>Ga0255058_10000098_pt1 | contig 50646 bp, 46 predicted proteins | sample Cases_109_9_MG_FD_188637 | JGI IMG/M metagenome (GOLD analysis project Ga0255058, IMG submission 188637) | Seawater microbial communities from Amundsen Gulf, Northwest Territories, Canada - Cases_109_9 | ecosystem: Environmental > Aquatic > Marine > Gulf | place: Canada: Northwest Territories...
GCCTCCATCATGACCACGCTTGACACCTACGGTCACCTGTTGAAGGGTATGCAAGAAGGCGCGGCGGAGAAGATAAACCAGGTTCTGGCAGAGGTGGAAAAAAACGTTGGGTGACGGTGGTTAGCAATTGGTTAGCAAAAATAGCATCGAACCCCGAGACGGGAGCTGTAACTCACTCTTTTCCTTAACCTGATGCGCTCTGGTGACCGAAACGCGATACATCAAATAGATGAACGCGCGTACCACACAAATGTACGCGGAGACGCATGAATGAAAGTCGGATTGTTCCTCACCAATCAGCAACGCCTGGAAACGGACATGGTGAAAGCTCTGGACGAGCAGATTGCCATGGTGCACGCCGCCCGCGATAACGGCTGGGACTCCTTGTTCTGCGGCCAACACTACCTGAACGAGGGTAACAACAAGCAGCTGCAGCTGGTTCCCTTTCTCACGCGCCTGATCCCCGAGGCCGGCCACATGACCACCGGCCTGGGCGTCATGCTGATTAATCTGCACAACCCCGTCTACATCGCGGAGACGGTGGCAACTCTCGACATCATCGCCAGGGGCAACTTCGTCTTCGGTGTCGGCCTCGGCTATCGGGACGTGGAGTTCGACGCCTTCAATGTCCCGAAAGGCACCCGTGTAAAGCGCTTCGAAGAGTACCTGGAGCTCGTGCAGCGTTTGTGGAGCGAAGAATCCGTTAGTCATCACAGCGACACATGCATTCTCGACAACGTGCGCATGAATATTCGCCCCGTGCAGCAGCCGGGCCCTCCCATCTGGTTTGCCGCCAACAACGACAAGGCAATTCGACGCGCGGCGCGCATGGGCGACAACTGGTTCATCAACCCCCATTCGACCCTGGATACGATTCGCCGCCAGATGCTCATCTATCGTGATGAGCTGGAGACCCAGGGCAAAAATTTCCCCCAGGAGCTCCCCATCATCAAGGAAATCTTCTGCGCAAGAGACCGTGCCACTGCCGCCAAGCTCGCCGGGCCTTATCTGCTCGGCAAGTACCGAGACTACGCAAAGTGGGGGCAGGATGACGCCATGCCCGATGACGAGTCCTTCGACAAGGATTTCGAAGAACTCACGAGTAACCGCTTCGTACTGGGCTCGCCGGAGGAGTGCTACGAGCAGTTGCAACCATACTGGCAGGAGCTCGGCGTCAGCCATCTGATCTTTCGCACCCACTGGGCAGGTATGCCCGCGGACACGGCGCTGGACAGCATGCGCCTGATTTCGGAGGAGCTTTTACCAGAGCTGCACAAACTGTAGGTTGGGCTGAGCTTGCTTGTTTAGGAGGGGACAGTTTAAGGCGTCGGAGCCGAAACGGAAGCTGATCTCTTAAACTGTCCCCTTCTTGCCTTAAACTGTCCCCTTTGCGACTCCACGGACGAGCGGCCTAGACGAGATCATCGGGGTTGGTGAAATTGAGCTCGATGGTGACACCGTCGGGATCACGAACGAAGATCTGCTTCATCTCGCGCCCGGGAACGTCGAACATCCGATACTCGATACCCGCGCTGTCCAGCCTTGCGACGGCGTCCGCCAGACCTTCGGTCTCGAGGGCGATGTGATCCAGGGGAAGCGTATCGTCGCTGTCACTATTGCCATTGCCATCCTTGGCGACGCCCACATGCAAAATCGGATGTCCGCCGGCATAGAGCCACACCCCTGGAGAATCGAATGGCGGACGATCGCCTATTTCGAGACCAAGCACCTGCGTATAGAACTCGCACAGCCGATCGAGATCCCGGGTGCGGATGTTAAAATGGTCGATGCCGTTGACGCGCATTGTCGCTATCGTGGCCGGGCGGCCAGCTCCATGATCGATTGAAGGAAAGTGTATCCTGGCGGCACAGCCGCGCAGGAGTCAAGCAACGAGCCCATGTCCAACCTCAAAATCGATTCCCCACGGCTCATGTCCCGTATCGAGGCACTGGGCGCGATTGGCGCCACGCCCGAAGGGGGTGTGCGCCGCCTCGCTCTCAGTGACGAAGACCGGTCCGCCAGAGATCAGGTCGTGGCGTGGATGCGATCGGCGGGTCTTCGTGTCGAAGTGGACCGTATCGGCAATATCTTCGGGATCCGAGCGGGAACCGAAGGATCGGCGCCCGTCATGACGGGCTCGCATATCGACTCGGTCGCCAATGGCGGAAAACTGGACGGCTCTTATGGTGTTCTTGCCGGCATCGAGGTCGTCGAGACACTGAACGACGCCGGAGTAGAAACTACGCGCCCCATTGTCGTGTGTGCGTTCACCAATGAAGAGGGTGTGCGCTTTCAACCGGATATGCTGGGCTCCCTGGTTTATGCCGGAGGTCTTGGCGTCGAGGATGCGCTGAGCACGTCCGACGGCGATGGCGTTCTTCTCGGTGACGAGCTCGCGCGGATCGGATACGCGGGCGATGGTGAAATCGGCGCGATTCATCCCCATGCATTCGTCGAGGTGCACATCGAGCAGGGTCCGGTACTCGAGACGGAAGCGATAAACATCGGCGCCGTCGAGAACCTGCAGGGGATCTCCTGGACCCGCATCGACATCACCGGACAGGCTAATCACGCGGGCACGACCCCGATGCGCCTGCGCCACGACGCGGGATACTGCGCCGGCGAGATAAGCTCTCACGTAAGAGAAATCACATGGCGACTGGGTGGACAACAGGTGGGAACCGTCGGTGTCATCGAACTCGAACCCGGGCTCATCAATGTAATCCCCGCAAAGGCGACCATGACGGTGGACTTGCGCAATACGGATAATGAGCGACTGAAGCAGGCCGAAAAGCTCCTCGCCGAGTTCATCGAGAAGCTGGCCGCGTCGGAAGGCGTCGAGATCAAGACGGCACGGCTGGCAAGATTCGATCCGGTGCGCTTCGACGACGCCATCGCAGAGCGGATCGAGAACAACGCCGCGCTACTCGGTCTGTCCTGCCGGCGAATGACATCGGGCGCCGGGCATGACGCGCAAATGATGGCGCGCTTGTGCCCCGCAGCCATGATCTTCGTACCTTCGGTGGGCGGTATCAGTCACAATCCAGCCGAGCACACCAACAGCGACGATCTGAACGCCGGAGCCAACGTGCTATTGCATACCCTGCTGGATCTTGCAACGGCGTGACTCACGCAGTGATCGAACATCGCTTCACCTGCCCATACTGCTGGGAATCCATCACCATGCTGCTCGATCTGACGGCCGCGGATCAAAGCTATGTGGAAGATTGCGAGGTCTGCTGTAACCCCATCAGCCTGCACTTTCGCGCTGAGGACGGTGCTATCGTCGTTTTCGACGCCCGGCAGCTCCCCTAGCCCACCACCAAGAAGCGGGTGCCCTGGTGAATGCAGCGGTTTCACGCTATTTCGGGTGACTTGAAACGCCGGGCAACGCCGTCGATACTGGCCGTCCAATTCGAACACGCATGTCTTTCCGGGAAGGAGAACCTGATGTCCAATGATGCCGAAGCGGCACTCATCGACCGCGACGCCGCTCACCTCATTCACCCGCTACACAGCCGCTCCGGCCACGCCGAGGGCAAGGTCTGGGTCGGCGGTGAAGGGGCCTATCTGATCGATGCGAACGGCGATCGCTTCATCGATGGCCTTTCCGGACTCTGGAACAACACCGCCGGCAACGGTCGGATCGAGCTGATAGAGGCCGCCACCCGGCAGATGCAGGAGCTCGCTTATGCATCGGGATACACCGGCAGCTCGAATCCCCGGGCCATCGAGCTCGCCGAGCGGCTGTCGCAGCTTACTTACCCGAACATCAACCACTTTTACTTCACCTCCGGCGGCGGCGAGGCCACGGACAGCAATATAAAAATGGCCCGCTACTACTGGAAGCTGAAGGGCCGGCCTGAGAAGACAAAAGTGATTTCGCGCATCTGGGGCTATCACGGCGTCACCATTGCCGCCATGTGCTGCACCGGCATGAGCCCTTACTGGAAGATGTTCGAGCCGCGTATGCCCGGCTTCTTGCACATTCCCACACCCTACCCCTACCGCTACGAGGCGCCGGAAGGATCGCAGAGCCAGGGAATTGCCGCCGCCGACGAGCTGGAGAAGGCGATCCTCGCCGAAGGTCCCGACACCATCGCCATGTTTCTGGCCGAGCCGGTACAGGGGGCAGGCGGCGTGCTCGTACCCCAGGACGACTACTTCCCTCGAATCCGTGAGATCTGCGACAAGTACGACGTGTTGCTGGTATGCGACGAAGTGATCACCGCCTTCGGTCGCACGGGCACGATGTTCGGCCTCCAGCACTGGGGTGTGCAACCGGATCTGATTCAGTATGCCAAAGCCATTACCTCCGGCTATTTCCCCCTCGGCGGTATCGGCGTAAGTGACGAGATCGCGGAAGCGATGCTGGAAAGCGGCGAGCCATGGATGCACGCCTACACTTACAGCGCCCACCCGACGGGTTGCGCCGTGGCGCTGGCCATGCTCGATATTGTCGAGAAAGAGGACTTCCCCGCCCAGGCGGCCGCCAAGGGGGGTCGTCTACTGGCCGGGCTGAAGAGTGCGCTTGCCGATCACCCCCACGTGGGCGACGTTCGTGGTCTGGGCCTCATGTGTGGCGTGGAGTACGTGAAGGACCGTGCCAGCAAGGAACCCTTCGACGCGAAGGACGGCATCGGCGCCAGAATCCACTCGGCCACCGTGGAACGGGGCATGTTCAGCCGCGTGCGTGGTGACGTGTATTGTCTGGCGCCACCCATCGTCACCTCCGAGGAGACCATCGACAAGGCTGTCGAGATCCTCGCCGACGCGACCAAAGCGGTACTTGGATGAAGCGACAATGGCAACGCGTTTACTTCAAACCCGACAATGCGCGATTGCTGATCGCCGGCATCGCGCCCGTCACGGCGCCCAGAAGAGCAGATGAGCCATTGGGATGCCGATTGGACCACTGTCGATCGATAACCAGTGTCGCCCCGACGGTCAAAGTGTCGATACCGGATTCGCTAAGCCCCGCCTCGAGATTCCTGTAGATGCCTTCGGGGATCCGCCGTGTTTCGTACAGCGTTACCGACCCGAATTCCGCGTTACGTAGTACATCCTCCGTTATAGGGATGAGCCGCAAATTTCTCCCACGCTGATCGACGTTCTTTCCAAACTCCGATCCCAATCCCGAGACGAAGAACAAGCACTGCGCCTGACCATCGAGCACCCGGTCGAGGGCATCCTCCCCGCCAACGTGCTCGGCAGCGAGTTGACCATAGCGACGGTCCAGGATTGTGAACGCGCGCCAGGTGAGCGCGGCACCGCTCTCTTCGGCGCCGACCAGAATCTTGTGACGCCCGGGGCTGGCGAGCAGATCACCGGTAGTCACTATCTTTGCGTCGCGGCGGCACACCAAGTGGACGAACTCCGCGAACAGAAATCGATTCATGGTGACTTCCACAGGACGATCACGATGCCGTCTCTGATAGACGAGATACGCATCGGACTGAACAATCGCGGCGCCGCATTCCTGACCCGCCAATCTCTGCATGTTGTCCATGGATCCGGATGTCTCTACCACGGTCACCTTCAAGTACCTGGAGCTCGCGTGGGCGGCAATGTCACGTCCGGTAGCGAAGTAGTTGCCTTCCGGACCCGCGGTACAGAGATTGAGCGGCGCCTGCTCGGCAAGAGCGCCGGCGCCGAAGGCAATGGTGAGTAGAGCAATGACGAAGGTGGCTGACAGACGTATCAATGGATTGCGCCCCCGTTGGCATGTGTCGGTGAAACGACACATCAATAGTAGACTATCCCGATGGCGCTGGGGACCAGCGACCCTGAAACTGCTTGCAGGCAGCTTCGAACGACTCAGAATTTGAACACGGTCCCCAAAGCGGGCCCACTGAAGCTTATGTTTTTCAGCGGGCTGTCGGACTTGAAGTCCCAGTAAATGTGCCGATACACGAGGATGACGTTCCCCCAATTGAACCTGTAGCCGACACCGCCCAAGCCCTGCCAGGTAAGGTCCGACTGGCCGGTTCCCACGTCGAGATAATAGGGCAGGTACCATTTCTGAGTAACGTTCACGTTGCCTCTAACGCCAATGACGCCGTCCCAAACGCTGGCCGACTGCTTGGCGGTGGGCGTCGGCCCCGAGGCGCCCAGCCTCAACGTCAATTTCGAGTCCACATCGAGATAGCGTGCGCCTGCGAGAATTCTTACCGTCGCCCGTTCTGCATCCAACACGTTGCGCGCTCCCTGGAAATTGACAACCCATCCTGTGAGGTCGACATCCGCGTTGCCGGGTATGCTGGTTGCGCCAATGGTTCCCTCCTTGTCTGCCGAAACATCCAGATAGACGACGTCGGCGCCAAGTGACCATTTGGACTTGCGCGCCTCGAAGGCGCCCATGAAAGCCATGTCGAGATTACTGATGATGTCGCCGAAGCCGACATCGATCTTGTTTCCACGGCGTGTCGTGCCATCGACACCCGCGCCCCACAGGTAAAGTGCCGCGTTGAATCGCCAGCGATCGTCGGTGTCGGTCTCCTGCGCGTGAGCGAGCATGGGCACGGTGGCCAGATAACCAAGACATAGAGCCGACATGACGATCTTATGAAGGATTTTTGATCGCATTTGTTACTCCTCTGGAGTTCAAGGGGAAACCACGTTGCGCGGTTCCCGGCCTTCGAGTGCATTTTGGATGTTCTGCCAGAAAAACGAGCTGATCCGCTCCTGGGTGCCGCTGCTCCCACCGCCGCAATGCGGCGTCACGACGATATCATAAACTCCTGTCGCCCGTTATCAGCGCGGTTACCCAAGACTCCAGCTCACCGGATTTGCGTGACGCGAAGACTCTGTTCGAAGCATTGCCGGCTGAACACGCGAGCGCCGCCCCTTGGACCGCACTGCTCTCGGCAAACATTCGCGGCAACCAACACCGGGGGCACAGAGCCAACGGCGTTGGGCTCATATCCCCCGATGGCGTAGAATACGCGCTCCCAATCGAGTCAACACGGAAGCCGATCATGTCCGCTGATCGCACTGACGACACGACAACGCAATCAGAGCAGGCACCGGAGTCCAGCTCCCCGGCCGAGCCCCCCGACGCTGGCAGCGGTAAGGACATCAAGAAGCCCGACCCCGTGCGCCGCCTGACGTTAGTCGTCGTGTGCGTGATCATCGTGTTGTTCGTCTGGTACGTCGCCGCGGATCGCTTTGCACCCTGGACGGACGAGGCGCGGGTTCAAGGTTATATCGTGCCGATAGTCGCCGAAGTTTCTGGCAGGGTGGTCGAGGTCAACGTGGATAACGACCAGGTGGTCAAGACGGGGGAAACGCTGCTTCATATCGATCCGCGAAATTACGACCTTGCTGTGCGGCAAGCACGGGCCGCCCTCGACACGGCCGGGCAGCAGGTTGGTGCCAGCGCAGCGGGCGTCAAGTCAGCCGGGGCGAAGCTTTCCACTAATCGCGCGCGCCTTCGAAACGCGCAGCAGGACTTCGACCGAGTGGAGAACATCTTCAAGCAGGAACCGGGAGCCGTGTCGAATGCCGAGCGAGTCCGGAAGCGAGAAGCGCTTGCGCAGGCCGAGTCCCAGGTGTCCCTGGCCGAGGCAGAGGTGGAGAGGGCGAAGGAGCAGCTCGGCAAGGAAGGGAAGGACAACCCGGCACTCAGGTCCGCAGTTGCGGCCCTGGAGCAGGCAGAGATCAATCTCAAACGCACCGTGATCTACGCGCCGGGTCTGGGGCTCATCACGAATCTCAAAATAGACGTGGGGCGCTATGCCAACGCAGGAACGGCCCTCATGACTTTCGTGTCCGGCACCGATGTCTGGATTCAGGCCAACATGCGGGAGAACACCCTCGGACATGTGAAACCGGGGAATGCGGTGGATCTCGTCCTGGATGTCGCTCCCGGCAGGGTGTTCAAGGGCGTCGTGAAAAGCGTCAGTGCCGGTGTCGCTCAAGGGCGGGCGGAGTCGCTGGGTGAGCTGCAAACCATCAAGACCACCAGCGGATGGCTACGTGACGCGCAGCGCTTCGCAGTCATCATCGATTTCGCCGACGACGAAACCTACGGCCTTCGCCGCGCCGGGGGACAGGTCGACGTTCAGATCTACACGGGTGACCATGCGATCCTCAATGGCCTCGGCTGGTTGTGGATCAGGTTCCTGAGCATTCTCTCTTATGTCTACTGACGGCGCCTTTCCAGTGTCTGTCGATTCCATGGCGCAGGCAGCGCAGGTCCGGAAGGCAATATGGCTCGACGACTTGCGTTCTGTTCGGATCGTGCGCTTCGGTCTCGGCGTGGCCCTGGCCATGGCGATCGCATTCGGCTTCAATTGGCCGCTGCAATTCCTGCTGCCCGTGCTTACGGCGTCGTTGCTCGGCTCCAAGCAACCTGCGCCTACGTTAAGAGAAGGCTTTAACAATATTCTGAGTATCGTTGCAGCCTTCGGCCTGGGGCTGACGTTCAGCCTGTTCGCGCTCGTTTATCCCCTGGTGTACGTTCCCGCGCTCGGTCTGGTCCTGTTTCATATCTACTACCTGGTCAACCGCGGCGGAGCGGCCTTTTTCGCCATCATGTTGCTGATTGCGGTGCTTCTACTGCCGATGATGGCGCAGCAGGCTGACCTCCTGGCCGACGGAATAGCGACGGGATTCATCGGATTCGGAGCGCTTGCGGTTGGCGTGCAGTGGCTGGCCCATGCCATCCTGCCGGATCCTCGCGATTCGCGCCCGAGCGCAAAGAGACCCGGCGGCTTCCATCCCGGATATTCAGCCGCCGCAGCCCATAATGCCGTGAAAAGCATGCTCGTCGTGTTGCCAGTGGCAACACTGTTCATCGCCGCGCACTGGTCGTCCCAGGCGCTGGTTATTATTTTCGTTGCCATTTACTCCGTGGCACCGGTGCTCCGCGTCAGCAAGCAGGACACGCTCTACAAGTTCCTCGCCAACGTGCTCGGAGGCTGCGCCGCTCTGGTGTTCTACTGGTTGCTGGTGGCGGTTCCAGAGTATTACTTTCTCATTGCGCTCTCGCTGGTTAGCGCCCTGCTATTCGGCTCGGTGATGTTTTCCGATAAGCCGACGGCGCCCTACTACTCCTCCGCCTTTTCGACACTGCTGGTCCTGATCTCCACCAGCATGGGTGAAGGAGCCGATTTCGGCGCTAACTTCTGGATACGCATCGGGTTGGTCGCCATAGCGGGACTCTACGTTGTCGGCGCCCTGAGCGTTCTCGAGCACGTCTGGCCGCCGCCAGACCCGACCACACGATCGTGACCGGAGGATCAGCGAGATTGAGATTCAGCTCTCACTCATGAAGATACGGTCGAACAGCGCACTCGTCGCAATCCTGGTACTGGTGAGCGGACTCGCTACTGAAACGGCACTGGCCGCCTCGGAGGAAGGCAGCGCCGCTAGTTCCCTGTTCGATTCGAAATACACGCTTGCTCTCGGTGGTTTCTTTCCGCGAGTCAGCACTACGCTCACCCTCAACTCACCCCTTGGCGGGGGGACCGACATCAGCGCGGAGGACGATCTCGGACTCGATGATGGCACATCCTCGGCATGGCTCTCATTCAACTGGCGATTCCAGCCACGTCATCAACTTCACGTCGAGTGGTTTCAGCTCAACCGCAAAGGGTCGAGCACCGCGGGCAGGAGCTTCACGATCTTCGATACGACGATCGGTGTGGGGGCGTCGGTGAACAGTAAGATCGATCTCAACCTCGGCCGCCTGACCTACGGATACTCGATAATTCGGCATAACAATCTCGACCTGTCTTTTCTGGTCGGTGCCCACGTCGCGACTGCCAAAGCGACCGTTACGGCGGCCGGCAATGTGACCGTGAACGGTACCCCGGTTGTCGGGGAGAGCAGGACCGAGTCGAGCAGCACGTTGAGCTTCCCATTGCCTCATCTCGGCGGATCTCTCACCTATGAGTTCACACCGAAGCTTGCCGGACAGTTGACCCTGCTCGCGTTCGCCCTGGACATCGGGGATTACAGCGGCAGCCTCCTCGAGGTGGATGCGTTCATGGCTTACCAGCTGAGCAAGCACTTCGGGCTAGGCGGCGGCCTCAAGTATTTCAATCTGAACCTTCAGGCCAATACATCCCGTGGCGGAAATGTCGAGTACGACTTCGAGTTCTTCGGGCCGGCGATTTTCGGGTACGCCAGTTTTTGAGATACGCTGACGCGCGCCTCAGGACTCGTCGTTCCCTGCCTCGCTCTGTTCCGCGGCTTTGTACTCGATGGAGCCCGCGGGCGGGAAGTCCAGGGTGCCGGCCAGCGCCTCCCGTTGCTCCTCGGTCATGTCCGGGAACGGCAGCTCACCCTTCTCGGTCCACTCGTGCACCTGCTCTTCTGCGGCTCTCTTCTTCTCGTCATCGAGACCGTCGTCGCGGGCGAAGTAAGTCGTCTGCGACGGCAGGGCGAGGCGGGTTCCCGAAGACTCGACGATTTCCATGACCCGAAGATAAACGTCCTCGCGGATAGCGTGCCACTCGGCCCACACGCCAGTATCGGAGTAGGCGAGTATCTCCACCGTCAGGGCATCGTCACCAAAACCGATGAGACGCACGCGCGGTACCAGCACCTTGGGGTGCGCGAACAGCATTTCTCTCAGCTTCGCCAGAATGAATTTCAACTGATCGGCGCTCGTCTCGTAGCGCAGGCGCAGTTTCTGGCGAATCCAGATGTATCTGGCATCGTTGTAGTTATCGAGCTGCAACTCGGCGAACTGTGAATTCGGGATCGCGAGCACGTTGCCGCCCCAGCGGCGAATGCGGGTGGAACGCAGCCCGATGCGCTCCACCGAGCCGAGCACGTCGTCGAACTGGCAGAACTGACCGACCCTTACGGGTTTGTCCAGATACAGGGTGACCCCGGCGATCAGGTTCTCGAGCGTCGGCCTCGCCGCCATGGCGAAAGCGAGACCGCCGACGCCGAGGCTGGTGACGACAGCCGCTAAGGGTACGCCCAGATCACCCGCCCCCTTCGCGAGGAGCAATATGGCCAACAGCCAGGCCACCGTACGGACGCTGACGGAGATCAGATTGGCGTCGATGCTGTCCTTGTCGACCCGTGGCGATGCGATGAGCGACGATGCTATCGCTCCGCCCAGGTGGATCAACGCCGTGGCGCCGACGAGATAGTAGAGAACGAGAAGAGAAGTATCGACGACTTCGAATACCGTGCCGGCGATAACCAGTTGCTTGTCCATGAACCAGCGCATGCCCTTGGTCAGTGGTAGCACCGTGAGTGTCAAGAAAAAGCGCAGCCAGTAGTGAGGTTCCCCGTCACGCCGATGGGCCAACCGCCGCAAGCCGTAAACGATCAAGAGCCACACGACCGCCGTCAGTGCCATCGCCACCCACTTCCAGGCAGCCTGCCCCCAGACGATGGATTTCGCCCGGTCCGGCAGCCATTGAATCAGCTTGACGGGAATCCAGGCCCCGCCTTCGGATATGACACGCTGATAGAAACCGTCCATGGCACCGGGCTGGTACGTCATATTCTGTGCGCGAGCGTAGAATTCGTGGGCACGCCGTACAGTTCCGGAAGAGAACAGATACTCGCCTCTTCTCGGCCCCTCCTCGATGCGTTCGATGGTAATCGCGGTGCTGGGGACCTGCCATCGCCGCGGCTCCCCGGCAGGAAGCTCGAGCATGGCCGCCGCGTCGGGTATCTCTTCATAGGGCGGGAGCTTTACTCTGTCGAGGACGTCATACAGTAGAAGCGCCGCCTCGCCGGCCAGCCTGCTCGCCTGCGCCGGGGGTAGCTTGCTGGTATCGAGCGTACGCTTGGCGCGCGACGCCGACGCTGCATCTGCGATGAATGTGTACGACTTAAGGTCGTAGTAGTCCCGAAAGGCGCGATTGAAATTCTCCCTGAAGGATTTGAGCGTCGCCCTGGGGCTCGAGGTGTCTGCCGGCTCGAGTGGGCTGACGAATTCCTCCGCGGCGAGCCCATGAGGCACCGCGCCGAGAGTCAGGACGATGAGTAGGAACGGCAAACCGACCGTCGTGATTTTCGATACTGGTCTGAATATTGGCTGCAATCTGAGCATCCTGGCGTCCTCGCAGGGAGTCGGGCGAAAATTCCTGCCGTGCATTCTGCCCGGTCTTCGGTCGCCAGGCTAGAGCGGAGGCTCGCGTAGCATTCGATGATCACCCGCTTGACCGGGCCCTGCTCGAGGGTCATTCTCCGGCGGGCGATCGCCCGGCGTTAGAGTCCCTGAAACGGCTGGCAACAGGCTCTTCCCCGAATTTCCCGAAGCCATAGGAGAACACCATGAGCACCCCAACGCAGGCTTCCGACGGCAAGCTGTCCGTGCAAAGGGCGGTCGAGGCGGCCATCCGCATCGGCCTCGTATTCCTGATCGCGGCCTGGTGCTTCCTGATCGTGGAGCCGTTCATCATCCCGATTCTCTGGGGAATGATCATCGCCATCGCGAGCTACCCCATGTATCGATGGATGCAGGTCAAGCTGGGTGGGCGAGGGAAGCTGGCAGCGACGGTGTTCACCCTGTTGGCACTCGCCCTGCTGATTACGCCCACCGTGATGCTCATGGACACCGTCGCCGACACGACGCAAACACTGTCCCAGGAGCTGCAGGACGGCAGCCTGACCATCCCGCCGCCGCCCGCGAGTGTCCAGGAGTGGCCGGTCATCGGCAAGGAACTGTCGACATTCTGGAGGGGCGCTTCCGAGAACCTCGGCGCCACGTTGACTTCCATCGCGCCGCAGCTCAAAGAGGCCGGCGGCTGGTTGTTGTCCACGGCCGCGGGTGCCGGAGTCGGCGTTCTGCAATTCGTCATCTCGATCATCATCGCCGGCGTGATTCTTGCGAACGCCGTCAGTTTCGGTGGATTCCTGAAGGCGCTGGCAACAAGGCTGATAGGCGATCGCGGGGAAGAGTTCGCGACCCTCGCGTCCAAGACCGTGCGCAGCGTCGCTCAGGGCGTTCTTGGGGTGGCGTTGATTCAATCGCTGCTGGCAGGCGTCGGGTTTCTTGCGGCCGACGTGCCGGGGGCCGGGCTCTGGGCCCTGCTCGTGCTGCTGCTCGCGATCATCCAGCTACCCCCGCTTCTGGTTCTCGCACCGATTATCGTTTACGTGTTCTACGCATCCAGTACCGCCGTCGCAGTCGTATTCATGATCTGGAGTATCTTGGTGAGCATGAGTGATGCATTCCTGAAACCCCTGCTCCTGGGCCGCGGCGTAGAAGTCCCCATGCTCATCATTCTCGTGGGCGCCATCGGGGGCATGATTCATTCTGGAATCATCGGACTGTTCGTCGGCGCGGTGGTTCTCGCACTCGGCTATGAGCTGTTCCAAGCGTGGCTGAAGGAAGGGCAGCAGGCGACGGAGCAGTGAACCTGCATCGCGCGAAATAGTTGAGTACTACTGCATCGCCTGTCGGATGAGGCGGACGGCTCTGCGTATTGTCAATGTCAGATCAACGATTCCGGCGCGAGACTGCTGAAAAATAACTTGATGCTTTCCCATACGCCGACACCAGGTTCGCTGGTATGCCGTATGGTCTCACCGTCGACCCGCTCCAGCCACTCGATGTTCCAGGTGTAGATCGTAAACTCTCCTTCGCTCTCCGGCGGTGACCTTACCAGCTTCAATTTGTAAACGTGCTGCAAACCTTCTTCATCGAGGCTGCTTGCCATTTCACTGGCCATTTCCGCTGAATGAAACACGATGCCCATTTCCGTGTTGATATCGATGGAACGCGGGTCGAGATTGAGTGAGCCGATGAATATCGTTTCCCGATCGAGAATGAACACCTTGGTGTGCAGGCTCGCTGCGGATTTATAGGCAACGCTACCCGCCCGGCGTTTCTTCCTCGAGGTGGGCTTCAACTCATAAATCTGAACGCCACCTGCAAGCAGCGGCTCTCGATACCTGGAATAGCCGGCGTGAACGATCCCCGAATCCGTGGAGGCGTACGAGTTCGTTATCACGTCTACGGCAACTCCTCTCGCGACTGCATCAACCGCCCCCTCCACACCGCGGTCCCCAGGGACGTAGTAGGGTGAAATCAAGGTTATCTCGTGCTCGACGCCTTCGAGATACGGTTTCATGAGATCTTTCATGGTTACGATCTCTTCCGGCGGTTTCCCAAGACCCTTGTCCGGATCGTCGTAGACCACGTCCGCGCCTCCGGTGTAAGCCGGGTACGTCTCTCCCCTCAGAGCGCCGACAAAACTGGCGGACCTCACATCATCCGCATACTGGGATTCCAAAGCGGATTCCCTATGCTCTGTCAGGTTTTTTCTTACCCGCTCCAGGTCGCTGGCCGTGGCGGTGTTTTGCTTGAATGCATAGACCGGCACGGCAGTTTCATGATTCCAGTATGTATCGAATTGAGCCGAAACCTGATCGACGACAGGTCCGGTGACCAGCACATCGAAGTCGTAGAAGTTCGTGTCCTCTTGCGCATCGAAGTACTCGTCGCCGATATTCCGACCACCTACAATCGTGTACTGATTGTCCGCCGTTATCGATTTGTTGTGCATGCGTCGGTTGACGCGGGCGGTGTCTGCGAAGAAATCGACATACTTGAAGCCTCTTGTCGCAAACGGGTTGAAAAAGCGTACGGAGATGTTCGGGTGCGTATCCAGAGCGTAGAATTCCGGATCCAGCACCTGATTATCGAGATCGTCCAGCAGAATTCTTACCCGTACGCCTCGATCGGCCGCGTCCAGCACATGCTTCAACAAGACTTGACCGGTAAGGTCCTTGTGCCAGAGAAAATATTGAAGGTCCAGAGAACGTTCTGCGCTCTTGACCAGGACCAGGCGGGCAAAAAATGCATCGACGCCGTCTAACAGTGGAATCACTCGCGACTCGTCCAGGTGACCTTGACGGTCGGCGATGGATCTCAGGCCGAGGGCCGTATCCTCGGTGCCGGTGACTGCGGTGGTCTTTTCGACCTCGTAGTCCTTTGGCAACTGCGCACAGGAACACACGATCAGCACGACCGTGGTCAGAGCGACAATGTTCAGGGCTTTCATTGGGAGTTTCTTTTCCTAGTCGGCAGGTCCGGGCGACGGGGGCTCGAGGTCAAGCGTCACCTGAATTGCTCTGTGATCCGAGGATTCATAGGGCAGCACTTTTGCGGAGTGATGAGTGAAGCCACGGTAGTATACGCGATCCAAGGGGAGCTCCTCATCGGTGCCGAACAGCCAGTTCAAGAAGGATGCCTCCTTGTCCGCCGTTTTCCGGCCAGGCGGAAAGCCCGCGACCTCCGTCAGATTCAGCCGGTCGGCGACTTCCTGCACCAGCGCCAATCTCTTGTGACTCCAGGTATTGAAATCACCCACCAGGATTATCGGCCCGGCGTGCTCTTCCATGACGGCTGTGAGGTCTTCCAGCTGGGACCCTATCCCGGTGGTACCCCAGCGTTCGAATGCCAGAAGGTGGACGTTGATCGCCAATAAGCGCTGGCCGTTCGCCAGAGGATACTCCGTGACAAGGGACAGCTTCGGGGCGGTAATGAAGAACTCCTTGTGCTTGCTGGGCATCGGTTGAATCCGCACGGGGGGAACGTAGGACAGCGTCAAGAGCCCGATGGTCTCCCCGTCGGGCCAGGGATAACTCCAGCTGCTCGCGAAATATCCCCCGATGCGCTTGGTTTCCAGAAGGTCGGCGCGCGCCTCCTGCAGGAATACGAAATCCGGCCTGTCGCCGATAACCAGTCGCGACAGATCCGTTTTGAACTGCGCGCTCTGGCCTTTCTGCGCATTCCAGCTCACTATTATTGTGCTCTCGGGAACAAGCCGATCCGGTTCCTGAAACTCCGAGATCTTGACGACGCCTCTTGCCTGACAGGAGGCTGTCAGGACGACGAGGAAAAATGCAGCTGTCCGCAACGACACCAGCCGCATTCGACCTAGTCCTTTTCTGATTCGAGTTTGTGCTCGACGGAACCTTCGGGCGGGAAATTCAGAGTCCCGGCGAGCGCGTCGCGTTGCTCCTCGGACATGTCGGGAAACGGCAGCTCGCCGGCCTCGGTCCATTCCCTTACCTGCTGCTCCGCCGCGTGGCGACGTTCCGCGTCGAGGCCGTCGTCCCTCGTAAAGTAGGTTGTATTCGACGGAAGCGCCAAGCGGGTGCCGGACGCCTCGATGATCTCCATGATGCGCAGAAAAACGTCCTCGCGGATGGCGTGCCACTCGGCCCATACACCGGTGTCCGAATAGCAGACGATCTCGACGGTCAATGCATCGTCACCGAAGCCGATGAAACGCACCCGCGGCGAGACGATTTTTGGATGCGCAAACAACAGTTCTCTGATTTTCGCCAGGATGTAGACGAGCTGCTCGGGGCTCGTTTCGTAACGCAGCCGCAGCCTCTGGCGGATCCAGATGTAGCGGGCATCGTTGTAGTTGTCGAGCTGGTAGTCGGCGAACTGCGCGTTGGGTATGGAAAGGAGATTGCCTCCCCACCTGCGGATTCGGGTCGAGCGCAGCCCGATGCGCTCCACGGTGCCGAGCACGTCCTCGAACTGGCAGAACTGACCGATTCTTACCGGTTTATCGAGATACAACGTCACGCCCGCGATGAGATTTTCCAGGGTCGGCCGCGCGGCCAGAGCGAAGGCCACACCACCCACGCCGAGGCTCGTAATCACCGCCGCGAGTGGCACTCCGAGACGGCCGGCGCCCGATGCCAGAAGAAAAATGGCGCACAACCACGCCACGGAGCGGCATCCCACGGAAATCAAGTTGGCGTCGAGCTTGTGCTTTTCGATTCTGCGAGATGCGATGATGGTGGCCGCGATGGCCGCGCCCAGGTTGAGGATCGCCACGGCTCCGATGATATAAAACAGAATCACGATGATGTTGTCGACGGCCACGTAGGCGGGGCCGGTGAGAAGCAGCTGGTGGTCGTAGAATTTGCGAAAGGCGACGGTCACCGGCAGCAGCGCCACCGCCAGGAAGAACCGCAGCCAGTAGCGGGGTTCCCGGCCCTTCGGGCGGGAGAAGCGATTCGCGAGATAGACGAGCAGGAGCCATACAAAAGCCGTGTTAACCATGGCGATCCATTTCCACACGGACTGCCCGACGAAGTTCTGCTTGACCCAATCCGGAAGGGCGCGAATCCAGCGCATCGGGATCCAGGGTCCGGGCGCATGGGCGATGCGCCCGTAAAGCCCCTCCATGGCGCCGAGCTTATAGGGCATATTCCTGGCGAGCCCATAGAACTCACGAGCACGGGCTACCGTTTGCGAGGAGAACAGGTACTCCCCTGCTCTGGGTCCTTCCGTCACCCGTGCGATCTCCATATCCGTGCCAGGAATCCGCCAGACTCGTGGTACATCCGGCGGCAGATCCGCCATGGCCTGAGCGTCCGGCATCTCCTCGTACGGAGGTAACGTAACCCGCCCCAGCACGTCGTTCAGAAGCAATGCCGCCTCGATCGCGAGCCGATTGGCTCGAATCGGAGGCAACTGGCTCGTATCCAGGCAGGCGAGCGCGCGTTTTTCTGCCGCCTGCGCGTAGGGCAGCGGCGTATAACGCTCCTCGTAGAAGTCTCGGAACGCCAACTCCATGTTGTCGCGGAAACTCTTGAGGGTCCCTCTTGGACTCGAGGTATCCGGCGGTGCCAGAGGTGAGACGTAGTCTTCCAGCGAATGCGCCAGCGGCGTCACGAATACCGTCAGGACGAAAAGCAGCACACCGACAACGGGACGAAAAGAGGCCGGGCTGAACTTGAAGCTGCGCGACGCCGGAACCCTGTTCACGAACCGCCTCATGAGCTCAGACATGGATTCGATAAATGCTACCCGTTCAGCCATTCCAGGTAATCTTCGAAGGACTCCTCGAGTCCGAAGCGTGGATTATAGGTCGTATCCTGTGAAATTCGTATTATCGCGAGCGGCGAACGACGCCCGGGGTCGAGGGCTGTGCCGACATCCGACTCGGCGCCGAGACGGTACGAGAAGGACGGTCGCCGCGCGACGAGCTTTTCACACCACTGACGCAAGCTCCAAGTCTCCCCGGTGCCGACGTTGTAGACATCGTGACGAAGCTCCGGTGCATCCAAAAGCGCGATGATACCGGCTGCCACATCCGGCCCGTAGATCCAATCCCGCCAGCCTTCATCCGCGAGCACCGCTGCATCACCGACGGCAGCCATTCGGGCGAGCAAATAAGGTGGGCTGAGCGTATCCCGCAGACCCGTGTCGTGCTCCCATCGCCCGAACACAGCGCTCAATCGCGCAGCGACGACCTGCATGTGGAAGACAGCGCCGAAACGGCGGGCAATCCCTTCCGCGGCGTACTTGGTGACGGCGTAGAGAGATTCCGGTAGTGGCGCCGTGTGCTCCTCCGAAAGCTCCTTGTCGGCGAGCGCATTGGCACCATACACCGATGCCGAGCTCAGATAGACGAAGCGATCGACGCCCAGTCGCCGTGCGGAATCCAACACGTTCACGGTGCCCTGAACGTTGGTCGATACGATACTGGCCGGGTCCAACCGCTCCCGGTCGATGCCCGCGGTAATGACCGCTGCGTGGACGACCTGACACGCCCCGCTTTGGGCGAGCGCCTCTTCGACGGCTCCGGGATCACACACGTCACCGTCCACATGGCGCAGTGAGCCGGGCAGCAGGTCAAATGCCCGCTTCGCTTGCGCCGGTGGCGGCGCCAGACTCAAGGACACGACGCTTTCGCCACGGGCGAGCAACTGCTCGAGCAGATTCAGGCCGACGAAGCCGGAGCCTCCCGTTATGAAGATGGTCATGGTCTCAACTGATCTGCCACCAGCCTCTCGAGCCGCCACAGTCTGCTGTCACGAATTCGCAGCTTGTCGAGGGCCAGTACCGTTTCCAGCAGGTACTCGGCACCCGATCCACGCTCACCGCAAGCCCTGGCAATGTAGCGCGCAACAACCTCGTCGGGGAGACGGCCGGTATAGCGCTCGATGTTGGCCCGATTGGCAACGAAGGTCACCGCCGCGATCAGGCCATGCTGCGTCTGCACCGTTACCCACCGCGGCCGATAACCGTTGCCGATTAGCTCTCGTCGCCAGGTGGCGGAAATCTTGGCTTCTACGTTCGGCGCCGTCACGCGATATGCGACGCCGTAACAGGAACCGCCCGCATCCAGAGCCAGCATCAGATTGGGGTTGAGGCGATTGCCCCGATAGCGCCGCTGCCACAGACAAAAGCTCCGATGGTATCCCTGTACCCGGGCCACATGCCGATCACCGTATTCGAAATCGGGTTTCCACATCAACGAGCCGTAGCCGAACAACCAGAGATCCTCGTTACCCCGGTTGTCCAGTGTTTCGCGTAAGGACGATTCGATCTGCGCCTCGCTGAGCTCTCCCATGGGCTGAGAGAGGTTTAGTATCGGCTCAGGAAAGCGCGCATGGATTAGCTCTCGCGTGAGGTGCAACGATTTTCGACGCGAAGCATTCATTGCGCCGTAACCAACGTTACGCCTCACCAGACCCGGCCGGCGATTCGGGCAGGCGGTCGAGCCGCTCGGCGATGGCCGCCGCCGTGTCCTGGTGCTCCGTCGGCCTTGCACCCTGGCTGTGAAGATAACGCAGGAGTTGATCGCGAAGCTCCAGGGCTTCGGCGCGCTGTTGCGTGTACTCCTTCTTGACACGCTCCAGGGATTCTCGCGATCGATCTGCGCGCGCGACCAGGCGCAGCCAGTTTCCGAGCTCGCCTTCAGTATCGTCCATTGTCAATCCCGCGGCTTCCAGGTTGAATGCAATCTGGGCGTCTTCCTCGGCCACTTGCACGGCGAGGGTTTCTGCGTCCACTGGATCTCGGTGGGGAGCGACGGCGTCTTCGACCCGGCTGTCTCGGTTCGTTGCCGCCAGCAACGATTCCAACTCCAGCAGCCGTGCCCGCACGGTGTCTTCGTTCCACGTGGCAATATCACTGAGTCCCGACGCCGCGAAACGTCGTCTTGCGCCCACACGACGCCAATCCGCGTCCTGACCACGCCCCATTGCAAAAGACACCGGACCGACAACCACCACCAGTAGCAACAGAAAAGCCGGGTGCATGGCAATGGCAGCCCAGACCGTGGCACCGATCGCGATCAAAAGCGCGGCCTTGGCGGCATGGGTCACCGAGCCAGGCTCCCGGGGCTGGGACGCATCGAGCCACACCTGCAGGGCGGCGTGCCCGGCGCGCAACTGATCCAGCCGGCGCGAGCTGCCGGATGAACGGTGGCTGTTTACTTCGCTGCTTTCACCACGCCCGTCCTCGAGCTCACGCCGGCGTTCCAGGGAACGACCGATACGCGAAGCCAGAGTCGGATCGATATCGGGTTGAAGCCGATTCGTCGCGCTGTGCAGTGCCGCTTCTGCGGCGATATGCTCTACTTCCAGGTCGCATTCCTGTTCCCGGAGGGCTCGAATACGGTCCTCGCAGGACGCCAGGGATGCCGCCCGCAGCCGCTGTCCGGCCAGGCTTTCATCGGACCCGGGACCGGCATCAGTCATGATTGCGGATCGAGATCACCGGCGACGACTTCTTTCCTGTTCGGATTGCGGAAATCCGCCCCACGGCGAAGCTGGTAGAAGTTGAAGCTGACGCTGATGCGTTCGCCGTCCTCGCCCTCTTCCGTGGAAAGATTCGGATGCACGGCGTGCACGAGCCAGGCGGGGAATACGATCAATCGACCCTCTCGAGGCTGGTAAAACACCTCGTTCCAGGTATCGGGATGCCGCCTGCGCGGATCGAAGTAAGGTGTGAGAATCTGCGTCTGTGGCCGAGGATCGGTAAAGTAGAGCAGCCCGCAATCGTCAGGCGCCTGCACATAATAAACCCCGCTCCAGAGTGCATGGGGATGAGTATGGTGACGGTTGTAAGCGTGCCTGGGGTTGATGTTGGCCCACATGGAGTCGCAAACCGGCTCGAAGTCGGGGTCGTAGCCGTGCTCGTCGTAGATTCCCTGGGCCAGTGCGAAGATTTCCCGGGTGAGCGCGTTGAACTCCCCGCGGATGTGCATATCGGTGGCGCTGTGCCAGGCGCCGGCCTGTGCCACATTCGAACGGACGGTTCCTTGCCTGTCCTGTTTCTGCCAGGCGCGGATGTCCTGTCTCAGTTGCTCGTTGAGCATGTCCGCATCCGCCAGGTCCGTGTAGTAAACCGGCGTGGAGAAGAACGTGTCCTTGCTCATACGCTTCTCCCGCACTGATTTTTCCGATCCGGATTGAGCCATAGGATTAGCTTGACTAGCGGGCAGGATCCCAGATGAGCGGTTCTTCCTGCATCAACGCGGCTTGCTCACGCAGTGCGAGAACATGCTCGTCCCAGTAACGCGGCGTGTTGAACCACGGAAACGTCACCTGGAACTCCGGATCCTGCCAGCGCCTTGCCAGCCACGCCGCGTAGTGCATGATGCGTAGCGTGCGCAGAGCCTCGATCAAATGCAACTCCCGGGCGTCGAAATGGCGAAACTCCGTGTATCCAACCAGCAGCTCCTCGAGCTGCGGTGTCTGCTCGGCGCGGTCGCCGGAGAGAAACATCCACAAGTCCTGCACCGCCGGACCCATGCGGGTGTCGTCGAAGTCGACGATGTGCAAATGCTCGTCCAGGACCAGAACGTTGCTCGGATGGAAATCAGCGTGTATGCGCAAGAAGCGTGAGTCGCCGGCGCGCGCGTAACACCCGTGAACCGACTCGAAAAGATGATCGCAAAGGCTCGTATAGGCGGGTTTCAGCTCTTCGGGGATGAAACCCGCTTCGAGCAGATAGTCGCGTGACGCCTCACCGTAGGAGGCGATGTCGAGTAGCGGCCGGTGAAGGTAGTCTTTTATCTCGCCGATGAGATGGATGCGTGCCACGAAGCGGCCGAGTTGTCTGAGGAACGCCATGTTGTCCAGATCCGGCGCGCGACCACCGCGGCAGGGATAAACGGCGAAGCGGAAGTTGCCGTGCTCGTGCAGAGTGCGGCCATCGTGCACCAGGGGCGCGACCACGGGGATCTCTTCTTCGGCGAGATCGATGGAAATCGCGTGCTCCTCCTGGATGGCGTCGTCGCTCCAGCGTCCCGGACGGTAGAACTTGGCCACCAGGGGCGCCTCATCCTCCAAGCCGACCCGATAGACCCGGTTCTCATAGCTGTTGAGAGCAAGCAGTCGGCCGTCGGTCTGGTAGCCGAGACTTTCGACAGAGGACAGAATGAGATCCGGCTTGAGTTCCTGGAAGGCGACGTTGAAGTCTTGCGAGGTGGGCATGCTTCGCGGGCTCGAGAAAGGAGCCGGAGTTTAGCATCTCGCGCCGGAGAATTGACCCGACCGCGGGATATACTCGGCGCCCATGGGCAACGCGCGAATCTGCAAATGACAGCCGGCGATCCGCGACACCCGCTGAATGTCGCCGTCAGCGGTATACCGCGGGGATATCAATGTCCGAGGGAAGACGGGAACTGGCTTCGGGAAAGCCACAGAAAGCAGATTCTCGACACCTCACCACGCATTCGGCTGGTGGAGATCCCCGCCCACCAGGTGAGAGAGGTGGAAGGGATCGAGGTGCTTCTGGCAGAGGGCGGAAATCGCGTCCACTATCCCGGGGAACTCGACAGGAAAGACTATGAGGCCTTTTTCACACCGAGCCTCAAATGGGTGCAAATCTGCAGCACGGGATTCAGCGACAATATCACTCGAGACATCATCGACGGCCACGTCACCCTGACAAACGCGCCGGATCTCCACACGGTGCCCATTGCCGAGAGTGTGCTGGCAGCGATGCTCGACCATGCCAAGAACCTGGAGCAGAGAAGAATCGATCAACGGGCGCATGCCTGGCGGCGATTGGACAATGACGAGCTGAACGGCAGAACCGTGCTGATCATCGGGCTCGGCAACATCGGCAAGACCGTGGCGCGTTTCTGCAAAGCATTCGGCATGACGGTCGTTGGAACCAAGCGCCGTATAGAGCCGGTTGAGAATGTGGAGTCGGTATTCGCCGCCGACGAGCTCATCGATCATCTGCCCGCCGCCGATTACATCGTGATCGCCGCGCCGCATACGCCGGAGACCGAGAGCATGCTGGGCGAGAGTGCGTTCGCCGCCATGAAGGCGTCCGCATATCTCATCAACGTCGGACGTGGTCAAATCATCGACGAACCGGCGTTGATAGCAGCGCTCGAGGAGCATCGAATCGCCGGCGCCTATCTGGACGCCTTCAATCAGGAGCCCCTGGACGATGACCATGTGATGTGGAACATGGACGATGTCCTCATCGTGCCCCACGACAGCCACTCGTCTCCTTATATAGGGGACAGGATGGTGGACATTTTCTGCAGCAATCTACGCCGCTACGTGGCGGGGCAGCGGCTCCGGAGCATCTGCGACTCTGTAAAAGGATACTGAGATCCCTGGCGTAAACTGCTCTCACCAAACCCCTTGAGGCGATCGGCTGTTCGGTAGCCATGGACTTATGGGAAACGGGCTTTTATTCTTCCTGGCGCCGGGGCCGGAACTCGCTCGGGCTGGTCTTGGTTACCTGGGCTTTTAGTTACGATAATTCACGGAGGCCGATTTCATGAAGGCTAGAGGGATCTCAATCACGTCAACGGTTTTCTGCGCTGCCATACTGACGGCCACGCCGGCAAGCGCGCAGCTCAGCCCCGACAAGAACACGCTGTCGCCTGACTATACGGCGAAAACCTATTCTCCTTATGCGCACCGGACGTTCCCGGAGAGGCCGCTCTGGGGCGACTCCCACCTCCATACCATGCTCTCGATGGATGCGGGTCTGTTCGGTAACCACCTGCCCCCTCGCGATGCCTATCGGTTCGCCCGCGGCGAGGAAGTGGAGTCTTCCACCGGGCAGCCGGTACGGCTGTCGCGCCCGTTGGATTGGCTGGTGGTCGCCGATCATTCCGACGGCATGGGCATGGCTGGCGATCTGGCCGCCGCCCGGCCGGAGCTGATGACCTACGACCAGGCAAGGGATTGGAGCGAGGGGCTGCAGCAAGGAGGCGAGGCAGGGGTCAAGGCAGCGCTCGATTTGATCGTGAACTTTTCACAGGGCACGGTCGACCCGGAATTGATGGCGCTCTATTCGCCGGGCTCGAAGCTCTACAAGAACCTCTGGGAAAAGGTCGTCGCCGATGCCGAGGCGTTCAACGATCCGGGGCGTTTTACCGCCTTGATCGGCTTCGAATGGACCTCGTTGATCAAGGGCAACAACATGCATCGCGTCGTCGTTATGCGCGACGGTCCGGTTCGGGCACGGCAGGTAGCGCCGTTCACGATGACGGCACCACAGGGCAGCCCCAACCCGCGGGACCTGTGGAAGTATCTGAGCAATTACGAGGAAAGCACCGGCGGCGAAGTGCTGGCGATCGCGCACAATGGCAATCTCTCGAACGGCATCATGTTTCCGCTGGAAGCGCAGTTCGATGGTAAGAAGCTCGACAAGACTTATGTCACACAGCGCGACAAGTGGGAGCCGCTCTACGAGGCCACGCAGATCAAGGGCGACGGCGAGGCCCACCCTTTCCTCTCACCCGACGACGAGTTCGCCGATTTCGAGACCTGGGACGTCGGTAACCTCGACGCCAGCGTAGCGAAGACCGACGACATGCTCGCCGGCGAATACGCCCGAGAGGCGCTGAAACGCGGGCTGGCCCTCGAGACGCGGCTCGGCACGAACCCCTACAAGTTCGGCATGATCGGAGCCACCGACAGCCATACTTCCCTCGCAACCGCCGAAGAGGAAAATTTCTTCGGCAAGCATGCCGGCACCGAGCCCGGCCCGGAGCGGCTGACGAGATATTTCATGAAAACCGACCAAGGCCAGATCATGGACTGGCAGATGGTTGCATCGGGGCTCGCGGCCGTCTGGTCGAGGGAGAATACCCGCGAGTCGATCTTCGATGCCATGCAGCGCAAGGAGGTTTATGGCACGACGGGTCCGCGCATGAGGGTGCGGTTCTTTGGCGGCTGGGAATATACGGAGCACGATATGAACTCCCGGATTCTGGCTATCGTGGGGTACCGAAAGGGTGTGCCCATGGGCGGCGATCTGCGAGTCATGCCCGAGGATGCCAAGTCGCCGAACTTCATGACCTACGCAGTGCGTGATCCAATAGGGGCCAATCTGGACCGCATCCAGATCGTCAAGGGCTGGCTGGATAGCAACGGTGCGACCCAGGAGAAAGTCTATGACGTCGCGTGGTCGGGCGACCGCAAACCCGGGGCGGACGGCAAGCTGCCGGCCGTTGGCAACACCGTCGATGTCGCCAACGCCAACTGGACCAACACCATAGGCGCCCCCGAGCTGGCGACGGTCTGGACCGACCCCGATTTCGACCCGAAGCTGAAGGCCTTCTACTATGTGCGGGTGCTCGAGATCCCGACCCCGCGCTGGACCACCTACGACGCCTTCCGTTTCGGCGTCGACCCGCCCAAGGGTGCGCCGACCTCGATTCAGGAGCGCAGCTATACGTCTCCAATCTGGTACACCCCCGCGTCGTGATCTCGAGCGGGGATCGGTGAAGCCACTACTGCTGCGGCTCCTGCGGGAGCCGCTTGTCCATTTCCTCGCCATCGGCGGTCTGATGTTCGCGGTCTTCACGGCCATGAACGACGCAAGCGAGCCGCCCCCCCATGTGATCGTCCTCGGCCCTGAGCGGATCGATCAGATTGCAGCCGGATTCGAGTCTGTCTGGTGGCGCACGCCGACAGAGGACGAGCTCGACGCTCTCATCGAAGCGGACGTGCGCGAGGAAGTCTATTACCGCGAGGCGATGGCGCTCGGCCTCGACAGAAACGACGCTATTGTCCGGCGGCGCCTGCGCCTGAAGATGGAGTTTCTGATGGACAGCACCGCCAATGCCATGGATCCGGCCGCCGGCGAGCTCGAGGCCTATTTCGCCGCGAATGAGGAGCGTTATCGACTCGAGCCGCGTCTGGCCTTCGAGCAGATTTATCTCGGTGAGAAGCCGAGCCCGGACACCATTGCACGGTCGTTGAGCGTGCTCCAAACCAATCCGGCGACCGACCCTTTCACGTTGGGAGAAGGCACTCTGCTGCCGGCTCAGCTCGGTCTCTCATCACAAGACGTGGTCTTCGGCGTGTTCGGGAAGGGCTTTTTCGAGCGGCTCGCGGCGCTCCCGCCGGGAGTGTGGAGCGGGCCCGTGGTGTCCACCTATGGCGTGCACCTCGTGCGCATCCTCGACAGTCTGCCCGCCCGAACGCCCCCGCTCGAAGAGGTGCGCAAAGACGTGCTGAGGGATTGGAAGACGGCGAAGGCGGACGAGATCCGCGATCGGGACTACGCCGAGCGGCGCGCGCGCTTCGTGGTCGAGATACGCCGCCGCGATACGCGCTCGGCCAAGGTCCAGTGACGCGATCCACGGGCAGGCGGCTGCTTGCACTTCTGGTCTTCCTGGTCGGCGCGCTCGGATTCATCACATCATCGTACGGCCATGCGCTCGAGCCCGGGTATCTGGAGCTTCGCCTGCTCGACAAGGAACTTTACGCGGTCGTTTGGAAGACGCCGGCGAACAAGTCGCGGCCCATGAAGATCTCCGCCGTGCTGCCGGAAAGCTGTGAAGCGCGCACACCGGCGGAGTCGATCTGGGACGGCACCGCGTACGTCGCGCGCTGGACGACACGTTGTACGGGAGGTCTCGAGGGGGGCGTGATCCGTATCGACGGGCTCGATCAGACAAGGACGGACGTGCTCGTGCGCTTCGACTTCGCCAACGGCGTTAACGAGTCCCGCCGCCTGATCCCGGGCGATTCATCCTTCACGGTTCCCACCATACCGAGCCGCCTCGAAGTGGTGCGGACCTACCTGGTGCTCGGCTTCCAGCACATCCTGGGCGGCATCGACCACCTGATGTTCGTTCTTGCGCTGCTGATTCTGGTCAAAGGCACGGGTCGCCTGATCGTGACCGTCACCGCGTTCACCCTCGCTCACAGCCTCACGCTGGCCGGCGCCACGCTTGGCTTCGTCAATGTGCCCGGACCGCCCATCGAGGCCACTATTGCGCTCAGCATCATGTTCGTCGCTTCCGAGATCATGCACAGCCGGCAGGGGAGAACGGGGCTGACGGAGCGCTATCCATGGATTGTCGCCTTCACTTTCGGCCTGCTGCACGGCTTCGGCTTTGCTGGCGCGTTGGCGCAGATCGGTCTGCCGCAGACGTCGATCCCCATAGCGCTGCTGTTCTTCAACGTCGGCGTCGAGATCGGCCAGCTGTTCTTCATCACTTGCGTGTTTGCCGTTATGGCGCTTGCACGGCAGATCGCGCGGCACATCGACGTGGCGCGGCTGACATGGGCCCGGGCCGTGCCACCCTATGTCATCGGCAGCGTCGCGGCCTTCTGGACCATCCAGCGACTCGCCGCTTTCTGACTGTCAGCCTGGCCATTTGTCACCGAGGATACCGAGCTTCTCCTGGATCAGTCTTTTCCCCGCTCGCGCAACAGGCGTGCGATTTCATCCTCGCCCAACGGCGTGTCCTGCTTGATGCGCAGGCTCTCGGACCATTCCCTGGCAAAGTCTTTGTCCAGATTGATATTAATGAGCGCCGTGACACCCATGGCGACAAGCGCGCCGAGGGTTGCCAGCGACATATCCTTCTGGGCATCCCAGACGTCCCCCTGGGCGCCGACGAACGCCATACCGAGCCCGCCTCCGAATACTTCCGCCGCCCCCCATTCCACCAGCTCATAGAACATCGAGGCGGCCATGGTCAGGACCACCGGCAGAAAGTACCCCCAGAAGCCTTTTACCTCGGCAACACGCAGAAACAGCTCGCGGATGGGATAGGCGAGCAACAGACCATAGGCGAGATGCACGATCCGGTCATAGTGGTTGCGCTCCCATCCCATCAACTCATCGAAGGAATAACCGCTGATGGCGTGGAAAGTCTCATCGTATGGCACCAGCGAATAGGTCCAGTGAGCACCGATTGCGTGCAGGCACAGAAAAATGAATATCAGCGTGTACGAAATCCGTGACAGGAGCACGCGCTTGTAACTGAAAAACAGTAGAACGGCGGCCATCACCATCAACACGTTTTCCAGAGCCCAATCCCCGCGATCGTGTGGATCGATGGCAAGCGCGACCCAGAAGACCGCGTACACGGCGCTCAAGATCAGAAAATAGCGGCGATGGGCGATCATTTTCCTGCTTCGTTCGTGAACTCAGTCGAAGCGTTCACGCGTGGCAGCGGCGCACAAAATTCCGACTATGCAGCCAACCACCAGCACACCAAAAGCCAGATTGTATGCTCCGATGGCATATACCCGGGCGCCGTCAACCATCAAGCCGTCCCAACTGAGGTCCAGCAGCCAGCCAATCATGGGTTGGAACAGCGCACCGGCGCCGGTGACGAGGGCGTTGACCATGCCGATGGCGGTGCCGCTGAACTGCGGCGGGTTGTGCTCGCGTACCAGCGCGTAACATACGATCTGCGCCGATCCGCCGAACCCGATACCGAAGCAGAGTACCCCAACACCCCACAGCGGGATCCCCGGCAGATAAAGAATCGCGACCAGCGACAACGCGCTCAATGTCAGACCCGCAATCAGCGGGCTTCGGCGCTTGCCGATACGATCGGACAACCAGCCGATCAGCGGCGCACCGACGCCCCAACCGATGAATGTCACCGACGTCACGGTGCCCGCGGTGACACGGTCGATTTCGTGGACCGCCTGCAGATAGGGCACACCCCAAAGCCCGGCAAACGCGAGCAGCGGTCCGGTGGAGCCGAGGCCCGCCACCGCGCTCAACCAGGTCTCCCGGTTGGCGGCGACGCGCCGAAAGCCCTCGAATACGGCGCCCACACTACCGCTGCCACGCCGCCGATCGCGCACGAAAACCCAAGCAGCCAGCATCAGGACGAAGCCGATAACGGCCACCGAGGCCATGGTGGTGCGCCAGTCCGTGGCGTCCACCGCCACGCGCAACGGCGCCTGACCGAAGACGCCGCCGGCCATGCCGAACATCATGGCGAGACCGCCGAGAAGCGCGAACCGCTCGCGTGGAAACCACTGGCCCGCCACCGCCATGGCCCCCACCAGGCTGAAAGCACAGCCGGCGCCGATGAGAAAGCGCGCCACCGATGCGCCGACGAGCCCATCGCTCCAGGCGAACATCAGGCACGCCACGGCCACTACACCGGCCGCCACAGTCATCAGGCGGCGGGGACCGAAGCGGTCCAGCAGCAGACCCACGGGGATCTGCATCCCCGCATAACCGTAGAAGTACAAGGCCGAGAGATTGCCGACGATGGCGCCGCCGACCGCGAAGTCGCGCATGAGCTCCTCGACCATGACGCTGGGAGAAACCCGCAGGATCCAGGCATAAAAGAAAAAAAGGGAGCCGACGAGCCAACCGAGCAGCGGCAGCAGATCCGGCGAATCGGCGCGAGTGGTGGATGGGGGGAGGTCAGAATTCGACACGTCGATGCACGCGCAATTGCCGGCGCTCGCCCGCGCCCTCGGCTACTCTAGCGAGTACAAGGCGGTCACGCCACGCAGTATCGGTCGAGCCGTTGGCCGATGCAATCTTCTTACCTGCCGCCTTCAAGAGTTGCGGGAGAACGACATGCCCAACAAACGCGCGGGATTTCTGGTATTTCTTGCCGGGCTCACGGTCATGGCCCTGTCAGCCATCATGGGCAAAGTGCTTCAGTCACGGCTCTTTGAAGTTGGCATAGCAGGATTTCAGCAGGACCATGGCATGACGGGCATGGTCCCGGCAATGGTGTTCTTTTTCAGCTTTCCCGTAGGATTGGTGATCTGCCTGATGGGCGCGGTGACCATGAGTAAAAGCCTCAAGGGGCGCGTCTGGCCTTTCGCACTGCTGGCTATACCTGGAATCGCCGTGGTCGTTCTCGTGCCGCTGATCTTCGGCAGGGGATTGAGTGCAAATTATTTCGGCATCGGTGGTGTCTCCATTCTCGTGCTGGCGGCGGCGACCATTTACTACTGGGGAAGCTACAGAGCGCGGCAACCGGCGAGCCGCCACGCCGCCCTCGACTTGCAGGCGATCGGGTATTTTTGCTTTGCGCTGGCTGCATGGAATATCTGTGGCTTCGGCAGCATTCCTTCCTTCGCATTGTTTCCGGAAAAGATGATTGCTCTCGGCAGCCGCGATTTCGCGGTGGGTCAGCTCAAGTCGATCATGGCCTTCTTCGTCCTGGGCTGGCTGTTCACGATGCTGGGATTCTTCAAAGCCTCGAGGGCCGGAGGGAGCAGTTCATGACTTCAACAAAGAACCCATTCTTCTTTCTGCTTGGGGGGTTGTTAGTCGCCTTGTTGGTCGCACCCATTACAACCGAGCACTTGCCCTGGATCTCAGGAATGATGTTGACTGGGACTCTTTTGATCGCGGTTTTGAGTCTGGTCGCATCCAAGCGCATGTACATGGCAGCCTGGTCGCTCGTGGCTGCGAAGATAGTTCTGGACATAGTTGCCTACATCGAGCCGTCCGCAGGGATTCATATCGCGGAGACCGTCGTGATGTTCGCGTTCTTTGTTCTCGCGACGGCATTCTCCTTGCAAAGAGTGCTGGAAGGCGACGTTGTCGATATGAATCGCATCGCGGGGGGAATCAGCATCTACATGCTCATCGGATTGATCTGGGCGTCTTTATATTTCTTCCTTTCCCTGCTCGATCCCCAGGCGTTCAATGGCGTGTCGGATTTCAGGTTCGATGATGCGCAGCTCCTGCGCAACACCTTTATGGATCTCTTGTACTACAGCTACGTAACTCTCAGCACCTTGGGCTACGGCGAAATTACACCCGCGAGCCGCGCCGCTCAGTCGCTTGCCTATCTCGAAGCCATCTGCGGCGTCATGTACGTCGCGGTGCTGGTCTCGGCACTGGTGGGATCCTACGGAAGCAAACGCGTCGCCCAGGCCTGACACAGGAGGGGCCAGGGTGAGGGGGTGAGCGGGATTGCGCCGTCAGCCTTCGTCGTGCTCGAAGCCCGCGTCGTAATGGGAGCCGTCGCAGAAGGGTTTGTTTTTCGACGCACCGCAGCGACACAAGGTGAAGTGCTCACGGGAAGCGCCTTCGCCGAACTCCACGCTCTCCAGCCTGATACCGCCAGTGATCTCGTAGGGGCCGTTCTTTGCAAGTTTGATAGCAGCCGGATTGTCGCAATCGCGATGCTCTTCGTCATCGATAGTGTAGCTGAGAGCGCCGGAGGGACAGGCCTCGATGGTCTCGACGACAGCCTCGACGCCGGCGCCGTCGGGATCGATCCAGGGCTTCATGCCCATGCGCCACACCGAGGACAGGCGATCCGTGCACACGCCCGCGTGAGCGCACAGGCCACGGTTATCGTGAACGGTAATCGACTTGCCCACGTAGTCGCGCCGCTCGCCTTTTGCGCGCTCGGGCTTTCTACTGTCCTCGAAACCGATTTTCGCGTGGCTACCGTCGCAGAACGGCTTGTTCTTCGACCCGCCACAACGGCACAGCGCGAGGATCTCCTGGACGGCGATGGCTTCGCCACGGGAATTCGTGAATGTGGTTAGTCCCTTGACCAGATAGGGACCGTTCGGCTTACAGGTAATGACCGGCAATGGACTCGTTTGGTTGGACGCCATATCTCACTCCTCCAGATGATCCTTAGAATCGCCCCTCACGAAAATCCTGAAAGGCATCCATGACTTCCTGCCTGGTATTCATGACGAAGGGACCCGCCCGGGCCACCGGTTCGTTCAATTGCTTGCCGGCGACGAGCAGAAAACGGTTGCTCGCTCCGGCGCCGGCGATGTGCACGCCCTCGCCGGCTCCCAGGACCGCCAGATTGCCGGCTTCGATCTGGGCATCACCGTTTTCCTGCCCGGCAATAACGTTGACCGCACCGTCGAATACGTACAGGAAGGCATTGTGCGACCGCGGCAGTGATTCGGCCAGCACGCCACCGGCGCCAAGCGTTACGTCCAGGTACAGGGGTTGCGTCGACACACCGGTGACGGGTCCGGCCGTACCCTCGGCCGTTTCCCCGGCGATGACCCTGACGACTGCGCCTGCGTCCCTTTCTTCCGTAGGGATCGCCGCCGCCGGGAATTCCTGGTATCCGGGTGCTACCCGCTTCTCGTCCGCCGGCAGATTCACCCACAGCTGAAACCCCCACAGCAACCCGTCCTCCTGCTCCGGCATCTCCGAATGCACGATGCCGCGCCCGGCGGTCATCCACTGGATACCGCCCGCTTCGATGACGCCGGCATGCCCCTGATTGTCCTCGTGGCGCATGCGTCCGGCGAGCAGGTAGGTGACGGTCTCGAAGCCGCGGTGGGGATGATCGGGAAAGCCGGCGATGTAATCGCCCGGCTGGTCGGACCGGAACTCGTCGAGCAGCAGAAAGGGATCCAGCATGTCCAGCTCGGGCGATCCGATGATCCGCTTCAGCGCGACACCGGCACCATCGGAGGTGCGCACACCTTCGAGCGTACGCACCACCGGGCGTAATCCGTCTTGCTCGTTATTCGGCACGGTTCAGGCCACGGTGGCGGTCACGCCGCGGGACTTGTTTCTGTTGTCGAGGGCGAGAGCGCCGGGACCGTATGCGGCAAGCAACAAAAATCCACCGGCTATAGACACATTCTTCATGAACAGGATCGACTCCAACCGATCAGCGAAGTCCAGATGGAAAGTGAACGCCGCCAGCAGGGTGAAGCCCGCGATAAGAATCGCGATGATGCGGGTCTGCCAGCCGGCGATGATTGCCAATCCGCCGCCGAGCTCGAGGATGATGACCAACGGCAGCAGCATACCCGGCACCCCCATGGCTTCCATGTAGCCCTGGGTGCCCGCGTAGCCACCGATTTTCCCGTAGCCGGCGACCACGAACGTTATCGCCAGCAGCACGCGCCCGGCGAGGCCGAGGTAGGGGCTCAGTTTATCCATGCTTGCACTCCTTGGTGGCTTTTCCTCGAATGGCCGGCAGGCGGTGGGATTCTACACCGACAGCACCCTCGACTGATCAGGGCAGATTCGTGCCGCCGAGGGTATCAGTCTGATACCGTAGTCACCGATTCCACGATTCCGGTCATCGCATTACTATGACACCGCAACCTCGGCCCCTGGAAGGCCTGCGCATACTGGATTTTTCGCGGGTACTGGCAGGGCCGTTCTGCAGCGCGCTGCTCGCCGATGTGGGCGCCGAAGTCGCCAAGATCGAAGCCCCCGGCGGCGACGACTACCGGCATATCGGACCGTTCAAGAACGGTGAGAGCGCGCTGTTCATGCTCATCAACCGCGGCAAAAGGAGCGTCGTGGTGGACCTGAAATCACCCGACGGCGCCGCCCTCGTCCACGAGCTGGCGGCGATCAGCGACGTGGTCGTGGAGAACTACCGGCCGGGGGTCGCGGCACGTCTCGGTATCGACTACGCATCGCTCTCGAAGACCAACCCGCAGCTGGTGTATGCCAGCGTATCCGGCTTCGGTCAGAGCGGCCCCATGGCCGGGCGCCCCTCTTACGACATCATCGCCCAGGCGCTGAGCGGCATGATGAGCGTCACCGGTGACGCCGACGGTCCGCCCATGCGAACGGGAGAGCCCATGGGCGATCTTTGCGCGGGGCTGTTCGCCGCCTGGGGCATCATGGTGGCATTGTACGCACGGCATCGTAATGGTCACGGATCCCACGTCGACGTTGCCATGTTCGATACGCTGCTGTCGCTTCTGCCGACATCGCTTGCACAGCTCCTGTACGCCGGCGACAAGCCCGTGCGCACCGGCAACCGGCATCCCCTGTCGAGCCCCTTCGGAAGTTTCGAGGCTGGTGACGGTCACGTGATCATCGCGGTCGCCAACAATGCGTTGTTCGAACGCCTGGCAAAAGCCATGGCGATGCCGGAGCTTGTCGACGACCCGCGCTTCGTGAGCGACGAGGAGCGCACCCGGCACGAGCCCATGCTGCGCGACCTGCTCGAGAGCTGGACACGGGACAAGAGCGTCGCCGAGATCGTGGCGATTCTCGACGCCCACGCCGTCCCCGCCGCGCCCATCTGGGATGTGGAGCAGGCCGTTTCCAGCGCGCAGACTGCATTCCGCCAGCTCCTGGTCGACGCAGAGCATCCGGTAGCGGGCACCGTTCCCATGATGGAACAGCCGGTGCACTACTCCGGTGTGGAACGGGGAAAGCTCGAGCGCTCGCCGCTCCTCGGTGAGCACACGGACGCGGTGCTGTCCGAATGGCTGGACGCCGACGCCACTCGCATCGAATTGCTGAGGCAGAACAAGGTTATCGCCTAGCCGGGAGGGATTGTGGACTTTTCCTATTCGGAAGAAGAGTGCCTGCTGAGGGACACCCTGAGGCGATTCGCCGAGAGCGAGATCGCGCCTGGCGCGCAGCACATCGACGAGAACGCCGAATTTCCCCACGAGAATATCGAGAAGCTTGCTCCACTGGGTGTTCTGGGAATGAATCTTCCGGCAGAGTGGGGCGGCCCCGGCGTCTCGGCGCTGGCTCTGTCCCTGGCGGTGGAGGAGATTGCCGCCGCCTGCGCTTCCACCGTATCGGTACTGACGGCACACTTTCTCGCCACGGATGCAATCCTGCTCGGCGGCGATGACGCGCTGCGCCGGCGTTACCTGCCTCGCGCGGCAAGCGGTGAGACCCTCGGCGCCTTTGCCCTCACCGAGCCCCACGCGGGGTCGAACCCGGCTGATCTGCAATCCCGCGCCGAATCGAGCGGAGACCGCTACCGACTGCGAGGCAGCAAGCAGTTCATCAGCAACGCAGGCGTCGCCGATTTCATCGTCGTATTCGCCAAGACCGACCGGGATGCCGGCCACCGCGGCATCAGCGCATTCGTGGTGGACCGGGACACCGCGGGCATGGACATATCGGGTCCGGAAAAGACCATGGGTCTGAAAGGCGGTCACGTGTTCGGCCTCGCCTTCGATTGCGAGCTTGCGCAGGATGCGCGCATCGGACCCGAAGGCTCGGGATTCAAGCTCGCCATGCAGGTATTGGACCGTGGCCGCGTGGAGGTCGCCAGCCAGTGCATCGGCATCGCCCGCGCGGCTTACGAAGCAGCCCTCGCCTGGGCCAGAGAGCGCCAGGTCGGTGGACAACCCCTGGCACAGTATCAGGGCATTCGCTGGTTACTCGCCGACATGGCCACCTCCCTCGAGTCGGCGCGCCTGCTCACCCACCGGGCCGCGAGCCTGCGCGAGCGGGGCCAGCGCTTCTCCACCGAATCCGCCATGGCGAAGCTCAGCGCCTCGGAGATGGCCGCCCGGGTCACGGACACGGCGCTTCAAATCCACGGCGGCTACGGCTACACCCGCGACCTGCCCCTGGAAAGGTACGTGCGCGACGCACGCATCATGCGTATCTACGAGGGCGCCAGCGAAGTGCAGAAAAACATCATCGCCCACGGCATCCTGGACTGATCCTGAATGGCGGAAGCGTCGTTACAATTGCATCTAACGCTCAATTTCTGGACACCCACCTAATTTCCCCCCGTTCAATTTCTGGACACCCAGAAAATTCCCAGGCCGAACCAGTTTGTGGGTGTCCAGTAATTGACGATCATTTCTTGGACACCGGGCGTTCAAGCCATTTCTCCTTTCAATTCAAAGAGCTAGAGATCGGCCGCTGATTTTGGCACTGATCTTGTCATTGCGCCTCTCGAGAGACTCCGAGCCGGCAGGGCCAGCCCCCGCAGGGGCGCCCGCCGGTCGGATGCCATCACGACACGTTCGGGTCCTCATGGCATCGAACCACGCTGTTCCCGAAGATGTGATGCAGGTTTCGGTTCGCGATGCCGGTAGTGCATTTCCCGGCACAGGCTGCCGACTAATTCAATATCAGCAACAGGCTTCGTGCCGGTGCATGAAGCCCACCAGGAAGCTTCTTTCATGTCAGCACTTGAAAGCATCGCAAGCCCGGCTACCGGCATGGTGCCAGGTCGTCCAATCGGTCCAGTTCGCCCGCGACGCCTGAGAGACGTCAAAGCAAGGGGCGAATGTCCCCGCCAGATCGTGCTCGCGCTCCTCGAGGAGCACGCCCAGCACCATCCCCTGAATCGCGCCCTGGTGATGCTGGACGGCCAGCACGCCAGCGCCGTCAGCTACGTGGAGCTGGCGCAGCGGGTCAAACGGGCAGCCGCCTGGCTATCGGCACGGTTTCCCGATGGCGGCGAGAGCATCGCCATCCTGTCGGAATCCAGCCCAGCGTGGGGCATCGTGGCGCTTGCCACCCTGGCGTCGCGCAATGTCCTGGTTCCCCTGGATACTTCCATGAATCCCGACGCCCTGGCCGCGACGCTGCGGCACGTGCGTCCGGCAATTCTGTTCAGCTCCGCAACCCGCTACGAGGTCGCAGGAAGGCTGGTTGCCGACGGCGCGCCTGCTGGTACGATTCTGTGCCTGGACGAGTCGCGGATGGATGTAACATTTCCGCAAGCGACTTCAGTGATCGCCGGGGCCAGCGGTTACAAACCGGCCCCCGGCACAGCCGTGATGGCATTCACCTCGGGCACCACGGCGACGCCAAAGGCGGTCGAGGTCAGTTTTGACAGCCTCCTGTTCGAGATCCGTGCCCTTACGACCTGTTTTGCGCTGCGGCCGTCGGATCGACTCCTGTCGCTGTTGCCCATGCACCACATGCTGGAGTTCACCGCCGGCTTCTTGTGCCCACTGTGGTCGGGCGCCCAAGTGCATTACCTACACTCGTTGCTCCCCGATCACGCCCTGGAACGTATCCGCGCCCTCGGCATCACCCGAGTCGTCACGGTGCCGGCCTGGCTCGCGCTACTCAAGCGCAGCCTCGAACGCAGCGCACGCGATCACGGGACCGGCGCATCCAGATCATGCAAGCTGCGCACTCACGCGCGGCGCGCGATCGGCGGCGACTTCGAGCACTTTGTTTCCGGTGGTGCGCCGCTCGCCGACGAAGTCGCCGAGTTCTTCGATGCCGTCGGCGCCCCGGTAATCCAGGGCTACGGCCTCACGGAAACCGGCCCGGTAGTTGCGACCAACACTATTGCCGACTGCCGCAGGGGATCGGTAGGCAGGGCGCTTTCCGGCACCGAGACGACCATTTCCGAGCAGGGCGAAATCCTGGTTCGCGGCCCCCACGTGGCCGGCCGTTACCGCCTCGATGGCGGCGCTGAGAAAAGCGTGGCGGATGGAGATGGCTGGTTTCATACGGGTGATCTCGGTCATCTGGACGCAAACGGATTTCTCTACGTCACCGGACGTATCTAGACCACTATCGTGCTCGCCAGTGGCAAGAACGTTCAGCCCGAGGAGATCGAAACCTGCCTGCAAGCCTGTGACGCCGTTGCCGAAGCCGGCGTGGCGAGGAGATTTGCCTGGTGGCGGTTAAAACGCAGATCGCGCGCCGACCATGAGCGCCGTGTTCCTCGCGCTGGGTTGAACCTGACTCTCATCGGCTAGCTTCCGCGCTTCTTCGACGCCCGCGACCGCAAGAACGCCGCGTGGTGGGCAACTGCAGCACCGTTCTTCCCCGCCGCTAGCGCTGACAACCCTGCTCGCTCCCGCGCGAGTCGGCGATCGAATTGGCGTTGTCTCCTTATGCGGTTCCCGTGACCAGGAACAGACCGCCCGTCACCATTGCTCCGATGGCCGACAGGATCAGAATCCGGTACAAGTACTTGAGGGAGTGGGAGTAGCGGGCACTGCGGAACAATACCTCGAAGGGAATGAAAACGCGCATCCTGGCGCTTTTTCTCTGCAACTGCTCATTTCCACTGAGTATCAAGGCGTAGGACACGAGGGCTACGAGCCAGAGTCCGATGCTGAGCCAGAAAAGAATATTCACGTTACGTTACACAACTGAGTTACCGCGATCGCTGGCTGGCAGGGTGCGATGAAGATGCATGAAACTCAAGCGGCAAGGCTGTCGCGCCCCCAGCATGCCTGACGCGGCCATTCCCGTATTGCTGGCCCTGGTCGCCGCCTGCCTGTTCGGCGTTTCGACGGTAACCGCCAAGCGCGGCCTCTTGGTCGTGCATCCACAAGCCGCTTCACTGGTGGTCATCGGCACGGTGGTCGCCCTCTACCTGCTTAGCTCGCCGTTATGGATGCGCGCGCAGGACTGGTTCACGCTCGGCTTCTGGATATTCGTTCTGAACGGCTTAATGCATCCGTTTCTGTCCATGTATCTGGCTCTCGAAGCAACGTCGCGCACCGGGCCTACGGTCGCCGCGACGCTCTCGGGCACCGCACCGCTGTTTGCCGCTTTTACGGCTATTGCCTTTCTCGGCGAATCCATCAATGCCTGGATTTCGCTGGGCACCGCCGCCACGGTGATCGGTGTGATGACGCTCAGCTGGAGTCCGAAGGGCGCCGGTACCCTGCTGCGCCTCGCGCTGCTGTTCGCCACCGGCGCGGCGATCGTCCGCGGGCTCAACCACACCATCGGCAAATGGGGCCTGGAGACCATGCCGAATGTGTTCATGGCGAGCTTCGTATCCTTTTCGGTATCGTTCTGCGGCGCGTTGCTGGTCTACCGGATCCGCACAGGGACCCTGGTTGTGCGGATTCCGCGCGCCGGACTCGGTTACTTCGTACTCACCGGCGTGATCATCGCGGTGGCAGTTCTGTGTATGTACGGTGGACTCGCGACGGGCCGGGTCGTCGTGGTGTCGCCGATCATCGCCGCCTATCCGGTATTCACACTGCTCACGGCATTGATGTTCAAGCAGGAAAGCCTGACTTTGAAGCTCGTGGCGGGCGTACTCATGGTGGTGGGCGGTGTGGCGTTAGTCAGCCTCGGCTCCGGGACGGGCTGACCGGACAGCCAGCGCCGTGCTCAATAAAAGCCTCCCGGGAATGGTGGCTATCCATCCATGGCGACGAACTTCATCGCCTGATGGGCGGTACGACGCGCTTGCTTGCGTCTCAGTGGCGAATGGAGAAAGCGGTTGACGGCGGCGGCGAGATACTCCGACACGTCCTCAGGAGCGTTCGCCTGTATTTCCGTTCGAGCCGCCAGAACGGTTTTCAACAGGTGCGCCGAGATGATGAACTCATCGCAATTGTGATCGTGCAAATCGGCAACGGTTCGGGTAAAGAAGCTATCGATGTCGGGGACGCGCCATTGTGCAAGATCCGGTTCACGCTGGGTGAATGAAGCATTGCGGCCGATGAAACAAGCAATTTGCAGCAACCCCGCCGGCCACAGCTCAGGAAACTTCTGACACTGCATTCTGACTGCGCTCGCGAAAGTGATACCGTGGGTGAAATCCAGCCAACCCACATTGTCGGAGATTGGAATATTCACCTTGTTCTGTTGCTGAAGATCGTAGGCCAGCATATTGCATGCACTGGCCCCGAGCAGGGCCGTGTAGAGCTGATCGGGTGACGTGCTGCTGAAGCTCGCAGTCAATTCCAACGCCTTGTTGATGCCCAGCTTATGCCATGCGTGCATGTCGAGGGCGACGGTGGCGATGGTGTTGGCCTGGCCCCAGCTTTCGAGCGTTCCTGCGTATCGGCGGAATTCGGGGATGCGATCCTCGCGCCTGGTGTAGATCAAGCTGCGCGCCAGCGACAGCAGCAGCGGCTCGGAAACCTTGCAGCCCAGCCGACCGATCAGCTTGCCGGCCTTGGTGACATAAATAATCGAGTGTCCGAAATCGTTGTAGTGCAGGAGCGCGGCACGGGTCAGACCGCGTTCGATATCCCGGAACGGGAGCTTCGCTTCGACGGCGCCACGCATGCAGGCGATGGCAGCCCTCTCATCTTCCTTTTCAATGGCGTCGACGAAGCGGTTTTCATCGTATGCCGACACTTCATCGATAAAGGGATAGGACTCCATGCGCAGCGCGTCGTCGGCAATATGCGCGACGCTCTCCAATAGACACACGAGTTGTTTCTCCGCATCGGCCGCATTCTCGTCGTAGAGCGTGAGCCAGTCCGCCGTGGCCGCATACGCATGGGTCCAGCCGAATTCCAGATGATCGTGGGACCAGTGTATAGCGCTCATGATCGCCTGCAGTGGATCGGTGCCCACCTGGCACGAGCGCGCCAGTTCCCTCGCCATTCGCTGGTAGTCGTTATCGTCGAATGCATCCCGAAGTTGCATCATGATCTCGGCTATGCGGGCCGCGCGGGGTGGCTCCGCGAGGTCGATCCAGATTTCATCGCCGCGTAGCTCGGCCGGGTAGACGGGCAACCGGTCACCGCCGTAGAGATTCTCGCCGCTCTCGAGATCGAATTTCCAATTGTGCCAGTTGCAGGTGAGCACGCAGGCGCCGTCGAGATGACCTTCCGACAGCGGGTAACCTTCGTGCGGGCAGCGATTGTTGCAGGCGTAGATCCTGGCCGCGCGCCTGAACAATGCGATTTGCTTCCCCGAGACTCGGAAAACTTTGCAACCCCCATCATCGAGCTTCGAAAGTGTCGTCGCGAGTTTCCAAGTGTCAGCCACTGGGCGCGACCTCGTTCAGACGTTTTCGAAGCAAGGTCAAACGTTCGGTCAATTGCACATGCAACGCTCGAATCCTTTCCCGGTCATCGACGATTGCCCGGCGGCTTTCGGCCAGCATCGCGCTGCGACTCTCGGCGTTTCCAGAGCGCCATCCGGCGCGCTCCAGAGCATCGTTGCAACGGCGGCTGTCGTGCTCGACGTCGTCGAGCGCCGAGCGCAACTCCGCGTCCCGCTTCTCGATCCGGTCGAGCTCGGCTTGTACAGCCGCCAGATTACGTGACAGCTCATCGGATGATGTCGGCAAATTCATTTGCCGGTGAATATACTACGCATCGCCGGCTCCCCGCACAGGCACGTCGCGCACGCGAGTGTAAACGGACCCGGTAAGAATCAGTACCACCGCCACCATGGCGAAGACCCATCGGTAGCCGTTCGCGGCCACTTCGCCTTGCCCGCCAGCCACGCCTTCGACCAGCACCCCGGCCGCCGCCTGCAGGACGAAAACGTTGACCAACCCCATCAGGTTGATACAGGCAATGGCGCGCCCCACCCGATGCACGGGCACGAATCCACGGCAGTGCGCGGCAAGCGTGACAAAGAACGGCGAGCAGAAGGCAAAGACGACCAGGAGCGGTACAACCACGACCAGTGGCAGGTTCGGTATGGCCGCGAGCGGCAACAGACACAAGAGCATCCCGGCGACGCCGCTCAAAACCACCCACTTGCGTGTGTTGAAGATGCGATCCATGGGGCCGTAGGCCATGTAGCCGAGGTACAGCGCCAGCATCATGGCGAACAGCACGTAGCTCGATTGGGTATTGGTCAGTGCGTACACGTCGCGCAAGTAGGGACCGGCCCAGAGTCCGCCGACGGTCAAAAAGGGCGCGGTGAAACAGCTGCCCATGATGTAGATAGGCAACAGGTTGCGGTCGCTCGCCACCTCCCAGAGGCCGCGCAGGCTCTGCCAGATACCCTCCACCACATGCCCGTCCCGACTGCCGCCGGCATCCGGCGCATCACGAACCATGAAGTAAATAGCGGCGCTGAATGCCAGCGTGAGGACGCCCAAGGTGGCAAAGGTGGGGGCGAAGCCGACCTGCCCCAGCGTGAGCGCCAGCGGCGTCGTCGCGAGCAGCGCACCGACGCCGCCTGCCATGCCGATGACCGTTGCCGCCACCGTAGCCACCCGATGGGCCGGCACCCAGGCGACAGCGAGCAGGTAGATGCCGGAGATCACCGTACCGTGTCCGAGCCCGATTAGTCCCCGACCCAGGGTCATGCCGGCAACGCTGGCGGAAAAGGCAAACAGGATAAGGCCGGCGACCGCGATCAGGTTCATGGCGCTCAGCATCACCCGCGGGCCGTGCCGGTCGTAGAGAACGCCCGCCGGCAGCTGAACCACCGCCGAGGCCAGAAACATGCTGCCCATGATGGCGCCGACTTCCGCCGGCCGGTAACCGCGCGTGCTCATGAGATCCGAGGCCATGACCGCGCCCCCGCTGCGATTGATCTGCACCACGGCCAGGTACAGGCCCATGAGCAACATCACGCGGTAGAGACTGGGCACATCGTGCCTGTCTTTCAAGCCCCTCCCCCAGTCACTGCGCGCGAAGAATCAACTGGGTGCATCGAAACCGGGCGATGGTCTTGTCAACGCCCTCGATGTTGACTTCAGCATCCCACACTTGTGTCGTCCGGCCCTTGTGCACGGCTCTCGCCACGCACTCGATGAATCCGTCCTTCGCAGTACCGAGAAAATTGCTCTTCAGCTCCAGGGTCGTAAAACCAACGGCGTCTTCGGGCAGGCAGTTCACGGTACCGTAGCCACAGGCCGAATCCGCGAGCGTCACCACGGATCCGGCGTGCAGGAATCCGTTCCATGCGAGCAACGCCTTTCGAACCGCCATGCGCGCCCGAATCTCAACGTCATCGACCTGCGTGAATTCGATGCCCAACAGCCCGGGAAAATAGCCCTCCCCCGCACGATTCCACTCACGGAGATCCTTCGGAACTTGAATCCTGCTCATGTCAACGCACCCTGTACTCCGATAACGTGAATCCGTAATCCTACCTAGCGTCCATCCAAAAAGAATGATTCTCGCAAAGGCGCAAAGATCACAAAGTTATAACTTATTGTTATTAAAGGCACACTAGAATCCTCTCTTGGCGTCTTTGCGCCTTTGCGAGAGAAAAATTGACGTTTATGGACAGACACTACCTAACTCAAAGACTTACATCGACAACCAGGGGGACGTTGTCGCTCGCTCCAGCTATTCGCTGACAGCCGCCACCAACGTTGCCAGATTACGCAAGCCTTCACGTCCGTCGACCTCCGGGGCGCGCCCTTCGGTGATCGCCGCGACGAAATCGGCAATCTCGCCCGCATAAGGATTGCTCACATTGTATTCCATCGGCTCACCGCCGATACTGATGGCGCCGGCGCCGTGAGCACCGAGGGTGTCGTCGCAGACGGCGTAGGTGTCGCTTCCGAAGACTTCCATGCGTTTCGGTGCGTTGAAAAGCACCGATGAGCAGATCTCGGCGGTGGCGCCGGATTCGAATCCCAGGCTGATGAGGGCGGTTTCATCGTGGGGGCCCTTCCACACCTCGCGGCTGATAAGGTTCTCCTGGACGACGATGTCACCGCAACTGGGCACCATGAGCCAGCGGACTTGATCCAGACAATGCGTGCCTACGCCCGCAAGACCCCACCAGCGGCCGACCTCGGAAGAAGCACGCCAGTTCTCGTCGCTCGGCGCGAGAGAGGTCCACTGCACGCGCATGTGTCGAAGGACGCCCAAGCGCCCGGCGTGGACGGCCGCGGCAAGTTGCCGGTGCCCGGCATGCCAGCGCAGATGGTATGCCACGGCAAGCGTAACACCGGCCTTGTCGCAGGCTTCCACCATGGCCTCCGCGTCGGCCATTTCGGTGGCCATGGGCTTTTCCGTGAGTACATGCTTGCCGGCGCGCGCGGCAGCGACGCATTGCGACACATGCAGCTTGTCCGGCGTGGCGATGAGTACGGCATCCAGATCGTCGTCCGCCAGCAAGCTGTCCAGATCCGTGTGAACGGCGTTTGCGGCAACTGCGCCGTGCCGCGCAGCGAACGCGCGGCCGCGCTCTGCATCGCGACTCAACACGCTCCACAGACGCGCTCCGTCGACCTCGGCGAGGGCCGGTGCGAGCTGTCCATCGGCAATCCGGCCGGTGCCCAACATGGCGATGTTCATTGTCAGGGAAAAAACCTCGTAAAAATTTCAGGGTCGTTGCATGGCCGGTTGACCATGCATGCGGCCACGGCGACCGGTTACCAGAACCGTCGCCACGGTACTCAGGCTGATGGCACCGACCAGCCAGAAGAGCAGGCCGGGATCGGCGTGGTCCAGGAGATAGCCGAACATGACGGGCGCGACGACACCGCCGAGATTGTAGCCAACGGACACGAAGCCGAACACTTTTCCCATCTCCCCGGGGGGCGTTACGGACCGAATCATCATATCCCGGGAAGGCGCCACCAGACCGTTGGCGAGTCCCGCGACGGCGAACAGAAGGGCGATCGCCTGTAGCGACAACTCGACGGCGGCAACCGTGAAGATCATCGTTGCAATGACGACGAAACACGCGGCCGCGAAGCGATCGTGGTGCGGCGTGCGATCGGCGACCCAGCCGCCCAGTAAAACGCCTATCGGCGAAGCGAACAGATACGCGGACAACACCACCCCTGCCTCGACCAGCGGCGCATCGTAGATGAGGTGCAATACCGACACGCTGAAATCGCTGATGCCGTGACCCGCCATGGAGATACCGGTGAAGAACAACAGGCCCATGAGTATCGGACCGCTGAACAGCAATCGCAGCCCGCTGTGGTGCGGCCTGCCCTGATGCCCACCGGCATCGTCACGCACCGATTCCGCATCCAGTAACACATCGGAGTTCAACGCCATGACCACGGCCACGGCGCCGCCGCAAGCCCCGCAGATGACGAGCGCCGTTCGCCAGTCGAACCAGTTCATGAGCGCAATCATCGTTACCGGCGCCAGCGCGGCGCCCAGATAGCCTGCGAAGGTGTGGATGGAAAAGGCGCGGCCCATGCGCTCTTTAGCCACCGAGGCGTTCATGATCGCGTAGTCGGCCGGATGGTAGACGGCATTGGCGAGACCAGCCAGCACCAACAAGGCAACCAGCGCCGAGTAGACGGGAAAAACCGCGATCAAAGCGATTGCCACCGACTCCAGCATCACCCCGGTGATGAGAATACCGCGTGCGCCGTAACGGTCGACGAGGAATCCTACCGGCGCCTGAGTGAATCCCGTGGTCAGGCTGAACGCGGTGAGGGCGAGACCGAGCTCGGTGAAGCCTACGCCGTAAACTTCCCGCAACATCGGGAACAGCGGTGGCAGCAACAGCATGTAGAAATGACTGAAAAAGTGCCCGGTGCTGATGAGAGCGATGACTTTTGCGTTGCTCGGCGAACGCACGACACCCGCGTCGGCCGTCATGACCTCATAACAGCGGCAGGTCGACGTCGACCAGCAACGGATCCATGGCGGATCGCGAGCGAACCGAGAGCGCCGACTCGATGAGCTCGCGGGTCAGGTGCGGTGCGAAGAGCTCGAGAAACGCGTACATGAACTCGCGGAAGAACAAGCCGCGGCGGAACACCACCCGCGCGGTGCTGATCTCCAAGAGATCACTGGCATCGATGGCCTCCAGGCCGGAGGCTTCGTCGGCATCGTGGGCGAGCGTCGCGACGATGCCGACACCGAGTCCCATACGCACATAGGTCTTGATGATGTCGGCATCGGTGGCGGTGAAGGCAACCTCCGGGCTGAGCCCCTCGCGCCGGAAGGCGACATCCAGAGGAGAGCCGTGATCGAAACCGAATACGTAGGTGACGAGGGGATATTCCGCGACCGCACGAAGCGTGATGGGTTTCACGTCAAGCAGGGGATGTCCCGGCGGCACCAGAAAGGATCGCCGCCAACGATAACAGGGTATCGCCACCAGATCCTCGAAGAGCTCCATGGCTTCGGTGGCAATACCGAAGTCGACATTGCCGTGGGAGACCAGCTCCGCGATCTGCAGCGGCGTGCCCAGGTGAGTATGAATGTGCACGCGCGGATACTTAGCCGCCAGCTTCTCGATGACCGGCGGAAAAGCGTAGCGGGCGACGGTGTGCGTCGCGGCCAGGGACAGTTCACCCAACGACGGGTCGCTGTACTCCTGGGCGGCCTGCTTGAGGGTCTCGACCTCGATGAGCGCGCGATCGGCGAGCTCGATGATGGCGCGGCCCGCCGGTGTAACGCGCGTCAGCTGACGGCCGGAGCGCTCGAAAATCTGCACCCCCAGCTCGTCCTCCAACTGGCGGATCTGCTTGCTGACTCCCGGCTGCGAGGTGAACAGACTGTTAGCCGTCGCGGACACGTTCAGATCGTGCCTCGCGACCTCGGAAATGTAGCGCAGTTGGCGAAGGTTCATGGGCTTGCCTGCACGTCGATCAAACGCCGCATGAAATCGACGCAAGCGTGTACCTGGGACTTCTCGATGTACTCGTTCGGCTGGTGCGCCTGATCGATGGAACCCGGCCCGCACAGGACCGTGGAAAAGCCCGCCTGTTGAAACTGCCCGGCCTCCGCCGCATAGGCGACCGCATCGCTCGCGTTGTAGCCGGTAAGAAGCCGCACCAGGGCCTCGGCCTCGCCGTCGCGTTCCGGGCCCAGGGCCGGCACGGAGCATGTGAGCCTCGTGATGATGTTCGCTTCGGGGGCGACTGCCTGCATGCCGGGCAGAATCTCGTCACGGCAGTAGCGCTCGAAACGGTCCAGGAAATCCTGCGGATCGTCTTCCGGTATGCAGCGTATGTCCCAGCTGAAGCGGCACTCGCGACTGATGATGTTGGCCGCCGTGCCCCCACGCACGGTGCCCACGTGAATGGTCGAGTACGGCGGCTCGAAGGATGTCTGCGATGCCGGCCGAGCGGCGTTCTCCCGTGCCATGTCCTCGAGGAAAGTGATGAGCCGCGCCGCCGTCATCACGGCGCTCACGCCACGATGGGTTTGGCTGGAATGGGCCTCGTGGCCGGTCACCACGGTCTGCACCCCGGTGATGCTCTTGTGCGCGGTGACGATGCGCATGTCCGTGGGCTCGCCCACCACCACGGCGCGCGGCGCCGGCAACTCGGCGGCGATGCGCCGGATCATGGCCGGTGCGCCAAGGCAGCCGATTTCCTCGTCGTAGGACAGCGCCAGGTGTATGGGCCGCACCAGATCCCGCGCCAGCATTTCCGGCACCAGCGCGAGCGCAACGGCGTAGAAGCTCTTCATGTCGGCAGTGCCGCGGCCGTAGAGGCGCCCGTTCTTCTCGGTCAACGAGAAGGGATCGCTGTCCCAGGGTTGGCCATCCACGGGCACCACGTCGGTATGGCCCGAAAGCACCACGCCACCCGCCACCATCGGTCCGATGGTGGCGAACAGGTTCGCCTTGCTCTCGTCGGCGTTCGGCACCAGACGGCTCTCGACGCCGTGCCCCGCCAGGTAGCGGCTGACGTAGTCGATCAGCTCGCGATTGGAATCCCGGGAAACGGTAGCGAAGCCCACCAGCTTCGCAATCATGTCTACAGCCGCCGCGCTCAAACCGTGCTCTCCCGTGCCCGCCAAGACGACATGGTCGCCCCGCAGTGGAACGGAATCAAATCCGGTCTCCTCGAATGAGGAGACCGGAGGATACGGAGACTGTAGGTCGGGCTTCGCTTGGCGATGCCCAACCTACCCTTTCCCCCCGGGGAGGGGGGAGGGGGGAGAGGGGAGATAAAGGCGCCTACTTCAGCCCGACGTCTTCCAGAGCCTGGGTACAACGCCCCTGGATTTTCGAGCCCTGGGCTTCGAGGCAGGACAGTATCCGCCCTTCCCCGGCTTGTACGCTCGCACAATACCTGTCGATGTCTGCGTCGCACTCGTTGGCGACGTAAGAGAGGGCCGCCACGAAACGCTCGAGCTGGGCGGCGGCGTCGTAGAGGGCGAACTCGCACTGCCCGGAGAGCTTGTCGCCATGGGCGTACAGGCAGGACAGTATGCGCCCCTCGCCGGGCGTTACGTCTTTACAGTAAGTCTTGAGCTCGGTCTCGCAGCCGTTGGCCACAGTTTCGACGAGATCTTGCTGGGCCGATGCCATGGGCCCGGAAAGCAGCAACACGACGGCGGCTGCAAAAGAAGCAAAAAATGAACGCATGATTCCTCCTGAATCAGTTAACAGCTTTTTCAAGCGCGGGCGAGCCGCGCAGTATGCCTTTGGCCGCAACAGCCCGCAACACTACTCCGGCAATGCGTTAATGATGTACAACGAGCGCAGCACGTCGCTGGGCTCCGCGTTGCCGAAAGAGTTCGCGAATACGCGAGTGATGCCGCCGCTGCGATATAGACGGCTGAGCGCCCGATCCACCAGCAGCCGGAACGACTCGTCTCCCCGCTGTAAGGCGAGAGCATAGGGCTCGAGGCTGAAGTAATCCACGCCCACATTCAATTTTTCCGGCGACGAGCTACCGGCCGCCAGGAACAACAGGATGGCGCGATCCGCGAAATAGGCCGACAGCTCGCCCTTCTCGAGCTTACTGAGGCCGTCATCGTGGGACGTGACCGGTACGACCTTGGCATCCACCGACAGCTTCTTGAGCGTATTGCGCAAGCCCTCCTCGGTGGTGGTGCCGCCGCGTACGCCTACGTTCTTTCCCGAAAGCTCGCCGAATCCTCCCGGACCATCGGACAACAGCATGACGCTGGCGCCGTCGACAAAGGTAGCCAGAGAGAAGTCGACCAGCTCGCGCCGGGACAGGGTCGCGGTGGTGGCGCCACACAGAATGTCGATACGGCCGTCCTGGACAGCCTTGAATCGGTTCTCGGCGGTGACGGGCACGTACTTGATCGAGATTTCGTCCATTCCGAGCGATTGCTTGACGGCGACCGCGACGGTGCGGCAGAGATCCACCGAGTAGCCGGTCGCTTCGCCGAGTGTGTTCTTGTAGGAGTAGGGCGCGGCGTCCGTCCGATAGCCGATCTTGAAGACACCCGAGTCGCGCACTCGGTCCAAGGTGCCCGCGAACACGGACGAGGCGATGAATGACGTCGCAAATACGACGCCCACGAGTAACTGGCGCATGATTCCCCCAAATAGAGTGTGACGGGTATAGTGTTTACGGGCGCCCCCACGGCCCAGCCGGCAGGGCGCCCGACCGGGATGGACTATACGGCCTATTCCCATCGCTTGCACCCGTGTCGGGCGGGTCCGTTGATTTTCGGCCGATGGCCGATGGGCATGCTCCGCCAGGGTCGCGACGCAGGCCACAGGGAGGACAGATCACGTGGCGAACTACTACCCGATCATCTATGTCCGGGGCTATGCGATGATGCGGTCCGAGGTGGAATCCACCTTCAATTTGCCCTATTACGGCTTCAACCTCGGCTCCACTCAGTTCAAGCTCGCGGCTGGCACGGAGCCGAAAATGCACATCTTCGAAAGCCCCGTGGTGCGGCTGATAAAGGAAGAAAATTACCAGGACTCCTTCGGACGCTTTGTCGACCCGCGAAATCGCCCCATCGCCGGGTCGGTTGCCGACGCCCGTGCCGACTGGCGAAGAACCCTGTGGATTTTTCGCTACTACGATCCGGAATCACGCATGATCGGCGAGGCGCGGCAAAAGGTGGACGGCTACGCTGCGGATCTGGCCGTATTTCTCAACCAGGTACGGCTCGCCTGCGGATCGCCGGCCAAGTTTGCAGTCATCCTGATCGCGCACTCCATGGGCGGTCTGGTGGCGCGCAGCTACCTTCAGAATCCCGACATCTTTCGTGCCACCAAGCCATCGGCGGCAGATCTCAAACGACGGAGCCTCCGCGCCAGCGACTTCAAGCCGGTCAAGGTTCGCAAGCTCTTCACCTACGCCACCCCCCACCGTGGCATCAGTCTGCGTGAAGGGCTGGGCTGGGCGGAGGACATCCGTGACGTCATCGGATTCAAAGGCAGCAACGCTTTCGGCGCAAGAGAGATGCGCCGCTACCTGAATCTCGCCCGCGGCGACGACGCCCACACCTACAAGCCCCTGGCCTACGCACCGCCGATAAAGCGGGTCTTTTCGCTGGTTGGCACGAATTTCGATGACTACGTCGTCAGCGCGGCCAAGCTCGGTGTCGGCCCCGGCAGCGACGGTCTCGTGACCATCGAGAATGCGTACGTGAAACGCGGGCCGCGCGCCTTCGTGCACCGCTCTCATTCGGGGCCGCTCGGAATCGTCAACAGCGAGGCGGGCTATGAGAATCTGCGGCGATTCCTGTTCGGCAACGTGCGTTTCCGTCTTTTTCTGAGACTCGGTGAGCTGGTTCACGAGTTACCGGGCAAGCGCGGTCCCGGTGACGCGCTCGAGTATTTCCTCATCGAGCTGAACGTCACCATCCGCGGCCTGCCGAGCTACCTGCACACGCGCTCCGGCGCCCACCTGAGCGCCATCCGTGTGCCGGCGGTGAAGCGAAGAGGAAAAATCGTCGGGCGCGACGACGACGTTCATCTGTTCACCGGTTATCTGAACATGGGCGCACGCTTGAAAGGTGACGACTACGCGCGGGGTGCGGCCGACATCCGCATCGAGCCGCACTATCGGCACGACGGATGGGTACGTGATTCCCGTTACGAAGGCGACTGGGTCATGAACGATCGTATTCACTTCGGCGTTTCAAAAGGCCGCGGCAAGGCGAAGTACGACTACCGCTGGAGCAGCGAGAACGCTGACCAGGGCGGCGCGGTCCAGGACGAGATGTTTTTCCCGCTTCCCGCTTCCGCCGCTCGCTACTTCAAGGGTGGTAGCTTGCGGGTACTCTTCGACGATTGGAACTGAATGTCGGCAGTGGATCGCATCGGCCTGGGTAAGCTGCCCGCAAAGCAGTTGGAGGCACTGCTGGCACGCCACGTGCGTGCGGATGCCAGCGTTCTGGTCGGCCCCGGCATCGGTGAGGATGCAGCGGTCATCGACATGGGCGATCGTTGTCTGGTGGCGAAGACCGACCCCGTCACCTTCGCCAGCGACGAAATCGGCTGGTACGCCGTGCACGTGAACGCCAACGACGTCGCTTGCTGCGGTGCGCGGCCACGATGGTTTCTGGCAACCCTGTTATTACCGGAGCACGAAACGACAGCGGAGCTCGTGGAGGCGATATTCGAGCAGATTGCCACGGCCTGCGGCGAGCTCGACGTAACCCTTTGCGGCGGCCACACGGAAATCACCCACGGCCTGGACAGGCCGATTGTCATCGGCCAGATGCTCGGAG
>Ga0255058_10000099_pt1 | contig 50616 bp, 60 predicted proteins | sample Cases_109_9_MG_FD_188637 | JGI IMG/M metagenome (GOLD analysis project Ga0255058, IMG submission 188637) | Seawater microbial communities from Amundsen Gulf, Northwest Territories, Canada - Cases_109_9 | ecosystem: Environmental > Aquatic > Marine > Gulf | place: Canada: Northwest Territories...
AATCAAGTATGTTACCTCCCGAGGAAGCAGAATTGGGACCGATAACACCTAGAAGACCAAAGGATGCATCTACCAGGCCGGGAGCTCGCGGTCCAAGAAGAGTCGTTAAACAGAAAGAAAAACGGGGAGCGCCCGCTGGTACGGACGAAGTGAAAGCCGAGGCCAAACCGGCCGAAAAGAAAGAGACAACGGTTAAAGCCAAACCGGCCGAAAAGAAAGAGACAACGGTTAAGGCTAAACCGACCGAGAAGAGAGAAGCTCAAAAGGCAGGCGGATCACCAAAAAAAGAGGGTGACAAAAGCTCTGTTGATAAAAAAGTAAAAGCTAAGAGTGAAGATACCGAAAAAACCTCAAAAGATTCTAAGACCAAAGAGGTAAAGAACAAGAAAAATGAAGACGAATCAAAAGATAGGGATGAATAAAAGATGCTGACACCAAAGAGAGTTAAGCATCGTAAACAAATGCGCGGGCGGATGAAAGGTAATGCCAAAGGTGGGACGAAACTCAGTTTTGGAGATTACGGGCTTAAAGCTTTGGAGCCTGGATGGATAACCAATCGGCAGATAGAATCCGCAAGAATTGCTATGACAAGGCATATCAAAAGAGGTGGCAAGGTCTGGATAACGATATTTCCCGATAAACCGGTAACTGAAAAACCGGCTGAGACCAGGATGGGAAGTGGAAAAGGTTCACCTGAGCACTGGGTAGCCGTAGTAAAGCCTGGTAGGATCATGTTCGAGCTTTCAGGTGTTGAGGAGCAGGTGGCTAAGGAAGCTATGAGGCTGGCAGCCCATAAACTACCTATAAAAACAAAATTTACAGTTCGTCATGATAATTAGGAGATCTTATGAGAGCAAACGAGATAAGAGATCTATCCGACGAAGAGTTGGAGACAGAATTTAATAACGCAAAAGGAGAGTTGTTTAATCTTCGTTTTCAACTTGCGACAAATCAACTGGATAATCCTTTAAGAATAAGGGAAGTTAGAAGAGATATTGCAAAGATCCAGACGATTCGCAAGGAAAGAGAGTTAGCAGCTAGTACTAAAGAACAGTAAAAAACCGATTATTTTGGAGTAGGAATTTTGACTGAAAAAAAGAATGAAGAAGAGAAAACCGAAAAAGTTAAAGACGTAAAAGAGGCTAAACCAAAGGCGACGGCTAAAAAGCCGGCAGCTAAAAAAACCAAAGTGGCAGCGGCTAAAGCAAAGCCATCAACTAAACCTGCCGCAGAGAAAGCTGCAAAACCTGAAAAGGCCAGTGAGAAGAAAAAGGAAGAGAAGCCAGTCGCTACTAAAGCGAAAGCGACCAAGCCAAAGAAGAAAAAGGTAAGAAAGGAAGCTCCAAAAGAGCGTACCTCAAAACGGAAGGTAAGAGTCGGTCGCGTAGTAAGCGATAAAATGGACAAGACAGTAGTCGTTTCGATTGAGACGTCATACAGCCATCATCTTTATAAGAAGATGATAAAGAAGACAAAGAAATTTTTTGTTCATGATGAAGAAAACCTTGCCGGCGTTGGGGATCTAGTCGAGATCATGGAAAATAGGCCGGTAAGCAAGAATAAGAGATGGCGCCTCCTGGGTGTCATTGAAAAGGCCAAGTAGGTATTTGGAGGAACTTTGATCCAGCAAGAGAGCAGATTAAAAGTAGCAGATAATACGGGAGCAAGGGAGATCCTTTGCATAAAAGTACTTGGAGGCAGTAGAAGAAGGTACGCCAGAATTGGCGACGTTATAACTGCCACTGTTAAGCAAGCGATTCCTGAAGGGACGGTCAAAAAAGGTGAGATCGTTAAGGCAGTAATTGTCAGGACCAAGAAAGAGATAAGACGAAGCGATGGCACTTATATAAAGTTCGACGAGAATGCGGCAGTGATAATTGCCGAAGATAAAAACCCCATAGGTACACGAATTTTCGGACCCGTGGCAAGAGAGTTAAGAGACAAACAATATATGAGAATAGTTTCTTTGGCCCCAGAGGTCGTTTAAAAGATAAGGCGTGCAATTGTGTTCGCCGACAGGGAGTAAAATGGCAAAATTATCGGTAAAAAAAGGTGACAGAGTAAAAGTCATAGCCGGCAAAGAAAGAGGAAAAAGCGGTAAAGTTCTTAAGACTTTGCCTTCAAAAGATAGGGTCGTTGTCGAAGGTCTTCATATGATTAAAGTTGCATCAAAAAAGACACAGACTAACCCTCAAGGTGGAATCATCGACAGGGAAGGGACCGTCCATGTGTCAAACGTGACAGTAGTATGCCCTACCTGCGACGGACCTGCTAAAGTAAAGAACAGAAGGACCGAAGACGGTCAAAGAATAAGGTATTGCGGTCGTTGCGATACGGATCTGGATAAGGAGTAGACAGGTGGCGGCACCAAGACTTCAGGAAAAATATAATAACGAGATAATACCGGCGGTAATGAAAGAACATTCACTAAAAAACCGGTTTCAGGTACCCAGGCTTGAAAAGATAACTGTCAATATGGGTGTTGGAGAGGCTATCCAAAATTCGAAAGCTATGGATGCCTGTCTGACTGATCTATCAATTATTACAGGACAAAAACCAAAGATAAACAAGGCAAAAAAATCGATCGCCGCTTTTAAATTAAGAGAGGGAGTGCCTATAGGTTGCAAGGTTACTCTTCGTGGCAGCAGGATGTATGAGTTTTTTGATCGATTGGTCGCTATTGCTTTTCCGAGGATCCGTGATTTTAGAGGTCTTTCGCCCAAATCATTTGATGGTAGAGGAAATTACAGCATTGGCGTTACCGAGCAACTTATCTTTCCTGAGATCGATTACGATAAAGTTGAACGAGTAAGAGGGATGGACATAACTATTACGATGAGCCAATCAAGCGATGAGCTATCATATGCGGTCTTGAAGGACTTTGGTTTTCCTTTACAAGAACACTAGCCGTAAAGATTTAATAAAGGAGTTATTTTGGCAAAAAAATCATTGATCGCGAAACAAAAGAGACGTCAGAAATTTAAGGTCAGAGCTTATAACAGATGTGTCAGATGTGGTAGGCCAAGAGCTTATTATCGTAAATTTGGTCTATGTAGAGTCTGTCTACGAGAAATGGCAAGCAACGGAGAGATTCCAGGCCTTACAAAGGCTAGCTGGTAGAAAGGGGATAAGTATGGTAATGACGGATCCAATTGCAGACATGCTGACTCGTGTCCGCAACGCTTATCGAGCCGCACATAAGTTTGTAGATATGCCTTCTTCTAAATTGAAAGAGGATATAGCTAAAATACTTGAACAGGAAGGCTATATTAGTTCTTTTGAAGTCAAAAAGTTGGATGCTAAGCCGACTCTCAAAATAGAACTCAGTTATGGGCAGGATAAGAGAAGAGCGCTTAGCGGGATAAAGCGGATTAGTACTCCCGGAAGAAGAGTGTATGCGAAAAAAGATCAGATCCCCAGAGTTCTAGGGGGACTGGGAATAGCAATTCTTTCAACATCCAGAGGATTAATGACCGACAAGAAGGCCGGTAAAGAAAATATCGGCGGCGAAGTTATCTGCTATGTCTGGTAAGGTGGGTTAATGTCACGCGTAGGTTTAAAACCGGTAGATATTCCCTCCGGAGTAGAAGTAAAAATAGAAAAAAATAGCGTAATTACAAAGGGGCCAAAGGGGGAGCTTTCTCAGGAGTTCCAAGAGGAGATGATGATCGAGAGGGTCGAGGATCAGATTTTGGTCAAGAGACCTTCCGATGAACCTTTTTATAGAGCGCTTCATGGACTAACAAGGTCGCTTATCAATAATATGGTCGTTGGTGTACATCAGGGATTTGAAAAGACACTAGAGATCGTCGGTGTCGGATACAGGGCTCAAATGAAAGGAAAGAACCTCGAAGTCCAGGCTGGTTATTCTCATCCTGTAGTGGTCGAGGCGATTACGGGGATAGAGTTTGAAGTCCCTATTCCTACGAAAATTGTGATCAGGGGCGCTGACAAGCAACAAGTCGGCGAGGTAGCAGCTAACATCAGGTCGATAAGAAGGCCCGAGCCTTACAAAGGTAAGGGTATAAAATATGAAGGAGAACATGTACGTCGAAAAGTCGGAAAGACCGCGAAGTAAAGGCTAGGGTATGGATAAGGCTATAGAAAAAAACAGAGCTCGAAAGAGACGTCAAAAAAGAGTGAGAAAGAAAGTCTTTGGAACGGCTTCTAGGCCGAGACTGAATGTCTTTAAAAGTAATTTAGGTATCTATGCCCAGTTAATAGATGATGTTAATTTTGTCACACTTGTTCAGGCATCAACGAACGATAAAGAATTAAAAGGAAAGGTAAAAAGCTTATCTAAATCTGAAGCCGCCGCTAAAGTAGGAAAGCTCGTGGGTGAAAGGGCTAAAGAGAAGAAAATAAAAGCGGTTGTATTTGATCGTGGCGGCAACCTGTTTCACGGAAGAGTAAAGTCACTTGCAGACGCGGCTCGTGAAGCGGGTCTCGAATTTTAATCATCAGGAGGAGCATTTGAAGCGCAACAAAAAGCGAGATGAAGACGGAAACGAACTTGAGGAAAAAGTAATATATATTAACCGGGTAGCCAAGGTAGTAAAAGGCGGACGAAGATTCAGCTTCAGTGCCCTTGTTGCCGTTGGTGATGTCAATGGACGAGTTGGTATTGGCTACGGGAAGGCAAAAGAGGTCCCGCTTGCTATTCAGAAAGGGATAGAAGAGGCAAAGAAGAGTATGTTCAAAGTTTCTGTCAATAAATCTACTATTCCTCATGCGACTCTTGGTCGTTTTGGAGCTGGCAGGGTAATGTTAAAGCCGGCTTCACCGGGAACCGGTATTATTGCCGGGGGTCCGGTAAGAGCTGTCTTAGAGCTTGCCGGTATCAGAGATATTTTAACGAAATCTTTAGGATCGCCAAACGCACTTAATATGGTTCGAGCAACTATTGCCGGCCTACAGGATCTAAGAAACGCCGATGAGGTCGCTAAAATGAGGGGAAAGTCGGTTAGACACGTTTTAGGTATGGACGAGAAAGATGAGTAAATTAAAGATAACACAGACGCGTAGTTTAATAGGTAGGCCGAAGGATCAGCGAGGTACAGTTAGAGCACTAGGCCTTCGAAAGATCAGGCAAACGGTAGAACAAGAAGACACACCGGAGATCAGAGGAATGATCACCAAGGTAATTCACTTGGTAGAATATGAAGAGATCAAGGCAAAGCCAAGCGCCAAACCAAAAAATAAGGAAAATACGGAGGATAAAAGTTGAGACTCCATGAGTTGAAGCCCGGCAAAGGGTCATCAAAAAAAGGAAAAAGGATCGGACGCGGTATCGGCTCGGGTCTTGGTAAGACATCCGGAAGAGGTCAAAAAGGCCAGCTCTCACGGTCGGGCGGGGGAAAAGGGACTAGCTTTGAAGGTGGGCAGACACCGCTTCAAAGAAGGTTACCCAAGCTTCCGGGGTTTAAGAACAGATTTAAAAAGGTTTTTTTCATCGTTAATGTTGAGCGATTGAATGTTTTTGATGGAAAAGAAGACGTTACACCGAAGACCTTAATTGAAAAGGGACTAATTAAAAGTGACAGGTATCCGGTAAAAATACTTGGAAAGGGCATCATCGAGAAAAAGTTAAACGTTAGTGCTCATTATTTTACCGGTTCAGCGAAGGAAAAAATTGAAGCCGCGGGCGGAAAAACCGAGGTTATAACTTGATTGAAGCAATTCGTAATGCTTTAAGAGTACCGGATTTACGAAAAAAGATATTATTTACCCTTCTAATTCTAATCATCTACCGTTTCGGCGCTCATATACCCGTGCCGGGAGTCAAGATCTCCGATATTCAGCAACTCTTTCAAGGAAGTGGTGGCGCACTAAACTTTATAGACCTATTTACCGGTGGTGCCTTATCGAATTTTTCCGTATTTGCCCTAGGCATCATGCCTTACATCACGGCATCGATTATTATGCAGCTTCTGACCGTAGTTATCCCGACCTTGGAGAGATGGCAAAAAGAAGGCGAGACGGGGCAGAAGAAGATCACCCAGACTACAAGGTATCTTACCCTTGGACTGGCAATCGTAGAATCCCTTGGTTACACTGTACTTTTTCAGCAGACTTTGCAGACTGTTCAGTTTTCTGTTCTAGAGAGGTATTTAATTGTAATAACTTTAACTGCGGGGACAGCGTTAATAATGTGGTTGGGAGAACTGATAACTCAACGTGGTATCGGAAACGGCATGTCGCTGATCATTTTTATCTCCATCATCTCAGGAATGCCGGGTGGAATTAGACAGACCGTTCAAGTAGCTAATCCTATCTTGGTCGTCGTAACGCTACTTATGGCTGTGATCGTCATTGTTGGGATTGTTGTTATGGAGAAGGGTCAAAGAAGAATACCGATCCAGTACGCAAAAAGAGTAGTAGGAAGGAAGATGTATGGAGGTACAAGTACTTATATACCTTTAAAGATCAACTCGGCCGGAGTTATTCCGATAATCTTTGCAACCTCTGTTCTCCTCTTTCCGGCGACTCTGTCTTCATTATTTACGGGCCCTACATCAAAGGCCATTGCTAACTCGCTGACTGATCCGACTTCTGTTGTAAGGTTTTTAGTCCTTGGTGGGGCGATCGTATTTTTTACTTATTTTTATACGGCAATCGTCTTTAATCCGATTGAGATAGCTGATAACGTAAAAAAATACGGTGGTTTTATTCCCGGAGTAAGACCAGGGAAGCCGACCGCCGTCTATCTTAATAAAGTTCTAAACAGGATAACACTGCCCGGAGCAATTTTTCTTGCCATGATAGCGCTTTTTCCGGAAGTCATAGGTGGCCTATTTAATATTCCGTTCTGGCAGAATTTTGGCGGTACTTCGATGTTGATCGTCGTTGGTGTAGCACTAGAAACTATGAGCCAATTAGAATCACAATTACTACAGAGACATTACGAAGGTTTTCTAAAGTAGGAGAAAAAAGTTGAACGTTGTATTTCTTGGTCCCCCAGGTGCGGGCAAAGGGACTCAGGCATTAAAAGTATCGGAGTTTTTTGGTTTTCCGCATATATCGACTGGAGATATGTTCAGAAAGGCGGCAAGTGAAGGCAGTCCGCTTGGATTGAAAGCTAAGAGCTTTATGGATAAAGGGGATCTGATCCCAGATGAAGTAGTGACAGGGGTAGTAATAGATCGTATTGCCGAGGAAGATTGTGGTAGTGGTTTTATCTTAGACGGTTTTCCAAGGACTATGCCACAAGCTGTCGAGCTCGATAAGGCACTTGGCGAATCAGGTGACAAACTTGATATAGTCATCAATATCGATGTCGACAGAAGCGAGCTAGTAAGAAGACTTACTGGTAGACGGATGTGCACTAGTTGCGGGAGTAGTTTCCATGTAACTTTCAATCCTCCTGCAAGAGAGGGTTTCTGTGATAGTTGCGGATCCGAACTTTTTCAGCGTGCTGACGATAGCGAAGAGAGTGTAGTAAACAGGTTAAAAATATATGACGAGCAAACTGAGCCGTTGATCGAATATTACGGGCAAGAGAATATTTTAAAGACGATAGATGGTGGCAGATCGATAGATGAAGTCTCTGATTCGATTAGTGAGTTTTTAAATGGCAGCAAGAAACATAATGTGGTATAGCGAGTAAAATTGTCGGTAGAGGCTTTAGTGAGGTATGTTGATGATCATCAGTAAGTCGCCGGCTGAGATAGAAAAGATGAGAAAAGCCGGTAACGTGGTTGCCGAGGCGCTGGAGCTGGCTAGAGAAAAAATATGTCCGGGTCTGACGACGATCGAGCTAGACAAGGCGATTGAAAATCTAATAATAAATAGCGGATCAAGACCGGCTTTTAAAGGGTATCGTGGTTATCCGGCATCAATATGCGCATCCGTAAATGATGAAGTGGTTCATTGTATTCCAAGCGAGCGAAGCTTAAAGTCGGGAGATATTATAAGTATCGATATCGGGGTCGAGCTGGATGGTTATTTTGGAGACGCGGCAAAGACTTTTGCCGTAGGAGATATAAAGGATGAGGCTAAAGAATTGATAAGTATAACCGAGAAATCTCTACAGGCGGGTATATCGATGGCAAAAGTGGGAAACCGCCTTTCTGACATTTCGCACGAGGTTCAGGTAACAGCGGAAGAGGCAGGATATACAGTTGTAAGAGACTACGTTGGCCATGGTATTGGAAATGAGATGCATGAGGATCCGCAAATACCTAATTTCGGCCCTCCAGGTAATGGGCCGGTTCTAAAAGAGGGAATGGTCTTTGCCCTGGAGCCTATGGTAAACGTGGGAGATTATGAAGTAAAAGTAAGATCAGATGAGTGGACAGTGGTAACCGCCGATGGGTCATTGTCAGCTCATTTTGAACATACCATAGCTCTTACAAAAGACGGTCCGATGATATTAACTAAGGGATAAGATTAAAGTTTATTTTATTGTCAATAAATAATAGACGCACTTAGTTGCTTTTGTTATAATGCAGTTTTGTGGCTAATTAAAGGAGACTTTCGTTTGGCGGCTAAAAAAGAAGAAGCCATCGAGGTAGAGGGAAAAGTAGTCGAGCCTCTGCCTAATGCAATGTTTAGAGTCGAGTTAGATAACGGTCATAAAGTATTGGCTCACATATCCGGAAAGATGAGAATGCATTATATTCGGATCCTTCCGGGGGACAAAGTCTTAGTCGAACTTTCCCCTTATGATCTGAGCCGCGGAAGAATAGTTTATAGATACAAGTAAAGGTTGAGAGCAATGAAAGTAAGACCATCTGTTAAAAAGATCTGCGATAAGTGCAAGATCATAAAAAGACGGGGAAGAGTAATGGTAATCTGTGAAAATCCGCGTCATAAGCAAAGACAAGGATAAGGCGTAAACCGTCTGTAAAAATTTTGGAGGCTAGATGGCTCGTATTGCGGGTATCGATTTACCTAGAGAAAAAAGAATAGAGATATCGCTTACTTACATCTTCGGTATTGGAAGAACTAAAGCACAGGAAGTATGCGACAAGGCCGGCGTTAATCCGGACATGCGTACAAGAGATCTTACAGATTCCGAAGTAGTAAAGCTTAGAGAGTATATAGAGAAGAAATTAAAAGTAGAGGGCGATCTACGAAGAGATACTTCGCAAAATATTAAGCGGCTTATGGAGATCGGCTCGTATAAAGGTGTGCGGCATAGAAAAGGACTACCCGTAAGAGGCCAACGAACGCATACTAACGCCAGGACAAGAAAAGGTCCACGTCGCCAGGCCGGCGCCAAGAAGTCATAGATTTTAGGAGGAGATTTGGTTACAAAGTCTCGAGTAAAAAGACGAGAGAAAAAGAATATTCAAAATGGTGAAGCTCACATCAAGTCGAGCTTTAACAACACGATTATCACAATAACTGACCCGGACGGAAATGTGATCAGTTGGGAGAGTGCGGGTAGCGTTGGTTTTAAAGGTTCAAGAAAGAGTACTCCGTTTGCAGCTCAGATGGCTGCTGACGCGGCCGCTAAAAAAGCTAAGGAACATGGATTAAAGAAGGTCAACGTTTTTGCCAAAGGTCCTGGGTCTGGTAGAGAAACGGCTATCAGAACTTTGCAAGCTGCCGGACTTGAAGTCGGCGTAGTAACTGATGTCACTCCGGTACCGCATAATGGGTGCCGCCAGAAGAAAAGAAGAAGGGTATAAGGGGTAGGATTGGCTAGATACAGAGGTCCGGTCTGCAAGCTATGCAGGCGTGAAGGCATGAAGTTATTTCTAAAGGGTCAGCGTTGTATTGGCGAAAAGTGCGCCATTGAACGGAGGCCTTATCCTCCTGGCGAACATGGAAGAACCAGAGTTAGGGATTCAGAGTATCGAGTCCAGTTAAGGGAGAAACAGAAAGTAAAAAGGATCTATGGCCTGATGGAGAAGCAGTTTAGGGGTTATTACAAGATAGCCAATAAGCAAAAGGGAATTACAGGTGAAAACCTTTTAAGAGCTATTGAAACACGCTTCGATAATGTCATTTACAGAAGCGGATTTGCTACTTCCAGACAGGAAGCACGCCAGATTGTAAGGCATGGAAGTTTTGCTATTAACGGTAGAAGGGTAAACATACCATCATATAGGTTAAAAGCGGGCGATGTATTCACTTTTTCAACAAGTCCAAATGATAAAACGAGAATTGAATGGGCAACAGAGGTCAATAGCAATGCCATCGTTCCCGAATGGTTGGATGTAGATAAGAAAAAGTTCGCTGGTAAAGTGAGACAGCTACCGGACAGGTCGCAGATAGATCTCCCGGTCCAAGAACAGTTAATAATCGAGCTTTATTCGAAATAGTATCTCTATAATAGGATTATCAATAAGGAGGCAGAGTCTTGGTTGAATTTCTTCGGCCCAAAATTAAAATGGAATCGACAGGTGACAATTCGGCGCAGTTTATTATGGAGCCGCTTGAGAGGGGATTTGGGTATACGCTGGGAAATTGCATGCGGCGTGTTTTGTTATCTTCACTCCCCGGAGTGGCGGTCACTTCTATCAAAGTAGATAATGTCGATCACGAGTTTACGACAATCAGAGGTGTTAAGGAAGACGTTACGGATGTCATTCTTAACCTTAAGGGTCTCGTTTTAAAGATGAATGGAGAACCGAACGCTACGGCCTCAATTTCTGTTAAAGGCCCCAAGGAAGTAAAGGGAAGCGATGTTTTATGTCCGGCGGGGGTAGAAGTAGTAAACGGCGATGTTCATATTGCGACTCTCAATAAGACCGGCAAGCTAAATGCGGAGCTTCATGTTGAAAAGGGAAGGGGTTATTCCTCAGCCGAAAGGAATAAAAAGTCCAGTGACGCAATCGGTACTATTCCGATCGATTCGATCTTTACCCCGATCTCAAAGATCTCATATACGGTCGATCATACCCGGCATGGTGAGCGGACAGACTACGATAAACTGGTGATAGACTTAACTACCAACGGCAGCCTTACTCCGGCAGATGCGGTCAGTATGGCCGGCCAGGTAATAAACGAACATATGGAGTTATTTGCGGAGCAATCTTTTGATGATGAAAGGGAGAGCATCTTTGCCGCTGAAGAAGAAGAGGTAGAGACAGAGCTAAACTCTCCAGTGGAGGATCTTGAGCTCTCAGTCCGTTCCTATAATTGTCTGAAGCGCCAGGGGATAGACACCCTCGAACAGCTTGTAGAATGTAGTGAGGTCGATCTCATGAACATTAGAAACTTTGGCTCTAAATCAATTGAAGAGATAAAAGATAAGTTAAACGAACTGACTCTTTCACTTAAAATATCGAGATAGGATTATTAGATGAGGCATCAAAAAAAGGGAAGAAAGATCGGCAGCAATTCAGCTCATGGTAAAGCCATCATGAATAATATGGCGGCCCAGATATTCGAGCATGGTCGGATCAAGACTACCGAAACAAAGGCCAAGGAAGTAAGAGGCACAGTCGACAAGATAGTTACACTGGCGAAACGAGGCGATGTCCATTCGAGACGTCAGGTTCTTTCAATGGTAGGAAGCAGAGATCTCGCTCACAAGATCTTCGCCGAGGTGGCCGAGGATTTCAAAGAAAGAAATGGTGGATATACCAGGATAATGAAGCTTGGACCAAGGCTTGGTGATGCCGCCCCTATGGCGATAATCGAGCTTGTTCCTAAAGAATCCTGATAGTCGATTAAGTACGGCGGCGCCACAAAAAATCACTAGAGCAATACCACTTAACAAGATCCCCTATGTCTGATAGATCAAGAAATTTAAAATTTATAATCGATTACGACGGTACCGATTTTTTTGGGTGGCAATCACAGCCAAGCAAGAAAACTGTTCAGGATAGGATCCAATCCGCTTTCTTAAAGATATTAAAAGAAGATGTAAAAATTATCGGAGCAGGAAGGACCGATACCGGCGTCCACGCTCGCGGCCAAGTGGCAAATGCTAAAATCTTTAATGATATACCGACGAAGAGACTATTTAAATCTTTAAACGCGGTTTTACCCGGGTCCATCGCGATTAAAGAAATAAAAGAAATTGACAGTGAATTTCACTCTCGTTACGATGCCACTCTAAGAACCTATTCCTACTTCATATGGAACGAAAAGTATGAGCCTCCTTTCTATAGACGATACAGCTGGTGGGTAAAGGGACAACTTGACATTGGCCTAATGAGACAGTCTGCCGCAAACTTTGTCGGTAAGATCGATCTGGCGGCATTTACTCCTGAAAAGAAGAAGAACACGATAAGAGATTTCAGCCACATCAGAATAGAACAGCCTTCCGGTTTTTCCGATAAAATGATAAGAATAGAAATGTCCGCAAACAGTTTTCCGTTTAACTTTGTCCGATTTCTTGTAGGAACGCTGGTAGACGTTGGATTAGGTAAAGTAGAGGCTGGCGCAGTCAAAGAAATATTGGATTCAAAGGAATTTCAAGATGATCGTAAAAAAGCACCTGCAAAAGGGTTGGTGCTAGAGCGGGTCGATTATTAGAGTAAGCTAGTAATAAGCAAGCGGTAAAAAATTATTACGTCTGGCTAATTATTATTTTTTTGCTATCAAAAGTCCTTTCAGACGCTAAAATTTGATAATTTTGATATAATCATCCCATGTTATATGGTAGTAATTATTATTTTAACTTCTTGCGCTCTTCATCGTTTCCTCATGCCCATAATGTAAGATTATGTAGAGATTGGAGTCCGGATGACTGATAGTAAGAAAATATTAGTAGTTGAAGATGAGAAGAAGATATCCGATGTCGTGGCCGCTTATCTTGATAAGGAAGGTTTTATCGTCAAAGTGACAGCTAACGGTAGGGATGCTCTAAGCCTGGTCGCGTCAGAAGATCCAGATCTGATTGTTTTGGATATCATGCTTCCCGACCTAAACGGGACCGAGGTATGCAAGGAGATCAGAAAAGATAATGATGTTCCGATTATCATGCTTACAGCCCTAAGCTCGGAGGATGAAAAGATAGCTGGCCTTACTCTTGGTGCCGATGATTATCTTACAAAGCCGTTTAGCCCAAGAGAACTGGTAGCTAGGGTAAAGACCGTTTTAAGGCGTGTAAAAGGTATGGACGATCCTGCCTACGACGTATTAAAATTTGGCGGCGATGAATTGGTCATCGACATCACTAAGCATAAAGTAACCCTCTCAGGTGATGAAAAGGCCCTTACCCCGTTCGAATTCAAGCTATTATCTATACTTGCGCGATATCCGGGAAGAGTGCATTCAAGGTTTGAGCTTATAAATAAAGTGCAGGGATATGATTTTGAAGGATATGAGCGTACGATCGATGCCCACATCAAGAACTTAAGGCAAAAGATAGAGTCTGACCCGAAGAATCCTCGCTATATTAAGACCATCTTTGGGGTGGGGTACAAATTTACGGATGAATAGATTATGGCAAAAACTGGCATTAAATTTTGTTGCAGTTGCCATCGCGGTAACGATAGTGGCTCTGCTTGCTGTTAACCTTTCCTATGAAAGTCGTTTCAAATCTTATGTCAAAGAACGTCAGGCGATCAATAATCACAGGATAATCCAGACGATAACTAATATCTATGAGGTTCACGGAAGTTGGTCGGAAGAGTTGATTGATCTCCTTCCTCAACTCGGCGTAATGAGTGGTGTAAGTCTGAAAGTTTTGGATCTCGATCGAAATATTGTTGCCGAGACATCTTCTGAGATCGAGAGCATGATGATGGGTGAAAATGCCAAAGTGGCGGGTGAGACTGCCGTTATTCCGATAGTAAACGGTGCTGACAGGGTAGGTGACGTCTACATTACCCCGCTAGGTGATATCTATGGCGTTCCCGGTGAAGACATAAGATTCAGAGAATCGATCAACCGACTTCTCCTTCTAGGGGGCGGCATGGCGGCCATAGTCGGGCTGTTGCTTAGTTATTTTATTTCGACGAGGATGACTTCGCCTCTTGAAAGGATGACAGAGGCTGCAAAAAAAATAGAAGCGGGTGACTACAGCGAACGGGTCGAAGTCACGAGTAAAGATGAGATAGGCGATCTTGCTTATGCTTTCAATCATCTAGCAGTCACGCTAGAGCGGCAAGAGGATCTGAGGCGAAATTTGACAGCAGATATATCTCATGAATTACGCACGCCCCTTGCGTCCATTAGGAGTCATGTCGAGGCCTATATCGATGGAGTGATGGAGCCGACTACCGAAAATATTCGCTCTATTCATGAGGAGACGATGAGACTTTCAAGGCTTGTAGAAGATCTTGGTGAACTTGCCAGACTTGAGAGTGACAAAGTAAATATAGTTAAGACTAAGATCGATCTCAATGAGGTCGCTGGAAAAGTAGTCTTTAATCTTAAGCCCCTCTTTGAAGAGAAAGATGTGAAGATCGAATTATCTAAAGTAAGTGAGCCGCTATATGTGAAGGCGGATGCCGATAAAATATATCAAATACTTTTTAATCTCTTGCACAACGCCCTTAAATTTACCTCTTTAGGCGGAAAAGCCGAGGTAAGATTAGAGAAAAATGGTAAGAACGCCCTGGTCTACATCGAAGATAACGGTATCGGAATCGATCTTGAGGAGCATTCATCGATCTTTGAAAGGTTCTACCGGGTCGAGAAGTCAAGAAACCGATCTAGCGGTGGCGCCGGTATCGGGCTTACTGTAGTAAAAGAGCTGGTAGATATACATAAAGGCAAGATATCGGTTGATAGCGAACTCGGTAAAGGAACGGAATTTAAGATAGTCATGCCTCTTTTTACCTGATTTTTGCAAATCTTCACAAATTCTACACAACTTGTTCACAAAATCTTCAAATGTTTATTTCATAATCAATATCAGATAAGAACTATTAGGCGAAATTGTTCATTCTTATCTTAAACCCTGACAAATGGCAGTCAGGCACTAAAATAGTTCTCTCCATTCCTAACCTTTGCGGCTTCGAAAGAAGCAGGGAAAACGCCCCAGGCGGGCGTTTTTCATTTTTATCCGAGCAATCTTTATCTTTTTCAAGTGATCTTACTTTAAAGTCATAAGGATCAATGGCGCTAAGGATGATAAACACTCAGTTTGACCGCTTACGCTAATCAGCGGACCTTTTAAAAGAAACGACAGTACTCCTAGATAATAGCTCGTCAAAGTTATATAGAGATGCAGCTTTCTTTTTGGAGGTTCAGCAATCGCCATCTGGAAGTTGCTGAAAAATCGTCAAAATCTAAACAGCGAATTTAAAGTGGATTATGTCACCGTTTTTTACTATGTAGTCTTTTCCTTCGAGCCGGACGTGTCCTAAATCCCTTGCCTTAGGATAGGAACTATCACTTATTAAGATATCTAAACCGATGACTTCTGCCTTAATAAACCCCTTTGCGAAGTCAGTATGGATAGTGCCGGCCGCTTCAACCGCCGTTGAACCTTGCTTAATCGTCCAGGCCCGGCACTCTTCGCTGGAGGCAGTAAAGAAGCTCATAAGACCCAATGTATGGTAGGCAGCTCTTATAAGCCCGTCAACGGCCGAGATGTCAATAGCTAACTCACTTCTAAATATGTCTGCTTCTTCATCATCGAGCTCGGCCAGCTCTTCTTCGATCCGGGCACTTACAATGACGGTGTCACTATTATGATCATTGCCGTAAGCGATCACCTCTTCACTCATTAAAAAATCTTTATTCTTGAAAGCTTCTTCGTCAACGTTGGCGATAAATAGCATCGGTTTTGCGGTCAACAGGTGAAGATCTTTAAAGTCATCTATGTGTTGAAAATTTTTTGCAAGACTTCCATTAGATAAATTATCAATTAAATCGTTCAGATTCTCTAAAAGCCTTGATGCTTCCTTATCACCTGACCTTGCTTCCTTGGTAAGCTTTAAAACCCTTTTCTCGCAGGTTGAAATGTCAGCAAGAGCAAGTTCGGTATTAATGGTCTCAATATCGCTTATCGGATCTCTTTTACTGGTCGAATCGGCGCTCGTGTCGGTAAAGCATTTTACGACTTGAGCGATGGCGTCGACTTCTCTTATATGGCCTAGAAACTGGTTTCCAAGACCCTCGCCTTTACTTGCTCCCTCTACCAGGCCGGCTATGTCTACAACACGAAGGGCCGTGGGAACGCGTTTTTTTGGTTTCATCAGCTCGACCAGTGACTCAAAATCGTCATCGGGTACTTCGGCTACACCGATATTCGGATCGATAGTCGTAAAGGGATAATTCGCAGTGACGGCTTTAGCACTGGTAAGAGCGTTAAATATTGTAGATTTTCCGGCATTGGGAAGACCAACGAGACCGATTTCCAAAGAATTCCTCCTAATAGTTTGCCTTAAAGATAATATATTTATAAATGAATACTTACAACATAAAAAAAAGTAAAGCGTAAGATGGAGGAAAGCAGAGAGCCGAAAGCATATTGAAAAACGGATATTACTGTCATTACGGGAATCGACTCTTTAGTCGACGCACCTCGGCTCTTCAAATATTTTAACCCCCATTCTTACTCCTAACGCTCTTATGACTGTTTCCTCCAAATCCGCTTTCAACTTTCTGCTCTCTCATCTCTATCATAAGACTCCCTCCACGCTTTCTTAATCTGATATAATTTGAGCGGCAAAAAAGAGAAAATATGGATAGACAATATCTGATTGATTTCGATCTAAAACAAATACCGACCAGAATTAGCGATCTTCTTATAATCGGCGGTGGAATCGCCGGATTGACGGCTGCTCTAATAGCCGGAGATGAGCTCGAGACGACCATTCTTACAAAGGGAAAGATCAAGCAGTCAAGTACATGGTTTGCCCAAGGTGGAATAGCAGCGGCAATCGGGGACGATGATTCAAGCGAAAGCCATTTTGAGGATACGATGGAGGTCGGTGCCAATTTGAGTGACAGGGAAGCTGTTAAGGTCATAGTCGAAGAGGCAAAAGAGGCGATAGAGTTTTTGATCGAGCAAGGGGCGAATTTCGATCGAGAAAATGGGAAGTTAAGGCTGGCAAGAGAGGGTGGTCATTCCAAGGCAAGAGTCCTTCACGCCGGCGACGGGACCGGAAGCGTCATTGCTTCGACTCTTGGTAAGGCTGCTTCGAAAAAGAAAAGATTAACGCTACATCAAGATCGCTTTGTTATCGATCTTCTTACACTTGGGGATAAGTGTGTCGGGGCTTTAGTCTTCGATAGCGAAAAGTCGATCGTCGAGGCTCATCTGGCCGCTGCAACAATGCTGGCCACAGGTGGTATGGGTCAGATCTTTGATTTGACTACCAATCCGACAATGGCTACAGGCGACGGATTTGCAATGACTATGAGGGCTGGAGCCCGCATGGAAAACCTAGAATTTATTCAATTTCATCCTACTTCCTTTTATTTCGATCAAAACCCAAGGTTTTTGATTTCTGAGACAATCAGGGGTGAAGGTGCTTATTTGAGGGATAAAAGAGGGGACAGATTTATGGTAAGCGTGCATAGGCTGGCGGACCTTGCGCCAAGAGATGTTGTCTGTAGAGCGATGGTCGAGGTGATGAAAAGAGACGATACCGACCATATTTTCCTAGATGCGACGCACATCGAGGTAAGCAAGTTACGATCGAGGTTTCCCGGCATCTATAAGTACTTAAAAGAATATGGCTATGATCTTAAGAAAGATCGGATTCCTATATCACCTGCAGCACACTATATGATCGGTGGCGTAAAAACAGACCTTCTTGGAAGGACTAGCATAGAGGGATTATTCGCGTGTGGAGAAGTAGCTTCTACCGGAGTTCATGGCGCAAATCGTCTGGCAAGCAACTCTCTTTTGGAAGGCCTTGTCTTTAGCAGGCGGGCTACGTTGAATATCTTAGATAATCTGCCGGCAAAGGTAAATGGTAAAGAGGATCTTATTGAAAAGGGGCATAGTCCAGTTGAAAGCGGCCAGTTAGAAAATATTAGAGCAGATCTTAGAAAATTAATGACGTCTAACGTAGGAATAGTAAGAGATAGCGAAGGCTTGTTTTTTGCTGAAAGCGAGATCAGTCGCTGGAAAGATGGGCTATATGGTCGTCAGTTTGATAATCCGGCTGCGTGGGAGGTTCAAAATATGATCGACCTCTCTGGGGAGATAATATTAAAAGCACTGGCAAGGACTGAAAGTGTTGGTGCCCATTATCGGGTCGGCTAGAAAGTTACTCGATCAGAACCTTGCTTAATAAAGGGAAGATGATGATTTGAAAGAACTAAAGGAAAATCCTATTTTTCTAAGATTGATCGATCAGGCCATTGATGAAGATCTTGGTGAAAAAGGAGATATCACATCCAAGGCTGTTATCTCTTCATCGACTGCCTGTAAGGCGACGATCACCACAAAGTCCGCGGGAGTAGTCGCCGGCATAGAAATCTCAGAGGCGATCTTTCAAAGGATCGATAGCAACCTCGAATTTAGCGCTCACCTTTTAGACGGTGATATGGTAGGTGTCGGTGAAAGCATTGCCGATATTGAGGGATCGATGTTATCAATTTTAGCGGGAGAGCGTACGAGCCTAAATTTTCTTTCTTATCTTTCAGGTATTGCGACGATAACGAAAAAATTCGTAAGGGAGATCAAGGGCACAAAAGCAAAAATTTTTGACACGAGAAAGACACATCCGGGACTTCGCGTATTTGAAAAATATGCGGTCCGCGTAGGTGGAGGCTCAAATCATCGAAGTGGCCTCTTTGATCAAGTACTGATTAAAGACAATCACTTGATGGCGGTCGATAGCTTGAAGATAGCCATAGAATCAGGAAAAAACTTGAGTGTGATCGAAATAGAAGTGGAAGACCTATCGCAATTACGCGAGGCCTTGGACGCAAATCCCGATATAATCATGTTAGACAACATGGATATCGAAATGATCGAGGAAGCGGTGGGAATGGTGGGAGGAAGAGTCTTGTTGGAAGTGTCAGGCGGCGTAAGTCTGGAAAATGTAAGAAAACTTGCGCTTAGCGGAGTGGATAGAATAGCTGTTGGATCTATCACGATGGCGGCAATGCCTCTGGACATAGCTTTAGATGTAGTTGAGGTTAGAGAGTACGGCAGATGATCCCAAATCTTGCATCCGAGTATTTTGTCCGTTTTGGATATGTTTTTCTTTTTTTAGCGGCCGCTCTTGAGAATATTCCTTTTGTTGGATTGTTTCTCCCGGGGGAAGTCATAGTCGTAGCGGCGGGATTTTTCGCGGCCACAGGCGAATTCGATATCGTCTTGGTATTTCTTGTTGCAACCATCGGAGGGATTGTTGGAAATAACGTAGGTTATTGGCTTGGTCGTTATGGAGGCAGACCGCTCATCGAGGGGCTGGCGGATCGTTTGCATATTGATAAAAAACACGTAAAGTCAGCTGAAGATTATTTTGATTCACATGGGTCTAAAACAGTCTTTATCGGAAGATTTATTGCCGGCTTAAAAGCTTTTGTTACTACGCTTGCCGGTGCGGCACACATGAATTACGGAGTTTTTCTGCTTTACTCGACGGCAGGAATAATCAGCTGGACGATCATTGCACTTATTCTCGGCTTTTTCTTCGGACAAAACTTGGATGCGATTCTTTCAGTCCTGAAAACTATCGGCTGGTTCATTCCGGTATTAATGTTCCTGGCAATTATCGCTTTATGGATACTGAGAAGACGAAACAAAAAAAATAATGGCTGATCTATTTAAAGAAAAAAAAGAAAAAGGGCTCTCTATCTTAAAAGCATCCGCGTCATCAGTATCTGGTGAAGAAATGTCAAAGGAACTAAGTGTCTCTCGGGCCGCTGTCTGGAAATATATAGAGGCTTTGAGAAAGGATGGATATGAAATAGAGGGCATATCTAACCAGGGATATCTGCTCAAGAGCTCTCCGGACCTGTTGCTTCCGATGGAGTTGAAAGAAAACCTCTCCTCTGGCTATCCGGGCGAAATATATTGGCAACGAGATATCGGTTCAACAAATGACGAAGCCAAGCGCTTGGCCCGGCTGGGGACGCCAGGGTACTCATTAGTTGTCGCCGAGGAGCAGGCCGGCGGTCGAGGCCGGAGAGGACGTTCCTGGCAATCTCCAGCCGGAGGAATCTGGTTCTCATTGATTCTGAGGCCGGACTTCGGCATCTCTCAAGCATCTCGAATTTCAATCTTTACCGCCGTAGTATTGGCCGAAGCGATCGCGCTTGCATGCGGTATGAAAACCGGAATAAAATGGCCGAACGACATTTTTCTCGGCTCCAAGAAAGTAGGCGGCATTTTAATAGAGCTCTCAGCCGAACTGGAGCGGGTCAATTTTATTGTCGTTGGTATTGGCATTAACGCCAATTTTGCCCCGGACCACCTTGATCCCGAGGTACAGGAGACGGCGACCACTTTATTGGAAGTACTTGGCCGCCCGATCGATCGAAAAGAGTTGCTGGCTAAAGTGGCAAATCGTTTTTATGAAGATCTGGAAAGCGCTTTAAGTGATCGTTATGAAAGATATATGATTAGATGGCGGGAACTTTCGATTGTGCTGGGAAAGAGTGTGCGGATCAGCGAAGGCGACAAAATATTTTCTGGCAAAGCGATCGACATCGCCGAAAACGGTGCTTTAATAGTCGATCTTGACAGCGGCGATCGCCGCTTATTCGACTCTGGTGAAGTGACTCTTCGTTTGCGATAAAAAAGAAAGAAGTATCGATTTGGTTTTTCTAAAAAAAAGATTTATTGAATTTTGCTATATGATGGAAAAGACCTTGAAGGTCTTGTAAAATTTTCTAGCAAGTATAAGAAGATCGCGATATCGGAGATATATTAAGTCGATGAAAAGAATTATTGAATTCATAAGAAGATTTTTTTTCTTCATCCCAAGGGTACCGAATACGGTTCAAATATCGATTACCAATCAGTGCAATTTTAATTGCCAAATGTGCCAAAGAAATGATCTTGGCGTTAAGTTTGACAAAATGCCGTTTGAGACTTTTGAGAAAGTGATCAACAAATTACCGAGTAAAGTAAATGATTTGATTTTGACCGGTTGGGGGGAGCCTTTAACCCATAATCGACTGGCGGATATGTTATTGCTATGCCGTAAACGGGGAACAAAAACGAGGCTTACCAGCAATGGTGCCTTGCTTAGCGATGATGTTATCAATTTACTTATCGATTCCGAACTGGCTGCTATAACATTTTCTATGGAGACTATTAAGCCAAAGGTTGATTCCTCAGGGCACGAGATTAAAGGTCAATTGGAAAAAATAAGTAAACTTGCTGAAATAGTGAGAAAACGCGGCAGCGTTCTCAAGATTTATACTCAATCGGTAATGCAAAAAGACAATCACGATGACATTATGGATATTGTTGACTTTGCCATTGAAAATAAATTGGATCGTGTGAGGCTTACCAGGCTTGATATCCGATTTAAAGAATTTGACAGACCTTCATTCCAAGATGAACTAGAGTTGGTAAAAAAGATAGATAAAAAGCTCAGAGGTACCGGAATCGGTGTTGATTTCTTGCCGCATACGGCCTTTGACGGATTTGTAAAACATTTTTATAGAGCCATATATAGGTTTCTTCATCGGGGAGGTAAATATTGCTTAAGGACTTATGGCGATGTTTACGTAAATATAGACGGCGAAGTTACACCATGCTGTTCATTACCGACAATGGGCCTTGCAAGTCTACTTGAAGAAGACCTGGAAAAAATCTGGAAGAATGAACATTTCAAAAAATTTAGAACTCATCAAAAATATATCTGTGGAAAATGCGATATTTTGACGGTTAAAAGGTTTCAAGAAAAAGGGGACTCGTTTGATGAGGACTTAATTCCGAAGACGGAAAGTGTTTAGGCGACGCATTTAACTTCCTCGGCCTATTCCATAATCCTTTATTTGAATTGTAAGCTTCGGCGCTGTCGCAAAACCCTATTATTTTTGCTAAAATAATGACGATAGCTAATACAGTGTGATGCCCGAAAGGGGTTTTTTTTCGAATATGACTAAAAAGGATGAGTTTGTACCAAAATGGATTGCTTGGGAGATCACCGGAAGGTGTAATCTAAACTGCGTACATTGCCGCTGCGACGCGTCGATGGAGTCTGGCATGGGCGACTTCTCGACCGATGAAGCGAGGGCATTGCTGGATGATCTGGCCAGCTATGCAAAACCGGTCGTTGTCTTATCCGGGGGTGAACCGCTGATGAGAGAGGACCTATTTGAGATCGCCTCTTACGGTACCAACCTTGGACTTCGTATGTGTATCGCAACAAACGGCACCATGATAAACGATGATATTTGCGAGAAGATGAAGAGCGCCGAGATCAAAATGGTCTCGTTATCTCTCGATGGTTCTACTGCCGAGATTCACGATGACTTTCGTCATCAAAAAGGGGCATTTTCGGGAACGCTAAGAGGGATCGAATACTTGAAGAAGCATGGTATCCCTTTCCTAATAAACTCTTCATTTACAAAGAGAAATCAGGAAGATATTCCGAACACTTATAAACTGGCAAAAGAACTTGGCGCCACAGCTTGGTACATGTTTATGATAGTACCCACGGGGCGGGGCGAGGAGATAATGTCGGAGCTTATATCGGCCGAGGACTACGAGGAGATTCTCAACTGGCACTTCGATCAAGAGATGGAAGAAGAGTCGATGTTGATGAGGCCTACTTGCGCGCCGCACTACTATCGAGTTCAGCTTCAAAGGCAGAAAGAGGGCGCCGATTACGAGAGGCGCAGCCTCTCCTTTTCCACTGGTGGTTCAAAGGGTTGTATAGCTGCTCAGGTGATAGCGTTGATCACTCAACACGGTGATGTTCAGCCTTGCAGTTATTTTCCCAAATCAGCCGGGAATGTTAAGGAGAAGTCGTTTAAAGATATCTGGGAGAATTCAGCGCTCCTAAACGAGCTACGGGATTTCGAGAAATATAAAGGTAGATGCGGTAGCTGCGAATACTTAAGTGTCTGTGGTGGCTGTCGAGCCCGAGCGGACGCTGTCTACGGAGATTATATGGCAGAAGAGCCGTTTTGTAACTATATTCCCTTTAAAATGCGGAAAGAGAAGGTACATGGACAAAGTTGATTATCGATTTTTAAAAGCATGCAGGCGCGAGCCAGTTGATACCACCCCAGTATGGATTATGCGCCAGGCTGGCCGGTACCTGCCTGAATATCGCGCAGTTAGAGAGAGAGCCGATTTTCTAACTATGTGTAAGACTCCCGAGCTGGCTGCCGAGGTGACGATCCAGCCCGTCGATCGATTAGGCGTAGATGCGGCGATTCTGTTTTCAGATATATTGATATTGGTCGAGGCGATGGGGCTGCCGCTGCAGTTTCTTGAAGCTCAAGGACCGGTACTCGACTTTACTATTACCGATCAGAACTCGGTAGATAAATTATCAATACCCGATCCACTGGAATCGGTTCCTTTTGTGATGGACGCCATAAAGCTTCTTCGAAGGGAATTGGAGGGCCGTGTACCCCTTATCGGTTTTGCAGGTGCCCCTTATACGGTCGCCAGTTATATGATCGAGGGCAAGACATCAAAGCAGTTTTTAAAGATAAAATCACTTATGTTCCAGCAGCCGAAAGTGATGCACAGCCTCCTAGACAAAGTGGCCCGGGCTACAACTGATTATATAAACGCTCAAATAGAAGCGGGAGCACAAGCTATCCAGCTTTTTGACAGCTGGGCTGGTGCCTTAGCACCGGAAGATTTCGAAGAGTTTGCCGTTAGATACGCAAAGCAAGTATTCGATGGGCTTAAAAGAGAGGGCATCCCGATAATCTATTTTGCTCAAGGTAATCCGGCAGCGCTAAATCTCGCTAAAGCGGCGGGGAGTGATGTCATAGGTGTTGATTGGCGCATTAGGATGGAAAAAGCCTACGATATTCTGGCGCCGGATGTCGCGGTTCAAGGCAACCTTGATCCAACGTGCCTCTTCCTTCCCCCGGACAAAATCAAAGAGCGGGTAAAAGATATTATGGATGCTATTGATAACAGGCCGGGACACATTTTCAACTTGGGCCATGGGATCACCCCGCCAACCCCTGTTGAAAACGCGATAGCCGTTGTTGAGGCGGTACATGAGTATGGGAAACGATAGTTTAGATTTTACGGCTTAGCCGCTTGGTGATTTCTTATTCCATTTTTATGAAAAAGTAAGAAACAAAAATTAGGGTTTTTCTTTTTTTCAATAGGCGGGTAATCTTCATGGACAAACAATTTACGTGTCCAAAGTGTGGCGAGACCGAGGAACTAAATGGTAAGCCCACGGCTGAGGGCATTAAGATTCATTGTGGAAGCTGTAAACACTCTTGGCTAAGAGATGCCGAGCCAAAGAAATGTGCCAGTTGCGGTGGTAACGATGTTTTTAAGCGAAAGAGGGCGCTTACGCAAAATTCTCGCGGTTCTCAACTTTCGATTGTAGGATTTACCCCGATTTTGCTTTGTCGAAAGTGCGACCAACGAATGCTCGAGTGGGCAAATACCGGACATCCGGTTCCGTTTAATTACAAATCTGCTGCGGCAGATGCGGATGCAATTAAAAATCGCGAGGAAGACGATAAGAAGGATATTAAAATTACTCCTTAAGACAGTTCGACAAGCTAACATGTAACGTCTAAAATCATGTAATCAAACTGTTCATAAGAGAAGGTATTGTATGCCAAAAAAGATCGCTGTACTTCTTCTAAATCTGGGCGGCCCGGATTCTATTCCTGCGATTAAGCCATTTCTCACAAATCTTTTTTTGGATAGGCAGATAATCCGTCTTCCCTTACAGCCCATAATGGCGCGATTGATAGCTAGAGGGAGGGCAAAGAAGGTGGCGATGCGATATGAGGTCATCGGTGGAAAGTCACCAATACTCGACCTTACCAACGAGCAGGCGGATTCAGTTAAAAAAGCGTTAAACGATACTGGTGAGATAACCGATGTGAACGTATCTTTTGAGGCTTTTGTCGGTATGAGATACTGGCATCCTCTCATCGGTGATGTGGTAAATGAAATAAAGAAAACAGATTTTGATGAACTGATTGTCCTATCTCTCTTTCCTCATTATTCCAAGGCTACGACCGGCTCATGCGTTCATGAATTTGAAACAACTCTTGGAAAGAGCGATCTAAAAGTAGAAGTAATCGACAGGTGGTTTGATCAACCACTCTATTTGGACGCTTTAGCCGAGACTATCAAAGAAGGTTTGAATGAATTTCCAGAAGAGTTAAGGAAAGAGGTCCAAGTCCTATTTAGCGCTCACGCGCTGCCACAAGAGTTTGTGGACGATGGTGACCCCTACCCGGAGCACCTGCAGGCCACTATCGATGGTGTTCTGAAGAGAACAGGCGAATTAAATTGGCATCTCTCATACCAGAGCAGAAGTGGACCAGTGAAATGGATGGAGCCCCAGACCGACGCGGAGATAAAGCGCCTGGCATCTGAAGGTCACACAAGTATACTGGCAGTTCCCATCAGTTTTGTGTCTGATCACATAGAGACTCTCTTTGAAATTGATATAATGTATAAAGAGCTGGCAAATGAGCATGGAATCAAAGAATTTAAAAGAAGCCCATCGCTTAATTCCAGGCCGACTTTCATAAAAGCGCTATCAGAGATGATCTGGGAGAGAGCTGTAAAGCAGAATGAACGGGAATAAGTAGATGACTTTAAGGATAACCATAGTCGGTGGCGGAATATCTGGTCTTGCTACGGCTCACGCGATCGAGAAAAAGGCCAAGAAAGCCGAGCTCAAGGTGGAGACGACACTTCTTGAGAGCGAAAATCGCCTTGGTGGAAAGATCATGACTAAGCGGGAGGATGGTTATCTTCTCGAATGGGGTCCGTTCGGATTTCTGGACAATAAGCCAGAGACGCCTAAATTGGTCGATGAAGTCGGGGTGGAAGGCGACCTTCTAAGAAGTAACGATGTTTCAAGAAAAAGATATATATATTCCGAGAGTGAATTGCGAAAATTACCCGAGAACCCACCCGCTTTTATTAGGAGCAATATCCTCTCATTTGGTGCCAAAGCAAGGATCCTAAGAGAACCGTGGACGAAACCCGCCCCTGCCGGTAAAGATGAGACGATAGCCGAATTTACCGAGCGCCATTTAGGGAAGGAAGCGGTAGCTAAACTAATTGATCCGATGGCTACCGGTATTTTTGCCGGAAGCGCCGACACTCTAAGCCTTAAGAGCTGCCTTCCTGTCATGGACGCATTAGAAAAAGAGGGTGGCGGCAGTCTTTTTAAAGCGATGCTTAGACGGAGAAAAAAGAAAAAGGCGGAGCTTTCAAAGCTTTCTTCCGAAGAGAAGAAGGCAAGAAGTAGTACGGAGATGGGTGGAGGTATCCTAACTTCTTTTAAAGAAGGAATGGAGACGCTAACTGATGGAATAGCCCGCGAACTCGATGCTAATATTATCTCCGAGGCAAAAGTAGAGAGAATAGAAAAAGATAATGGTAGTTGGAATATAATGCTGGCTGACAGCAAGGGCACAGTAACTGCAGATATCGTAATTTTGGCAATTCCTTCTTATGCCGCAGCTGATGTAATTAAAGAAGTCGATGATATCTTGGCAGACCTTCTAAGAGGCATCCCTTATGTGGCCGTGAATGTGATAAATCTTGGCTACGACTTGGCAGGCCTCGGACACGATTTGGATGGTTTCGGATTTCTCATCCCCGGTGAGGAAAAAAGAAAGATATTGGGGGCGATTTGGTCATCAAGTGTTTTTAACGGTTTTGCGCCAGACGGCAAGGGATCTATTAGAGTGATGGTCGGCGGATCTAAAAATCCGGATGTAGCCGATTATGATGATAGCACTACGCTTTTAACCGTTCAGCGTGAGTTAAAAGAGACGATGGGCATCGGCGTTTCGCCGGAGTTTGTTAATATCATCAGGCATAATCGGGCAATACCGCAGTATATTGTCGGACACGGGGCCAGACTAGAGAAGATCGATAAGCGAGTCGATGAGCTTAAGGGTCTTTACCTGACGGGCAACTCTTACCGAGGCATCGGAGTTAACGACTGTACTAGAAATGCCGAAGTGCTGGCCGACCGGCTTATCGAGATCGTTAAATAGTTTAGAGATTTAAATCGTTAACTTAATCGACCTTATATACTTTGTCGTGTTCTCGCACGTGTTCTGATACTTTCAACCCGATGAGTTTGCCAGAGCTGGCGGAATCCACGGAATCATTATCGATCTGAATCGAATCCACGTCTTCTGTTAGATCAGTTGTATGACCCTTGATGTGGATCGTGTCTCCGACATTTAGGGTATTGCTTAGCTGGATACCGGCGACGCTGATCTTTCCAAAATAGTGGGTGACTACTCCTACTTCTACTTCACTCATAGCTCCTCCTAGGTATTAGACCAAAACATAAGCAATCGAACATATTAATTAATATTAAACATAACTGTTGTGGAGTAGTCAAACGTAAGAGCGTAAGGCGTAAGAGCGTAAGGCGTTAGGAGTAAGAGAGCAAAGTGCAGATAGGGTGGGAGTCAATCGTAAGACGCTGAAGATGAAGCGCGAGAAAGTAAATGCGAGAAAATCATACGCCAAATTTGCTTACGCTTATCTTTTAAAAATAACCTGCCAGCTGTTCGATTGCGATATTCGAGCAAAACATCAGCTGAAACATTAGCGATAGATGCTGGCTCAGATCATTGTTTGAGCCGTATGTGAGTTATGATCTAGCATCGACGTAGCTGCAAAGCTTGCTTTGCATCAGTCAGAGCTTATCTGACAATCGTTCTTGGAAAAGTCGCGGAGCTTAAGCTCTGCGCATCAGGCTAAAAAGAAGACATTTCCCTTAAATATCCTTATCAAGAAATATTTCTTTGTTTACCTTCTTCAAAGAAAGTAAAAATCCTACTCATTAAAGATCCAGCCACCGTAATCCTCGAAATAATAGCTTGAATCTTGAAGATACTTTTTCGATTCTTTTAGGAGATTGTAGTGGACGATCTCTTGATCAGCCAGAAATTTGAAGAATATTTTTACCCTGATATCCTCATCATCGTCTAAACTAGTATTTTTATAGGCGTCATAGCCGCGTTTCTCCATATCTAGAGCGACATCATAGATTGCGATATCATTGGCATCAGCCTCTATCTTTCCCTCTTCTTTAACGATGGTTTTATCGACAAAATCATTGAGTTGATCCGGTAGATCGCTTGTACACTCTGATTCCAGATCAAAGTCGATATCTTTTACAAGAGCTTTATTAAAAGCTTGTATCTTTTTGGCGTGCTTTTCCTCATCGGCAGCTATAAAGTCTAAAGCTTTCTTGGCAAACTCGTCGTTTACCCTATTTTTTGCCATAAGATAAAAGTCTTCACTTTTTTTTTCGAACTCTATAGCGAATCTAAGAGCGTCGCAATATGTTTCTTCCATGTTCACCTCAATCGATTGTTAATAAGTCTTTGCTTGCTAAATATTTCCCCACATTATAGATTTATAATCAAGCCAAATCTTTTTATATCCATTTTTGCGCTAAGTTCACACCTTAACTTGGCCGATAAATTTATTACTTGTACAGAGCGGGTAAAGATGTTTTTCCTATTTCCGTACTCGATCGGCAGATTAAAGAGGAAAGTGCCGGTCATTACCTACAATCTAATATTCTTTAACGTCGTCATTTTCCTGATGTCCTCGATCGGGGATTTTGATGCGATAGTCTTGTTTCTGGGTTATAAGGTCGATCAAAACGCCTGGTACACTTGGCTTACTCACGCTTTTCTTCATGCCAACTTTCTCCATCTAACAGGGAACATGGTCTTCTTGTACGCTTTTGGCTCGTTTCTAGAAGATGTATTGGGAGAGATAAAATTTATCTTTGTCTATGTTGGAAGCGCTCTATTTTCAGCTCTTTTATTTGGGGTGATCAATACAGTATTTATTCCAGGAGCCGGCACCATTCCCCTAATAGGAGCGTCCGGAGCGGTGGCAGGGCTGCTCGGGTTATCGATGATCCGCTTTAGGCATAACGATCTGTTTATCTTTTACGCTATCTGGCTTTTTTTAATAAAATGGGGGACTTTTTCGACAAAGACTATCTATGCGATTATGGCTTATATAGCAATTGAGACGATCAGCGGTGTTTTACAGATACTCGGGGGATCGCTTGGCGGTGTTGGTCACTGGGCCCATATCGGCGGTCTTTCATTTGGAGTTTTATCAGTATTTATTTTAAATGTAAGAGGTGTAGTCGAAGCTGAAAAAAGAGAAGGAGAAGCGTCCAATTGGCTACATACCGGCAAGATAGATATTGCTGCAGAGACCTTTAACGAGCTTTTAAGAAAAGATCCAAATAATGCCTACTACCACTTCATGACCGGAAAAGCATATAACTATAGTGGAGATGTTGAGCCGGCTCTATACCATACCTCAAAAGCTATCGAGATCTATTTAAAAGAGGGAGATAATGAAGCTGCTTATAACGTCTATGATGAATTTAGCTCGTATAGGCGAGATGCGGTTTTTGAGCCGACTATTTTGCTTGCGGTAAGTTCTGCTTGCCAGTCGATCGGCCAATTTGAAGCATCTATAAGGTGCCTAAAAAGCTTTGCCATGAACCATCCCGGCGATGAAAGGCTAGAGCTTTGCATTTTAAGGTTGGCTCAGACTTATGAAAAGATGGGTGACGATGAGAGGGCAGGTAAAGTCTATAACAAATTTTTAACTACTTTTTCAAAAAGCGAATGGACGCCCTTGGTTAAAGAGCGTCTCATCGATCGAAATAGGCGAGCGGTCTAGAGTCTATGCCGCGTCTACATTGATTACCTCGATTTCGAAATTTAATATCTTTCCGGCTAATGGATGGTTTAGATCGAAAGTTACAGACTCGTCATTGGTATCCATGACTTGTGCCGGTATGACTTCTCCCTCAGCCGTTTGAAGCTGGATCACCTCACCGTTTTGGACATCTTGACCACCAAGGATATCCTTTGGCGCTTCACGGATAAGATCGTCTTCGTGTTGACCATAACCTTTTTCCGGTTCGATGGATACGACCTTCTTGTCGCCAGCATCAAGGCCGATTACGGCCTCCTCGACACCTTCGATGATCTGATTGGCTCCCACTTTAAACTCAACCGGGTCTTGGCCTTCGCTGGTATCGAAAGTGATTCCATTATCGAATTTTGCCGTATAATGGAGTTTGACGTTATCTCCTTCTTTAGCTCCCATAATAATTCCTCCAATATAAATGTATTCATTTTTTGATATCCTATTAGATACTTGATAAACATAAAAGATAACAATCAGCTATATGAACAGTGCATGAATTAAGCCGTTAGATTTATCAAAGAGTAAGGCAGAAAAAACTATAGCTAGAAAAAAATTTTCGACGTATGCTTGACGGGTGTTCATACACTCATTTATTTTATAGACAAGTAATAAAGACCAAAAAACGGGGAATATAAATATATTAAATCATTAGACAAAAACGAAGTCTTTAGGGAGGCAAAAATATGTTACAACTGGCACCAAGAGTAAAGCTTGATGAGATGAATATCAATACGGGAAAAAAGGTCCGGCTCCACAGGTTGTTGTACGAGCACGGTCCCGCTAATGGCACGATGCTTCTGCTACCAATTGATCAAGGGGTCGAGCATGGGCCGATAGATTTTTTCGATAATCCGGAAAGTGTTGATCCCGAGTATCAATATCGAATAGCTCTCGAGGGCGGTTTTTCCGGAATAGCCCTGCACGTCGGACTTGCGGAAAAACACCAGAAGAAGTATGCCGGCAAGGTACCGCTGGTCCTTAAAATAAACGGCAGGACCAACATTCCTTCCGATGCGCACGCCTTTTCACCACAAACGGCGTCGGTGGAAGACGCGGTAAGGCTAGGAGCTGACGCCGTCGGCTATACTTTGTATGTCGGTTCACCGGCACAAGATGCTGATATGATCCAGCTCTCGGCTATCAGAGAAGAGTGCGAAAGATTTGGGATGCCCCTTATCGTCTGGTCGTACCCTAGAGGAGAGTCGATAGAAGCAAAGGGCGGCAAGGATTCGTTGTATGCTGTTGATTACGCCGCAAGACTTGCGGCGGAGATGGGCGCTGATGTAGTCAAACTAAACGTCCCTAAAGTAGATAGCCCTAAGGCAGGAGAATCACCGGCACCATATGGGGACCTAAATATCAGTTTGAGTGACGCTCTTGCAAAAATAGTGAAATCCGCTGGACGGACATTTGTTATTTTTGCGGGCGGCAGTAAGGTAAGTGACGAAGATCTGCTTAACAAGGCCAGGATGACCATGAATGCAGGAGCAACAGGCCTTATCTTTGGAAGAAATGTTTGGCAGCGTCCCCACGATCAAGCCCTTCAGATCGCTCACAAGATAAGGGATATTTTAAACGAATTTGCCGGATAGCTCGGTGATCTCTTAAGATCTTCAGCTCTGCCTGATAAAATCGGGCAGAGCTTTTTTTGTCCCAAAACTCTATTCTTGTCTTGATCGCCTGATATCACCATTGTCCTGATAGCCTTGATTAATATTGATAAAGCTAAGAGAATCATTATAGACACCGAAAGAGTGAGGAGGATCAAAAGTGTCAACCATATTAAGCGTAGTGGTAATTATTATAGCGGCATGGGCCGTTTACCACACAGTAGCCGAGATGCAGCAAGATAAAAGGATCGATAGGCTGGAAGAGAAGATAGATAGCATTAAAACTGGTAATTAGCGCATAAAAAAACCGACCTACTATGGCCGGCTTTTTTATATACTCGCTTAATTATCCATCTTGCATTAAGCGGCTCTGTGTAGTTTTTCCGTTTTTCCTTCTTCTTCTCGAGCCATCTCGGTTGCGATTAGTGCATGGTTTACAGTAACTATAACGCTGATCATTATGACGAACGAACCGATAACTATCTCGTTAATTACGAGATTTCCGATAAGCGGAGAATACTGAAAGATAAACGGTGAAAGAACGGTAATAGCTCCTGCAGGAATCAACATCGTTCCTACAGATAAGTCACCGCCGGTACGCTGGTATTCAGGCAGTACTGAGCCTATCGCATGACGAATTGCTACAAACGCTGAGAGGCTAACCAATACTACCCCTAAAGTTAGCTCTGCCGCTAGTGCTGCGGGAATATCGTTATATGAGAGTGCAAAAGGCGATACTATCAGCCATACTCCAGCGATTAATACTAACCAGTCCGCAAGTCCAAAGTCATGGTGCGACCCTATTATTCCTTTTGTCTTGTTTGTCTTGTTTGCCATCGTTGACACCTCCTTTTTATTCTTACATTTTTCATACCCGCAATATTCATGCATTAACATCTAATCCATATCAATAGCATTTAAAGTAGCTGCTAAAGAGGTACTATTTCAAAATTTTAGATAAATTTTTAAAAAAATACTCGCAAGTGCTAAAACTGATCAACCCTTTCTAATATTTCGTTTTTTTTCGAGATTACTTAGTTCAGACAAACATGTTTTGTGGAAAGTATTTATCGAAGACTTCAGATATCCATGGTTGAAAAGCGAAGCACATTAAACGACAAAATATAGTACAAGATGAATATGTTTAGTCAAATGGTCATTAGGGAATCAATTGGTTAAACAGTAAGCATGCAAATTAAACAATAGATCAAACCACTAGAAAGGGGCGAGACGATGGGTGAGAAGATACCAGAAGAACTGAAGATAAAAGATGGTGTTCCCGGAATATCCGAGCACCAGATTAAAGAACACTACGATGTACTTTATAAGGGATACTGTAAGAAGATCAATGAGATAACCTCGAAGCTCAGTACTTGCGATACCGAAGGGGCAAATGCGACGTATCATCCTTTTAGGGAGTTAAAGAGAGAAGAGGTATTTACGACAAACGCGACCCGGCTCCACGAGGGATATTTTGATAGCCTTGGGGGAGATGGTGAGATAACTGGAACGATCAAGACATGGGTCGATAAAGATTTCGGCTCGTTTGAGTCCTGGGAAAAAGAGTTTACTGCACTTGGGATGTCAGCCAGAGGCTGGGTAGTATTAGCATATGATTTTACGGATGGACGACTACATAATTATCTCTCCGATATCCATTCGGACGGAGTGTGGTCGGCTGCACCCCTCCTTATCCTTGATGTTTACGAACACGCCTATTTTACTGATTATGGAACCGCCAGAAAGAGTTATATAGAGGCGTTTCTAAAGAATATCGATTGGGCTGAAGTTAATCAAAAGATCGAAAGATACGGTCTTCATAAGGTCAGAGAAGCAGCCTGACTGGAATATTAGTCTTTTAGGTAGCAGAGTACGAATATTTACGTATTCGAGTACAAAATAAACGTCGTGATGTAAAGAGCCGGGAGATATTCCGGCTCTTTACTATGTGCCAGTCCCCGCCATTTGTTTTATTACTTTACCTCTATCAACTATAATCATCTCTATGAGATCAGAATCAAAAAGACTGTATGTAGGTGAAGTCGCCATCGGTGATGGTGCGCCTATTTCAATTCAGACGATGACCAATACAGACTCAAAAGATTATGAAAGCACACTTAAACAGATATCGGAATTAGAATCTGTCGGGGCGGAACTTATCAGGATATCTCTTCCCGATGAAGAGTCTGTCAAAGTATTCAAAAAATTAAAAACCAAGACCAGCACTCCTCTTATAGCAGACATTCATTTTAGGGCCGAAATCGCAGTTCTTGCTATAGAGGCCGGGGCGGATAAGATAAGAATTAATCCGGGAAATATCGGTGGAAAAGATCAGGTATCCAAGGTAGCCGCGGCCGCGGCCAAGCGTAATATACCGATTCGTATCGGTGTTAATGCCGGTTCTATAAGCGATGATTTGCGAGATCAAGATATACCGCTTTCGAAACAGCTTACTCTTAGCGCTTTGGAGTGTATCGATGTTATGGAGAAGGTCGGATTTAATAATATTATTGTATCTGCTAAGGCATTTGGAGTGCAAGATACGATCGAGACATACAGGGCTCTATCTAAGTCGATCGATTACCCGCTTCACATTGGAATAACCGAAAGCGGCACTCTGGAGTCGGGATCAGTCAGATCCTCTGTCGGTCTAGGCATACTTCTTAGCGAAGGCATCGGAGATACGCTCAGGGTATCGCTTAGTGCCGATCCGGTTCACGAGGTCCATGTAGCTAAGCAGATACTCCAGTCGCTTGAAATAAGAAAATTCCATCCGGAACTGATCGCTTGCCCTACGTGTTCCAGGTGTGAGGTAGACCTTATCCCCATTGCCAGACAGGTGGAAAAAGAGCTGAAAAATATCTCCGATCCGTTAAAAGTAGCTGTAATGGGATGTTCAGTAAATGGCCCCGGGGAGGCAAGGCTTGCCGATATCGGAATCGCCGCGGGGAGAGGAAAGGGTGTATTATTTAAAAAAGGCAAACCGGTCAAGACGGTAGATGAAGCCGATTTTGTGGACGAGCTATTTAAGCTGATAGAAAGGGATGAATGATCATTACTAAGATGAAGAGAGCGGAGGTCGGATGCGTTTAAGTGAACTATACTTACCGACCTTAAAAGAGGATCCGGCTGAGGCGGAGATCCTTAGCCATAAACTTATGCTAAGGACGGGGATGCTTAGAAAAGTTGCTTCCGGAGTCTATACTTTTATGCCACTTGGGTTTAGGGTTCTTAAAAAAATAGAGAATATTGTCCGTGAAGAAATGGATAGGATCGGATCACAGGAAATCCTTATGCCCGCCCTTCAACCCGCTGAACTTTGGCAAAAGAGTGGAAGATGGTTTGCTTATGGTAGTGAGATGATGCGGTTAAAAGATAGGCATGATCGTGAGTTTTGCCTGGGACCGACTCACGAAGAGTTGGTTACTTCTATCGCATCTGAATTAAAGTCTTACAAAGAACTACCAAAGACCCTCTATCAGATACAGGTAAAATTTAGAGATGAGATGCGGCCAAGATTTGGCGTGATGCGATCTCGCGAATTTATTATGAAAGACGCCTATAGTTTCCATGATAGTCACGAAAGCCTGAATAAGACCTATGATGATATGCACGATGCCTATAGCAGGATAGTTTCAAGGTGCGGTCTTGAATACCGTTCCGTCAAGGCAGCGAGCGGACTTATAGGCGGTGCCGTCTCCGAGGAATTTCACGTATTGGCAGATACTGGAGAAGACACCGTTATCTATTGCCCTAACTGCAGTTACGCGGCAAATGTAGAGATGGCTTCATCTAGATGGCATTTGGTAGAGCCGGAAGAGTTTTTGCAGCCGATAGAGAAGGTCGAGACCAAGGATAAAAGAAGTGTGGAAGAAGTCGCCGAATTTCTCGATGTCGCGAAGTCTAAATTAGTTAAGACCCTTATTTTTAAGGATGGGGACGGTCAGCTGATCGGTGCGCTTATCCCTGGGCATAAAGAACTCAATCTATCAAAACTAGCATCGCTTTTAGGAAGTGAACCGGTGTTGATCAAAAAGGAAGAATTTTCGACTTATCCGCAGCTGATCTATGGTTACGTTGGGCCCTTAGATCTAACAGGGATCAATATCATTGCTGATAATTCGCTAAAAGATATGAGAAATTTTATCGTTGGAGCGAATGAAGGAGGCCATCATCTTAAAAATGTAAATGTTGATCGCGACATCTCCCCGAATGCTTGGGCGGACATCATCTTCGCCGAGGAAGATGACCTTTGCGGTCAATGCCATGAAGGTGAGTTAAAGAAGATGCAAGGTATCGAAGTCGGGCACATCTTTCAACTCGGCATCAAGTATAGCGAGGCTATGGATATTACTTATGCCGATGATAGCGGGACCCCAAAGCCTTTTATTATGGGCTGCTATGGTGTGGGAGTAAGCAGGCTGGTTGCGGCGGCTATCGAACAAAAGAGTGACGATACCGGCATTATATGGCCGATGTCTATAGCCCCATTTCAGATTCACCTTATTATGGTCGGAAAGGATGAAGAACTTCATCAAGCTAGCGACGATCTTTATAATCATCTGATGTCCGAGAAGATCGAAGTCTTATATGATGATAGAAGCGTCAGCGCCGGTATAAAATTTGCGGAAGCGGATCTGATAGGCCTACCGATACAGATGATCGTCGGCAAAAAGTTTCTGGCAACACGGCAAGTAGAGATAAAAGAGCGTTCTACCGGTGAGCGGACGGAGATTTCCCTTGATGGGATCATCGGCTGGATAAAAGATAAAGTAGAAGGCGAGATGAAGAGATTGAGGGAAGAACCAAAAAAGCAGATAGATGGAGATGCATAGTTTAAAGGACAATTCAATATCGATGATTATCCCCGCTTTTAATGAAACAAATAGAATCGGAGATGTCCTCGATGTCGCATGCTCTGTTCAGTGGTTAGATGAGATAATCGTTGTAGATGACGGCTCGATTGATGATACATCATTAAGGGCCGAGGAGTTTCCGGTAAAAGTCATCAAAATGGCAAAAAACTGCGGCAAAGGCGGCGCTCTACAGGTCGGATTAGAAGAAGCATCCGGTAACATACTTGCTTTTATCGACGCTGATCTGGTCGGGTTAGAAGAAGGCCATATTGCGACATTGATCGATCCGTTTCTCGACGATGAAGATATGATGATGACAATTGGAAGATTTTCAAAAGGAAGGCTTAGCACGAACTTATCCCAGATTATAACCCCGATCTTAAACGGTCAACGAGGACTAAGGAGGGAGTTTGTAGATCGCTTGCCTGACCTTACAGAATACCGATTCGGCGTTGAGATATTTCTAAGTCGTTATGCGGCGAACCATAATATAAAAACCGAGGACGTTGTTCTAAACGGATTATCTCAGGTTTTAAAAGAGGAGAAAAGCGGTATTTTAAAGGGAACTATCGAGAGGTATAAGATGTACGGGCAGCTCATTAAAACGTATAAAGATACTGGTAAATAGGGGATAGCGGTTTGCACAATTAGTGCTTATATGCTATATTTTTTTGAAGCTGCAATATTCGACTGACGAAGTGGGTATATGCCCACTTTTTTATTGGAGCCAAAGTTATATGGAGCAGTCAAAGCTAGTAGACGATTTAAATAAAGAACTTACTCCTGCATTGGAGGAGATAGGGCTAGAGCTCGTCGATCTCGAGTATCTCGGATCGCCCGCAGGCAATATCCTAAGGGTCTTCATCGACAGACCTGAAGGTGTAGATCTTGATGTCTGTGCTCTCGCCAGTGAAAAAGTAAGCTTGATAATGGATGAGAGAGATCTGATCGACTCAGCGTTCACTCTAGAGGTCTCGTCACCAGGTGCTGAGCGTCCACTTAAGAAATTAAAAGATTATAAGCGGTTTATTGGAAGTAAAGTAGCGGTAAAAACTATTATGCGTTCTCCTGAAGGTAGGCGAAAGTATACGGGGAAATTGATCGAAGCCGATCAATCGGGATTCGCTATCGAACTAGATGAAATGAAGATCGAGTTTGAATATGAAGAGGTACAAAGCGTTCGGTTGGTCTTAGAGATATGATGAAAGGGGTGGATGGTAAATGAGCTCAGAACTTATAGATGCGCTAAAACAGCTCGAAAGAGAGAAGAAAATTGACCCCCAGACTATTCTCGACGCCCTTGAACAGGCGTTAGCGGCAGCGTACATGCGACTTCATCCCGAGGAAGATGAGATCGAAGTAGAAATCGATTCGGAGTCGGGAGAAATAAAAGCATTTGCACTTGAACTGGAGGCTAGAGACGAGGAAGAGGACGAAGAAGGCGAAGAAGAAAAAGAGCAGGTAGTTATCGATCGAAGAGAGATACCACAACAGGAGATCGGAAGAATTGCTGCTCAGACAGCGAAACAAGTCATTCAACAGCGCATTAGAGAAGCAGAGCGCGAATTAATGTTCGACGAGTATATTGACAGGGAAGGCGATATAGTAACAGGGATCATCCAGCAATCCGATCAGAGATATACGCTGGTTAACCTTGGAAGAGTAGAGGCCTTACTGCCAAGCACAGAACAGATACCAACCGAAAGATATGAACACGGTACAAGAGTCAAAGCCTTCATCGTGGAAGTCCGGAGAACAACTAAGGAACCTCAGATAATAGTTTCACGGTCTCATCCGGGATTGCTTAGAAGATTGTTTGAGTTGGAAGTTCCGGAGATCTATGATGGTTTTGTCGAGATAGAATCCGTAGCTAGGGAGCCAGGCTATCGATCTAAGGTAGCAGTATCATCAAACGATAGCGGTGTCGATCCGGTCGGCGCATGTGTCGGGCCTAAAGGGTCTAGGGTGAGAATGGTGGTCATGGAGCTTAAAGGTGAAAAGATCGACGTCGTCCAATATAATGAAGATCCACACACTTATGTTGCTAACGCGCTTTCTCCAGCTAAGGTAAAAGATGTCAAAGTCAACGAGGAAGAACATACGGCTATAGTTGTCGTCCCGGACGACCAGCTATCTTTAGCAATTGGAAAAGAAGGCCAGAATGCCAGGCTTGCGGCGAAGCTTACCGGTTGGAGAGTAGACATTAAGAGCGAGACAAAGATCGCAGAAGATCTTTTGTCAGGAACGTCAGAAGAAGGCGCTGACGCGGCCAGTTCAAAAAAATCAGGCGAGTCGGAAGCCGAACAGTGCGCCGCGGTCAAGTCCAACGGCGATAGATGCGCAAATAACGCTAAGCCTGGAAGCAAATATTGTGGTATAGCTGCTCACCAAAGATTAGCCGAACAATAAATTTACTGGTAAGATAGTTAAGCGGAGCGTCGTGAAAGTAAAAAACGAATCGACTCGTACGTGCATCTCGTGCCGTAAAAGTCGAACTAAGGTTGAGTTGGTACGGTTTGTCAGGACGCCCGATAGTAAGATAATCTTGGATCCAAGCGGAAAGATAAGCGGTAGGGGAGCTTATATATGTCTGGATGAAGATTGTTTTAATGAGATGAAGAAGCGAAAGAGACTTGCAAAAGAGCTAAATGTTGAGATAGATAATGAAAGAGTAGTTGAGTTAGAGGAACAATTTAATGAGTTAGTTAAGAAAAAAAGGTGACATATAAGTGCCAAAAATACGGGTACACCAGCTTGCAAGAGAACTGAATATTTCCAATGAGAAAGTCGTCGAGTACCTGACTAAAAAAAACGTTAAGGTAAAGAATCATTTCACGGCGCTGGACGAAGACACGGTTTCGATGGTCAAAAAGATGATTGACAAGGAGGACCAGCGAAGTAAAGCCAGAGCTGTAAAACCGGAAAAAGAGAAGAAAAAGCCGGAAGAAAAGCCGGAAGACATAATCGAAGAAAAAACTGAAGAAGTCGTCGCGGTCGTGGAAGAGGAAGTTCCAAGGGAAAAGGTAGAGATCCATGAAGGGGCGAGCGTAAAAGATTTTGCCGAAGCAATTGGAAAAACTCCCAATGATCTAATAAAGATGATGATCGCTCTCGGTGATATGGTAACCATAAACCAGCCTATCAGCCATGAGGCAATCGACGTTCTTGCAGATGAGCTTCACCTGGATGTTGAGATACTGACGGTGGAGGAAGAGGAAGAGGAGATAGTCGATGACGAGGCCTCATTAAAATCCCGTCCTCCCGTAGTCACTGTAATGGGCCATGTCGATCATGGGAAGACGCTTCTACTTGACGCGATTCGAGAAACAGACGTAGTCAGTGGCGAGGCCGGAGGAATAACGCAACATATTGGCGCATATCAAGTTGATCACGGAGGCAAACCGGTTACTTTTATCGACACTCCTGGTCACGAAGCGTTTACGGCGATGAGGGCGCGAGGGGCCTCTGTTACGGACATCGCTGTCCTAGTAGTAGCCGCAGACGATGCGGTCATGCCTCAGACAGTTGAAGCGATCGATCACTCTAAAGCTGCTGGCGTGCCGATCCTGGTCGCAATAAATAAGATGGATAAACCTGAAGCAAGCGCGGAAAAAGTCAAGCAGGAGCTAAGCGAATACCAGTTGATCCCTGAGGATTGGGGCGGTGACACCGTATTTGTCGAAGTTTCGGCAAAACAGCGGACAAATATCAACGATCTTGTCGACATGATCATTTTGGTATCCGATATAAAAGATTTGAAAGCAAATCCTGATGCTTTAGCTAGTGGTGTTGCAGTAGAAGCTCGGCTGGATAAAGGGAGGGGGCCTGTAGCCAGCGTCCTGATCCAACGGGGGACTCTTAAGGTCGGTGATGCAATTGTTATCGGCAAAGTCTTTGGAAAAGTCAGAGCGATGTTGGACGATAAGGGAAAGCACTTAAAAGAAGCCCTACCGTCACAACCTGTTGAGATACTGGGCCTTTCATCGGTTCCGGCTCCCGGCGATAAATTAAGGGCTTATCCAGAAGAGAAGTTGGCCCGTCAAGTTGCGGAAGAGAGAGAAATCAAAGCTAGATTAGCTGGGCATGCACGCCCAAAAGTAAGCTTGGATGATCTCTTTGAAAGGATAAAAGAGGGCGAGATCCAAGACCTTAATATCGTTGTTAAAGGTGACGCCCAGGGTTCTGTTGAAGCTGTAAGAGAGTCGCTCGAGAAGATCGATCAAGAAGAAGTAAGGATCAACGTGATCCATAAAGGTACCGGTGCGATCAACGAGTCCGATATTATGTTGGCCGCGGCTTCAAACGCTATAATCATCGGCTTTAATGTGAGGCCGACAACCGGAGCCAAAGATATGGCCGAGAAAGAAAAAGTCGATGTCCGGACCTACCGGATCATCTACAAAGTCATTGAAGACATCAAAGCGGCCCGGGTGGGATTGCTTGCTCCCCAGTATGAGGAGAAGGATGTCGGCCATGTAGAAATAAGAGAGATTTTTAAAGTACCGAAGATTGGTCTTATCGCCGGATGTTATGTAAGCCAAGGAGAGGTAAGCAGGGATTCGCTGGCAAGGCTAGTTAGAGATGGTACGGTCGTCTACGAGGGCAAAGTATCTTCGCTTCGCCGCTTCAAAGACGATGCCAAAAATGTTAAAGAAGGGTTTGAATGCGGTATCGCTCTTGAGGATTATAAGGATATTAAAGTAGGCGATGTCATTGAGATCTATGAGATGATAGAGATACCTCAAGAGGCTTAATTTTTATCTAGGGGTGAGCTATCGTGTTTGTCGGTGTTAGCCGGATCGAGTTACATATAAGCGGCGCTACATCTCTTAAGGAAAAACGTCAGGTGATGAAGAGCTTGGCTCAAAGAATCGGCCATCGATTTAATGTCTCGGTCGCTGAGACCGATCATCAAGACTTATATCAACGTGGCACTCTTTCCGTAGCCCATGTATCTATAAGCCAACACGAAGTGGAGAAAGTCCTTCAAAAAATAGCCGACTTTTCCGAAGCTAACGCGAATGCCGAAGTGATCAGGTGCACACATTCTTTCTTCAACCCGGATAAGGATTATCTTGATGAGTGAGCGGCTTGCAAAAGTAACAGAAAACGTAAAAGAAACAGTGTCACTGCTTATCGAGAGAAAAATTAAAGACCCTCGCGTAGAATTCGTGACAATAACCGGTGTTGACATATCGGCTGATTTACGACATTGTAAGGTGTTCTTTTCAACCTTGGGAGGAAAGAAAGAACATGATCGGGCGCTTGAGGGGCTCGAAAGCGCGACTGGATATGTAAGAAGTGAGTTAGGAAAAAGACTAAGGATGAAATATACTCCGAAGGTTCGTTTTTATTTCGATGAGTCGGTCGAGCAAGGAGAGCGTATCGATAAGATCATAAATAGGCTTAAGACTGAAGAGAAAGAAGAATAGACTGTACGATCTTCCTGAAAGCGAAAAGCGCAGTATAGCTGAGCTCTTAAACGATGAGAAGAAGTTTATTCTCTGTTGTCATATTCAACCCGACGGCGATGGGCTCGGATCGATGCTGGGTCTGTATCGTTATTTAAAATCTAGAGGTAAAAAAGTGATAGCCACTCTTGGTGAAGAAATTATCATTCCCCCACAATACCAGTTTCTTCCCGGACATAAAGAGATCTCCAAGTTGCCCGAAGATTCTGAAGATAGCGTTTTTATCGCTCTTGATTGTGCAAACCTGGACAGGCTGGGTGCCAGTAAAGATCTAGCATGCGGTTCCAAGGCCCTTATAAATATCGACCATCATCCGGATAATTCAGGATTTGGAAGTATAAATATCGTCGATTCTAAGGCCTCTTCGGTATCGGAGATGGTCTACTTAATACTTAAGTATATGGGTGCTGATTTTGATAAGGAAATTTCTACATGCCTTTATGTAGGCATAGTAACCGATACGGGCAGGTTTCAATATAGTAATACGACAAGAGAGGCTTTAAAGACCGCCTCGGAGCTTGTAGAGCTTGGCGCCGATCCCAACCATATATTCCAAAATGTCTATGAGAACAATTCTTTTGCCTGGCTTAAGATCGTTGGGCGTGGTATCGAGAAGGCGGTTTTCATGCCGGAACTTACCTTTGTCTATACTTCCATCACCCTAGACGATTTTAGCCAGACAGGCGCTTCGCTAGGGGAGACTGAAAACCTTGTTGATTGGTTACGGGGGCTCCAGGGTGTGCATATATCAGCCGTACTTAAAGAAACCAAGGATAAAAAAGTAAAAGTAAGCCTTCGCTCCAGGGGTGGCTTCAATGTCAGCGCGATCGCTAATACATTTAATGGCGGGGGCCATAAAAACGCAGCCGGTTATGTATCCGATCTTGAACTGGATGAAGTCATCAAAGCGCTGATCGCGGCTGTGACCGAAGCATGTTCGGCCATGCAAGCCGCCGAGTAGGGGCCGGTTTTAAAGGTGCTTAGCGGTATTTTTTTAATCGATAAACTTAAAGACAAGTCATCGCACGATATTGTCGATATCGTAAGACGCAAGACGGGTCAGAAAAAAGTGGGCCACACCGGCACGCTGGATCCGATGGCTACCGGACTCCTGGTAATGATTCTTGGAAAAGCAACGAGGCTACTACCTTACCTTAATGATGATAAAGAGTATGAAGGGACTATCCGGTTCGGCATAACCACCGATACTTTGGATGCCGAAGGAAAAGAACTTACCAATTCTAAATGTTCGGTAGATAGCATGATGCTCCAAAAAATATCATCGTCTTTTACAGGTGAGATAGATCAAGTACCGCCGATGGTTTCCGCAATAAAGATCAATGGAAAGCCTTTATATAAACTGGCAAGAGCCGGTAAGGAAGTCGAGCGAAAGCCAAGAAGAGTAAGTATTTACGCCTTTGACCTCATCGATCTAGACGAAATTCCCGATCATCCTAAAGTCGATTTTAAGGTCGCCTGCTCTAAGGGGACTTATGTAAGAGCGCTGGCTTCTGATATCGGAGAGAAGTTGGGATGCGGAGCGCATCTGGAAAGATTGAGGCGGACAAGGTCAGGAAAATTCAGTCTCGACAAGGCGATCACCGTTGATAAATTTAATGATCTCTCAATTGGCGAATTGGAGAATGAGTTGTTGATCCCGCCTCGAGACGCCTTGGACTTTACTGAAGTAGCCGTCGACGGGCAAGGTGAGCTAGACATTGCAATGGGGCGGCCGATAAAAGTCGGAATTTCAAAAAAAGGATCAAACGCGCTAGGCGAAGGCAGTTTTGCCAGTATCATCGGCCCTTCGAAAGATCTGATAGCGGTTGCCGAAAGCTTTTTCGAAGACGGCGATGTTATATTAAAGCCGAAGACAGTGTTGATCTGATTCTTTTTCCGTAGTGGTCGAGCTTGCTCGACAATATAATAGGCAAAGCAAGCTTTGCGGCTACACGATACTTGAAGATCATTATTTCGAACTATAACTCCCAACGCCCTTACGCCTCACGCTTTACGCTCGACCCCTTAAAATCCGCTCCCTAGTTTTACCTGATATTCACAAATTCTTCATGAAAGTTTCTCTGGTATTTTCTTTATCATCTATGGTAAACTAGCCAAAAGTAATGACTAAGGAATGATGCTTATGTTTCTTCGTGGAATAGGTGCGCCAGAACTAATAATCATACTTGTTATAGTATTGGTTATCTTCGGACCAAAGAAACTTCCGCAACTCGGAAAGTCGATCGGCGATACTTTAAAAGCATTTCGTAGCTCGACAAAAGACGACGACGACGAAGAGCTAGAAGAATCAAAATCAACTGAAGAAAAGGTCGAGGCTAAGGAGACCGAAGAAGTCAAAAGCTAAATTCGGTCTCTCAATATATCTTCAATCTGTAACTTCCCCCTCAAATCCGTTATCCTATTAGAGTGGATATTCGTTATCTTATTGCTATTGAAGCTGCAAAGATCGGCGGCGGCCTAAGCAGGCGTTTTGGCTTAGGCGGAGGTACATCTCTACCCGGATTTATCGCTACCAGGGTCGATCCTAAAATAGTAAAAAAGTTGTCAAGACATCTTCAACGATCTGTCGTTATTACCGGCACAAATGGAAAGACTACCTCTTCTAATATGCTTGCCGATATCTTGGTCGAATCGGGCCAGATGCCGGTCCATAATTCAGAAGGGGCCAATCTGGTCGCCGGTGTTGTGACCTCAATAATCAATGATATAAAAAGTGATCGAAGAGGAAGAGTCGGCTTATTTGAGATAGATGAGGCCACTATTCCGGTAGTTACCAAGGACCTTAAGCCGAATGTTGTTGCCGTTACCAATATTTTCCGTGATCAACTAGACAGATACGGCGAGTTGGATCACATGGCGGCCCTGATAAAAACATCGCTTACTTATCTTAGAAGTGGTGCTACCGCGGTTTTAAACGCGGATGATCCACGAGTGGCTACCCTCTCTGATGGAATAGATGTAGATCCGCTCTTTTTTGGTATAGACGACGAATCTGTGGCCAGCGATTTGGTGGACGTTGCAAGAGACGAAAGCGTCTGCGCAAAATGCGGCTCGCCGCTTACATACGATCATACCTACTATGCCCACCTCGGTAAATATCGATGTAGCGCCTGTGATTTTATGAAGCCAAAGCTCGATGTGCGAGCTACTAATGTAATGCTGGGATTAGATAGGGCGTCTTTTCGCATCGAAACGCCAAGTGATTATTTTGAAGTCACCCTTAAGATCAGTGGACTATATAATATATATAATGCTCTTGCCGCAATTTCTTCAGCCATCGCCCTTGGGATCGATGTTAATACTATCAAAAGAGCGCTGGAGAGTTTTACCCCGACCTTTGGAAGGTTAGAGACGGTGATCGTCGATGATAAGTCTGTCCATCTCATGCTAATTAAAAACCCTACCGGCTTTAATCAGGTACTAAAGACTCTAGAACTTGGCGATTCGAGAAAAGAGATAGTCATCGCTATCAACGATAATATCGCTGACGGAAAAGATGTCTCCTGGCTCTGGGACGTAGATATTGAGAGCATAAGCCAATCGGACAACATAATAGCAAGCGGTATAAGGGCTGAGGATATGGCGGTAAGGCTTAAATACGCGGGACAAGATCTCGATAATATCACCACTATTAAAAATTTGGAAAAGGCGATAGATGAGGGGCTAAGGCGGATCGAAAAAGGGGCTACGCTTTATGTGCTACCCACCTACACAGCGATGCTGGACATCAGAAAGTATTTAGAGAGCATCGGCGATATCGAAGCGTTTTGGAATAGAGAGGTCAGCGTATGAGGACTTTAAGTCTCGCCGTTCTTTATCCAGAGATAATGAATATCTATGCCGATCGGGGAAACACAATAGCTATGAAGAAAAGATGCGAGTGGCACGGTATTGAACTCGATGTCACTGGCATAGCTGTCGGTGATGACATGGAAGAAGACAAGTACGATCTGTTATTTATCGGTGGGGGGCAGGACAGGGAACAGCTACTAATTGCCGAAGATCTTTTATCAAAGAAAGAGCCGTTAAAGATGATGGCCGACGATGGTACTGCGATGCTTGCCATCTGCGGCGGTTTCCAGCTTTTTGGAAGGTCTTATGAGCCAAAGAAAAGTCCGGTTATGGAAGGCGTAGGCATATTTGACATGAAGACAATAGCGGGCGATAAGCGAATGATCGGCAATGTTGTCCTTGAGGTGGAAATCGAGGGATTAATGCGCTCCCTTGTCGGCTTTGAGAATCATAGCGGAAAGACAATCCTTGGAAGCGGGGTTAAGCCGCTTGGAAAGGTAATCGAGGGAAACGGAAATAACGGCAGCGATAACCTGGAAGGCGCGGTCTATAAGAATGTTATCGGCACTTATCTTCACGGAGCGCTTCTTCCTAAGAATCCCTGGCTGACTGATCATCTGATACGGACGGCTCTTCAAAGACGATACAAAGAAGCGGACCTAAAAGAGTTAGACGATGCTTTGGAAGATAAGGCCCACAAAGCCGCCATCGCCAGGGCCAAGGCTACTAATAAAAATCCTAGCTTTGTTGCAAGAATGTTCGAGAGATAAATAAATTCGTCATTGCGAGGAGACTGCGAAGCAGTCGACGTGGCAATCAAGCATTTGATAAGCCTAGTAAGGCATGAAACTACAAAGCTTTCTCTTTACTTATGGTATCTGTCATTTTGATAATTATTATATGAAACACCGCTTGTAAGCTTTAACAATAATAAATTAAGCGATTGCTTTCTTAATTATATTATGCTAGGTTGAACAGCAAGCGGTTTGAATATTCGAATTATTATCCGTATCTTTTTTGAAGCAATTGTTAAAATACTTTATTTATTTTACATAATTTGCGGTTTATTAGTTAAGCAAATAAAATACCTTTTTTCAAGGAGGCGATTGATCGGCAGTCTGTAATTTGGTCACCTAGATTGTATGAGATGCCAGTGGTGAAACCGGCCCTTATTATTGGTCGGTTTTTTTTAATGCTTTAAAGGGAGAGGAAATGATTTTTAAAAGCGGTTTATTGTCAGGCGTTTTTAGCAAGAAAAAAGTTATTTTATTAGTCGTGATGGTTTTTGTGGCTCTTTTAGCTGCATCTTCTACGGCGATGGCGGCGACATATAGAACAAGCAATGATACTCACCCGTCATCAGTATATTCATACGGCAATATTGATGTCGGCTGGAGAGTAGATCCATATCTGTCCTTCAACACTATTATTCATTCAGAAATTCATTGGGGAACAAGTAAAACTAACAAGTACAACAATGTAGCACCTATATCAGGTAGTGGTCTGGGTAGTTATACAGCCCGCTTTACAGCTCCAAAGGCGTCATCGGGAATTGTATACGTTTATTATCAAACTCACGTAACAGGGTTTTCGTCCTGGCCTGTGGTCGGTACAATGGAGGACTATGGACCTATACGTGTCATTACGGTAGTCCCACCGGAAGTTAAAAATATCTCCAGCCCATCTTCAGTTGATTCGGGTCAACCGATCCAGATAAGTTGGCTGATAGAGGGCGGAAACCAAATATCTACAGATGTCCATTGGGGGTTGTCAGCTGATAGTTGGAACACTAACATTTCGCCTAGACAATATGGCACTACTTGGAAAAACTTCAGCTACACGTTAGCGGGACAGACGGGACCCAAGACTATTTATTATAAGGTTCAATACACAGTCGATGGCGTTTATTATTGGTCAACATTAAAGAGTGTAAATGTAAATAGTAGGCCGGATCTACGAGTAGTAAGCCTTACGCCGTCTAAGATTAATCCTAGGCCAAATGAGCAGATTCAAGTGACAGCTGCTGTCAAGAACTTCGGTGGCTCGCCTGCGGGAGCGTCTAACGTCCATTTATATGCCGATCCACCGGCGACACCGTCAGCGGGTGATGGTAACCAGATCGCATCCAAGAATACCGGCGCTATTAATGCAGGCCAGACTAGAGTAGAAACGTTTAGCGTCAAATGGCCAAATACCGGAACGTACAATCTCTGGGCGGTAGCCGATGGAACGAACGCTATAAATGAATCCGAGGAGAACAACAACGTCTTTGGCCCAACACAAGTAAAGGTCTTTGATAGTATACTAACCGTCTTAAACTCCTGGGATTCAGGGCCCGGCAATTGGAGCTTTGAAGCATCTAAGGTAACCAGGGGAGATTATGACGGAGACGGAAACGATGATATCGCCTTTATGTATGGTTATAGGACGGAGAGGGATGTAAAGGTACTTGTAGCCAAAGGAAAGAGCGACGGTACATTTGCAGCTCCGGCCCCATGGTGGCAGGCGGGAGCCGGCAACTGGGATTGGAACGGATCAAAACTGGTAAGCGGCGACTTTAACGGTGACGGAAAAGACGATCTTTCCATCCTCTACGGTTATAAAACACAAAGAGATGTAAAAGCCTTTGTACTTAGATCTACCGGTACCTCTTTTAACAGCCCCGCGTCATGGTGGCAGGCAGGACCCGGCAATTGGGACTGGAAAGGATCGAAACTGGATGTCGGCGACTTTGACGGCGACGGCAAAGACGATCTGGTGATCCTCTACGGTTATAAGACACAAAGAGACGTAAGAGTTTTCGTCCTTAAATCTAACGGTGCCTCTTTTAACGGTCCCTCCTTTTGGTGGCACGCGGGCGCCGGCAACTGGGATTGGAACGGATCAAAACTTAGCGTTGGCGACTATGACGGCAATGGCAAAGACGATCTTTCCGTACTCTACGGTTACAAGACACAAAGAGACGTAAAAGCTTTCGTCCTTAAATCTACCGGTACCTCTTTTAACAGCCCCGCATCGTGGTGGCACGCGGGCGCCGGCAACTGGGACTGGAAAGGCTCCAAGCTCTTAAGCGGAGACTATAACGGTGACGGAGATGAAGATATAGCCATCTTCTATGGATATGGAAGCACCAAAGCTGCTGTCTTTGTCTTCTTATCTAATGGCTCTTCAAAGTTTGCATCACAAGGCGCCTGGTACACTTCGGCAAACGGAGCTTGGAACTGGAACAATACCAAGATACTAAGCGGCGATTTTGACGGCAACGGCATAGACAACCTAGCCGGAGTCTACAAACGCGGTAAATCACACATAAGACTCTTTATGATCAAGTAAGCAACTGATCGTATAGAATAAAAATAAAAACACGCTCCGATCGGGGCGTGTTTTTTTATCGCTATCAAATCTTTTGGTATTTAAGCTATTCCTTTGCCGCCCTAAAAGCGATCGTAGCCGCCTGTATTGTCATATCGATATCTTCGTCGCTATGGGCAAGGGACATGAAACCGGCTTCGAACTGAGAGGGGGCAAGATTTACACCTTGCTCTAACATGCATCTAAAATACCTTGAGAAAGCCTTACCGTCAGTCGTTTTAGCGCTCTCGTAGTCAACGACTTGTTTATCGGTAAAGAAGGTCGTAAACATCGCGCCCACTCTATTAGCGGTAACGGTTACACCTACTGTCTCGGCGGCTTTGGCAACTCCCTCCGCTAGTCTTGCGGATTTCCTCTCCAGCTCATCATAGACTCCGGGTTCCGAGAGGGCGTTTAGGGTCGTGATCCCGGCTGTCATCGCCAGCGGATTTCCCGAGAGTGTTCCCGCTTGATAGATGGAGCCGACTGGAGCGATACTATCCATGATATCAGCCCGGCCGCCAAAAGCACCGACCGGAAGGCCGCCGCCTATTATCTTTCCTAGGCAAGTTAGGTCCGGGGTTATGCCGTAACGCTCTTGCGCCCCGCCAAGGGCGACTCTAAAACCGGTCATCACTTCATCGAATATAAGTAGGGTTCCGCTTGCTTTTGTGGCAGCACGTAGCCCTTCAAGGAATCCTTCCTTTGGGGGAACGCAACCCATATTGCCGGCTACCGGCTCTATTATTACGCAGGCCACTTCTTCTTCCTTTAAAACTTTCTCTACGGCATCTAAATCGTTATAGGGAACGGAGATAGTATCGGCCGTTGCTCCTTTAGTCACGCCGGGGCTATCGGGAAGCCCAAGTGTCGCCACACCGGAGCCCGCTTGAACGAGCAAGCAATCGACATGCCCGTGATAACAACCTTCAAATTTTATGATCTTATCCCGGCCTGTAAATCCGCGCGCCAGGCGAATGGCGCTCATCGTCGCCTCGGTTCCCGAATTTACCATTCGAATTTTTTCAATGGAAGGGACTATCTCGGTCACTTTTTTTGCCATAGCGACTTCCAGAGCGGTAGGCGCTCCAAACGAGGTACCGCTTTGCAGCGCTATCTCCACTGCCTCTGTGACTTCTACCGGCGTATGACCCAGTATAAAAGGCCCCCATGACGCAACGTAGTCGATATATTCGTTACCGTCTATATCATAGACCTTTGATCCTTCACCGCGGGCGATAAAGATCGGATGACCGCCAACGCTCTTAAAAGCTCTTACCGGAGAGTTGACTCCGCCGGGAATATATTTTTTGGCACTCTCGAAAAACTCTTCAGAATTTTTATGCTCCATTATTCTCCAATACTATTCTTCGTCAGCGAGCTTGCCTGCTATCGCCCAGTTTTCTTGATCAACGTCGGTAAATACCACGTGGACGTTTTCCGGAGCAGTCTTTCCGATTCTAGAGACGACTTCAGTTATTCCTTTTGCCATCTCCGCTTTTTGCTCCCTATCTCTGCCTTTCCATAATTTTATTTCTACTACTGGCATGACCTCTCCTTTTTTTATAAATTTATAATTTACAATTTTAAAATACGCCAAAGACTTATCAGTTGGTTATTCGTTTAGCCACTTGGCGGCATCCTTCGCGTGATACGTAAGGATTATATCGGCCCCTGCTCTTTTGATGCTTGTAAGAATCTCCATCGCCACGCCGCGTTCATCGATCCAGCCTTTTTCTGCGGCTGCTTTTACCATGGAATATTCTCCGCTGACACTATAGGCGGCGATCGGATAGTCTATTTCATCGTAGGCCGCTTTTATCACATCAAGATAA
>Ga0255058_10000101_pt1 | contig 50466 bp, 42 predicted proteins | sample Cases_109_9_MG_FD_188637 | JGI IMG/M metagenome (GOLD analysis project Ga0255058, IMG submission 188637) | Seawater microbial communities from Amundsen Gulf, Northwest Territories, Canada - Cases_109_9 | ecosystem: Environmental > Aquatic > Marine > Gulf | place: Canada: Northwest Territories...
GTCCGGGGCCGCATCGCGTGCGGCGACGTACAGTTCAACGGCGCTGTCGCCGCGCGGTGCGATGAGCTGACCCGAATCGCGAGCAAGGCGTGCTTCCTCGAGCAGGGCCACATACGCCGCCTGTGCGGCAGGCTCCGGCCCCTGTGACGAGGGTAGCAGAAGGTCTGATTCAATGACGGCGGGTTTGGCCGCGGGTGACCCGGCAACCGTCTTCGCCTTATCGTTTCCTGCCGTGCCTGATGTACCACTGAATAACCACGCGGCCCCGGCCACCAGAACCACGAATCCTCCAACCGCCGCCAGCAGTTTCGGATTGCGCAGAAAGGAAGTGTTGCCACGGGCTGACGGAGTCGGTGGCGTCGCCGCTGCATCTTTTGTAGCGCCTTTCAGCGCATCGGTCGCGTCGGAGATCGATTCGCCCACCAACGCCGCGATTCCGGTCATGGTTTCGGTGAAACTACGACCATCGGAAAACGCATTATCAAGTTCATCATCGAACGGCGCTGCAGATATCGTCGGTGTCTTGCGTGGCGCCACGGCAGCGGCGGTCCTGGCGCGCGGTTTCGTTTTGGCCACCCGCGCTGCTTTTAGTACTGCTTTCGGCGCGGCTTTTGCTGCTGCTTTCGGCGCTGCTTTCGGTGCTGCTTTCGGTGCTGCTTTCGGTGCTGCTTTCGCTGCTGCTTTCGGCGCGATTTTTGCTGCTGCTTTCGGTGCGGCTTTTGCTGCTGCTTTCGGCGTCGCTCTTGCCGCCGGTTTTGGTTTCGCTTTCGGTGCCGGCCTGGGCGCTAATCTTGCTGCTGCTCTTGGCGCCGCGGCCTTTTTCGACGATTGATTGAATGCCGAATCTGCGGCTTCCAGGTGATGCTTGACAGACGCCTCGATGGCGAGTCGCGCCCGTCCAGGTGATACCGGTTTCAGCAGGAAGCGGTAAACCTGACCGCGATTGATCAAATCCATCAGCATCTCACCGTCGTCGCGTCGGCCGGCGACCACTGCAACCAATCGTGGCACATCGGCCCGCAAGCGCTCTGTCAGAGCATTGATGTTTGATCCGACCATGGCTGCATCGGTAACGAGAACACCCACCTTGTGATTTCTTGCGATCTCCTCGGCTTGCGCCGGCGTGTGGGCGTGATGCACATGATGCAGTCCACGTGACGAATCCTTTATCGTCACGAGGAACTCCTCGTCCTTAGTAAGAACCAGTACATCAATTGCGCGGCCACCGCTATCGGGTGTCACCTGAATCTTCTGTGGTTTGAGTGCCGGCATGGTGCCGGTGCCGTCACTGATGATCGCAGAGCCGTTCTCCGAGGTCTCCATGACGATGTGTTCCGACACAGGCTCATCGACGTTGGCGGCCCAGTCGTTGGCAGAGTCCGACAGTGCCATCAGGCGCACCCGCTTGGTAGCGTTGTCGATCAGGTCACGCAAAGCCTGCGGCGTAATCTCTCCACGGACGATCTGAAATACTTCCTTGTCCCCGACCAGCGCTTCGAGGCCATCCTGATGGTCGGTGCCGGCCAGCAAAATGCCAATGGTGTCCGGTGAGCGCTTTTTGGCTTCCCGCAGTGCGTCGAGGCCACTCATGCCAGGCAGGTCCTGGGCTGATACGATGATGTGGATCGGCGTCTCGCCAAGCGTGATGAGTGCTTCCGTGCCACTGGTCGCGCAATGTACCGTGTAGCGATCGTTAAAGCCGGTGCTCAATGAATCCAGCATGCTTTGTCGGCTATGCAACAACAGAACCTGAGTCTTGTAATGTTCCAGCGACACTCCCGTCCTCCTTGGCGGCTTATGTTCAATAGCGATCACGGATCTCGCGATCAATGAGTATATATGCGGCCGCATCGGGATTTGGCGCCGCAGTCCGACGAGATTGTGAATCTGTGACGAGGTGCACAGTCAGAGTGCAGGCGCCGTCACGTTTGGTCCTCGAGCGATGTCCAGGTTTCAGATGAGACGATTTGATCGTGCCGACACGCGCAGGATTTGCGCTGCCGAGAGGCTGTCCGTCCGCTTGTTTTTCTGTCCAGCGGGCCCGTGTCATCCGGGCCGATCAGGCTGCCTGTCCCCGCAGACGAATTTCATCGCTCAATTGTTCAATGGCTTCACCCAACGTGATGACTTTCTGTTGCTTCGAACCGAGCCGGCGAACTGCGACCGTCTGCTCATCGACTTCCCGCTGACCGACCGCCATCAATACTGGCACCTTCGCTACACTATGCTCGCGCACTTTGTACGAAATCTTTTCGTTTCTCAGGTCTACTTCGGCATTGATGCCGGCGCTGCGAAGTTTGGATACGACATCGAGCGCATAGTCGTTCGCATCGGACGTTATCGTCAACACTTTGGTCTGTGTCGGTGCAAGCCATAGCGGCAGGTTACCGGCATGGTGTTCCAGCAGAATGCCGATGAATCGTTCCAGGGAACCGAAGATCGCGCGGTGCAGCAGTACCGGCGTGTGCTTCTGACCATCTTCGCCGATGTAGGTGGCACCGAGCCGCGACGGCAGGTTCAGATCGACCTGGTGCGTACCGCACTGCCAGTCACGGCCGATGGCGTCACGCAACACAAATTCCAGCTTCGGTCCATAGAATGCGCCTTCACCGGGATTGTAAGTGTATTCGAGTCCGCTTGATTCCAGTGCTGATTTGAGAGCCGCCTCAGCCTGGTCCCAGACTGCGTCATCGCCAACCCTGACCGGCGGCCGGTCTGCAAACTTGATCTGCACATCATCGAATCCGAAGTCCTGATAGATGCCGAGGATCAGCTTGCAAACGGCGATTGTCTCGTCGGTGATCTGTTCCGGTGTGCAAAAAATATGCGCATCGTCCTGCGTGAAGGCGCGCACCCGCAGCAAGCCGTGTAGAGCACCGGAGGGTTCGTAGCGGTGTACCTTGCCGAATTCGCTCAGGCGATACGGCAATTCCCGATAACTTGTTATGCCCTGTTTGAACACCTGTACATGGCCGGGGCAGTTCATCGGCTTGATCGCAAAGGTGCGGCCGTCTTCTGTCACCGATGTGTACATGTGCTCGCCGAATGTTTCCCAATGGCCGGAAGCTTCCCACAGGGAACGATCCATCACTTCAGGTGTGTTGACTTCCTGATAGCCCGCCTCGAATTGTCGTGCGCGCATATACTCCACCAGGTTATGGAACAGGCTCCAACCATTCGGGTGCCAGAATACGGCTCCGGGTGCTTCCTCCTGGAAGTGAAACAGATCCATAATTCTGCCAAGGCGTCGATGGTCGCGCTTTTCGGCTTCTTCGAGCTGCATGAGGTACTGGCGCAACTGTTTGTTGTTCGCCCAGGCAGTGCCATAAATCCGCTGCAGCATGGCGTTTTGCGCGTCGCCGCGCCAGTAAGCGCCGCTCACTCTGGTGAGGCGGAACGACTTGCCGAGCGCACCGGTAGAGGGCAGGTGCGGGCCGCGGCACAGATCGACAAAGTCACCCTGACGATAGAGCGTGATGGTCTCTCCTGCCGGGATATCTGCAATGATCTGTGCTTTGTATTCTTCCCCTTGCGCACGAAAAAACTGAATCGCCTCGTCCCGTTTCCACTCCTCGCGTTCTATGGTCTCGTCACGGTCGACGATTTCTTTCATGCGCATCTCGATGACCTCGAGATCCTCCGGCGTAAAAGGTTCTTCGCGGGCAAAGTCGTAATAGAAACCGTTGTCGATCGCCGGTCCGATGGTCACCTGTGTCTCCGGCCATAACTCCTTGACGGCTTCGGCCAGGACATGGGCGGCATCGTGCCGCAGCAGTTCGAGGCCGTCAGCCGAGTCGCGGGTGACAATTTCGATTTTTGAGTCGTCGTTAATGTCTCGCGTCAGGTCCCGCAATTCATCATTGACGCGTATGGCGACCGCGTCGCGGGCCAGAGCCTTGGAAATGTCAGAAGCGATTTCGGAACCGGTCACGCTGCCGGCATATTGGCGCTCGGAACCGTCTGGAAGTTGAATAATTGGCATTATCTGATGCTATAGAGTGAATGGGGTGCCTGTATCGGCGCGCTATTGTAACCAATCCTCCTTTGCTGTCGAAGATATCGCCCGATCCGGGGCCAATGCTTTTGACAAGCCGACCGGGCACACTGGGGGTACAATAGAGGCTTGGAGCATCGGGAGCACGGCAAGTCGATGGATGAAGTAGTTGGCACGGGGCGATTTCCGCCGGCACAGCATGATCATGGCAACTGCGTAGCGCAGGCCGTGGAGGCGGCCGAGCGGCTGTGCAGGGAGCGCGGGCTACGGTTCACCGAAATCCGGCGGCGGGTCCTGGAACTGGTCTGGAACAGCCACAAACCGGTCGGCGCCTATGACATTCTCGACAGCCTCAACCGGGACGGCAAAAAAGCGGCGCCGCCGACGGTCTATCGGGCCCTCGATTTCCTGATCGAAGCCGAGCTGGTGCACCGGCTTGATTCACTGAATGCCTTCGTCGGCTGCCCCGACCCCGGCAGTTCCCACACCGGGCAATTCCTCATATGCCGGAAATGTCGTTCGGTTGCCGAGATGGACAACGCCGATATCCACACCGTCGTCAGGCAAAAAGCCGCCGATCTCGGATTTACCGCCATACGCCAGATGCTGGAAATTCAGGGTATCTGCCAGGATTGCCAGAAGAACTGAACTGATGCCACGCCAGGATTGGGTGGCCGGTCCGGATTGCGTACAATTGCGCCCCTTTGTAGCAGCTTGCAGCGACCCACCATGAACGACACCCAGCCCCGGGACTTTATTCGGCAGGAGATAAGCGACGATATCGCAAGCGGACGATACGATGGCGCCGTGGTCACCCGTTTTCCGCCAGAACCGAACGGCTATCTGCACATCGGTCACGCGAAATCCATTTGTCTGAATTTTGGCGTAGCTGACGAGAATGGCGGCAAGACTTTTTTGCGATTCGACGATACCAACCCCGGCAAGGAAAGCGAGGAATATGTTGCCGCGATCAAAGAAGACGTTCACTGGCTTGGCTTCGACTGGGAGGACCGGCTGACGCACGCATCCGATTACTTCGAGCAGCTGTATGAGGCTGCGGAAAAACTGATCGGGATGGGCAAGGCCTACGTGGACAGCCTGAGTGCGGAGGAGATCAGGAATTATCGCGGCACACTGACGGAGCCCGGCAAGAATAGCCCCTACCGCGATCGTAGCGTCGCGGAAAACCTGGACCTGTTTCATCGTATGCGCGCGGGCGAATTTCAGGACGGCGAACACATCCTGCGCGCCAGGATCGATATGGCGTCAGTGAATATCAACCTGCGCGACCCGGCTTTGTACCGCATTCGCCACGTCAGTCATCAGCGTACCGGTGACAAGTGGTGCATCTACCCCATGTACGATTTTGCGCACGGTTTGTCAGACGCGTTCGAGGGCATTACCCATTCACTTTGTACCCTGGAATTCGAGGATCACCGACCCTTGTACGACTGGTTTCTGGAGCAGCTTGAGCCGCCGCATCGGCCGCGGCAGATAGAATTTTCCAGGCTCAACCTGGCGTATGCGCTGACCAGCAAACGCAAGTTGAATCGACTGGTCGGCGAGGGCATCGTCACCGGTCTGGATGATCCCCGTCTCGCAACGATTGCCGGAATGCGCAGGCGTGGTTATCCGCCTGCTGCATTGCGCGATTTTATCCAGCGCATCGGCGTGACCAAGAAAGATAATCTGATCGAAATGGGCGTGCTCGAAAACAGCATCCGTGAAAATCTTAATCATGCGGCTGCAAGACGCATGGCTGTAATGCGGCCGCTGAAAGTAACGCTGACCAATTACGAAGAAGACAAAACCGAAATTATGCCGGCCCTCAATCACCCGAATCGACCGGAGCTTAAAGAGCGCGAACTACCATTTAGCCGGGAGTTGTATATCGAGCAGGACGACTTCATGGAAGACGCCCCACGGAAGTTCTTCCGCCTCAAGCCGGGTGGTGAAGTGCGCTTGCGATTCGCCTACATCATTCGCTGCGATGAGGTAATAAAAAACGATGCGGGTGAGGTGGTCGAATTGCGTTGCAGCTACGATCCGCTTACCCGTAGCGGTTCGAGCACCAGCGGTCGCAAGGTCAAGGGCACGATTCACTGGGTGTCTGCCGCGCATGCCATCGCCGCACAGGTTCGCCTGTACGACCGTCTCTTTACCGTGCCGGATCCGGGCGCCGACGATAACGTAATGGCGCACCTGAACCCGAATTCTCTCGAAATCGTGGATGCTCGGCTCGAGCCGGCGCTTGCCCGGTCTGTGGCAGGCGACGCCTGGCAGTTTGAAAGGCTCGGCTATTTTTGCCCGGACGCCGTCGATCATGCCGCGGATAAGCCCGTGTTCAACCGGATTGTTACCTTGAGAGATGGTTGGGCGAAGATCGAGAAGCAGGCGTTGCAGGGACGGTAACCAGCTGAAGAGCTGAGATCAGGCCGGACGGACAGCGTCAGATTTTGTCGAGATTGACTGGTTTCCTGAGTGAGAGCGGTTTAATGATATTCGACTGCCGCGAAGAATTTTCGATTGCACGCTTGTCACTTTGAAGCAGCCGGTAAGCTGATTAAATTCCGACAGGCGGAAATCGCCCCAGCCATGGCTCCGCACACCAACCAAAAACAATTAGAGAGTAAATTGATATCTATATCGGGCGAATTGAATACGAGATGCCGCCGTTGACCCCAAGCTGCCATGGAAAGCAGGGACTCAACGCCCTATGTGCCGCTATTCTTGATGCAACTTTCTTCCTGGCGGGGCGACCGATGAAAGCTCCCCGCTTGCCTTAAGATCGTGAAGGTGCCTGGCTTGCGCTGCGAGATCTTCTTGCAGTTCCGCATACAAGCGCTGGAACGCAGGTTCGCCACGAATTGAATCGAGATTCGGATCATGCTCCAGGTAGTACCACGCAAGAATTCGCCATCCCTCGTCGATGGCCTGGCGCAATGCATCGAGCGCCCGCTCTGGACGTTGCTGAAGCGAAAAAATGCGTACATCGGTAATCCAATAGCCGTTGATTCCGAGCCGCGGCAGCGTATCTATAACTCTCAGGCTACCGTCAAGGAGATCGTTGGCTCTGTCCTGCTCATCCAGGTGTAGTAAAACGAGAGCCAGATCGACCGCGGCAACGTAATTGGACCGATTTACTTCCGGTACTTCCGGTTCAGTTAGTTCCCGATAAACTCTTGCATATCGCGAACGGGCAACCTCATAACGACCGGCCGCGAGATCGGAATTGCGAAGCAGATTGAGTGCGCCCCAATTCCGCGGGTAGACCTCAAATAACGTTCGCGCATCTCGTTGGGCTGCTTCATCGTCACCCGCATACAAATTCAAAAGCAGGCTGGCCCAGACGGGCCAGAAAGTTTTTGGCCCCAATGCCAGACCCCTGTTCACCCACACTCTCGCGCTGTCCGGATCGCCGAGTTCCAGGTAAGCGATCGCCTGGGCCGCCTGCAGGCTTGGGCTGAGCGCATCATTTTCTGCGGCTTTGTGATACCAGACGAGCGATTCGTCTGCGCGGCCGTAAACAAGGAAATGAATTGCGGCGATATACACGTATGCAAAGGCGTGATCCGGCTCGATTTCGATAACTCGAAGATATCTTGTCAGCGCTTCCTCGAATTGAGCCGAATCGTCAAGGCTGCGGGCGATCTGATAGTTTACGGGTACGGAATAAGGATCGAGGGCCAGCGCTTTTTGCAATAGCTCTACCGCCTCTTTGCGCCGGTCTTGTTGCCAGCGCAAGCGACCATACAAGCGGAACACGCGCGAATAGTTCGGCTGCAGCGAAATTGCCTGTTCATAGGCTTGCTCCGCTTCTGCAAAACGTCCCTGCTGTTGCCTAAGCAGTCCGAGAGTTGCATATGCCTGGCCGAGGCCGCTGTCCAGTTCCAGTGCCCGAACGAGGGACGGTTCAGCAAGTGCATTGCTTTCGTCGATCGGCAGCCCCCCCAAAAAATTCGCGCCGAGCGTCAGATATGCGTCCGCAAGCCCTACATAAGCCATGGCAAAACCCGAATCGAGGCTTACAGCCACCTTGAAACTTTCGATCGCCTGGTGAAGTGATTTGATCGATTCAATATCAGCCTGGTTCTTGCCTTTGAGATAAGCGGTGTAGGCAGCAAGATTTTCTGTCGGCATCGCAGCCAACTGCCGCGTTTCCTGGGGCGTGAGGTTTGCTTTCAATTGTCGGACAATTGTTTCCACAATTTCTGACTGAATCGCAAATACGTTGGTCGCCGTCAGGCTTCGATCATAGATTTCCGCCCAGAGGTGCTCATCTGTTACCGTATCGATCAGTTGAACGTTGACCCGAATCTGGTCGTCGGCGTATTGCACGCCCCCTTCCAGAATCTTGCCAACGCCGAGTTCCCTGCCGATTCTCCGCATGCTCTTCGTCGTATCCCGATATCGCTCCACCGATGTGCGCGATATGACCTTCAAAGCACCTACTTTCGAAAGCCTGGTGAGCAGATCATCCTGAATACCGCTTGCCAGGAAGCCCGCGTTGTCTTTGTCGGGACTCGCATTCTTGAAAGGCAATACGGCTATCGATTTAGGATCTACACTTGTCGCGGTGATCTGATCGGTCCGGATTACCCGGACCGACGATATCTCGGTGGCCACGCCGTAGACCATTGCGCCAATAACGATTACCAGGACCAAAAGGATGAAATAGTCAGCACGATGCAGCGAGACATCGTCAGGGGCATCAATATCCTGCGTAAGGATAATTCGACCGCCGACAATGTCGAACCGCCAGCCGAAGATCAACGCAACCGGAAAACCGAGAATGGCTCCAATCCATACGTAGCGTAACGCCACCGCAGGAATTTCCCAGCTCTCGAATGCGAGATCCGCGACCTGCAGGACTATCCAGGCCCCAACGACATATAGAGCCGCTACCCGAAATACGCTGCGGCGGTGACATTCAGCAATGAAGGTTTTCATCGTGCAACCCAGTAGGCACATCCGCGAAGTCCGAATATTGTACCCAAGATGGGCACCTGAACGCCCGCATTGCGTGGCGAAAGAAGACGCAAGATTCAGTCTGCGAGCGGCCCTTTAGGATGTCAGCTATCGGTCGCCGCGAGATTTCGTTGATCGTCCGCTCTACGTAGGAGCGGCTGGTCAATAGCGAGGTATTATCCCGAGGATGAGGGGTTTCTGCTGGAATTCGAACCCACTGTGGTGCACTACGAAGTCGTTGGCAGATCTTGACGAGCGCTCGCTCCTGTGCCCTGGCCGCGTTTATTTCTATAGTTGCTCGCAGGTCACAAAACTGAGTTTGGAATCGAGCCATCGCACTTGTATTTGTCATTGACTTGCATCGGTAACAACAACCGGCGCACCACGATCCGAACCGAGTCCCTCTGCAGCGCTGCCCTCGGCGCGCGCAATTTCGACCACGCCGAAGGAATTGATCAGGGCAAGATACTGGCCGGGCTCGGCCCTGCCGTAGGTCGGTTTCATGTCGAAGCTGTGACCGGCAATACTCACGACCGGCTTCCGCATGCGGCTTAAGAGTTGCTGGTCGATGTTGCTGATCAGGTTGCCAAAGGCATCGACGGTGACCACCACACCGCTGACCTTGCCTGATGAAGCCTCTGGTTCGTCGATCCATCCCGGCGTCCAGTCAGCGGTTCGGTTGCCGGCTTCAGCGGGTGTCAATCGGCCTGCTGCAATTTCGGCGGCAACAGGCGCAAAAATGTCGCGCCCGTGAAAGGTCAGGCTCGGTGTGCCGAGTTCGAGGCGCTCGACAACCGACAGGTCCAGCTGATAAACGACAGGATCATCGATCCCGGCCAGCAATGAACCCAGCAGGCCGTTATCGGGCGCCATGAATACGTGGCTGTCGTGCTGCACGACGATGATCTCGCGCTCAGTGCCGACGCCGGGATCGACGATAGCCACATGTACGCTGCCTCGCGGGAAGTATTGATACGAGCGGCTGATCCAGAAACCGGCCTCCGGCGGCCAGTGCGCCGGAATATCATGCGCCAGGTCGATAATGCGGGCGTCGGGGAAGCGGCCGATAATGACCCCTTTCATGACTGCCGCAAACGGGCCTTTGTGACCAAAGTCGGTGGCGAGTGTAATGACGCCTGACGGCCTGAAGTCTTGCATGGCGGTATCGGGACGGCGAAGATCGGAATAATGGATGATACCTCATGATCCTGCCGAATCAGCGCTCAGGCAGTCGGCATGGCGGCCTGATGGCGGCGCCGGTGCGCGGCCCGCGCCCAGTATATGAATGCGGTGTCGACCATGGCTATGATTAGCTTGAAGCCGTACTTGGCGGCGCCCAGCTTGAGTGCGGTCGCCAGGTCGACGATACCCCACCAGGCAACCAGGGAATAGATCACGGTATCGATCGCCTGGGAACTCATCGTTGATCCATTGTTTCGCAGCCACAACCAGCGCTCTCCCGTTATCTGCTTGATGCGGTGAAATGCCCACACGTCAAAACTTTGACTGATGTAATAGGCAAGCAGCGAACCGAAGACGAAGCGTGGCGTGTAACTGACAATAGTACTGAAGGCGTCGTGAATACTGTTGGAGAATGCGGCCGCTTCGGGACGGTTGCTCGGCAAATACAGGAGTGCAAGACTCAGCATCAGCAGTACGATGATACTGACGGCAAAGCCTATTTTTACGGCTTTGTTGGCTTCGGCTTTGCCGTAATTCTCGCTCAACACGTCGGTCGCGAAAAAAATGCTGGAATAGAAAATGACACCGAGGCTGGTCTGGATGCCGAAGATGATGGTCAGCTTCGGACCTTGCAGATTGGCGAGAATAATCGCCGTGGCGATAGCAACCTGCAGTCCGGCTTTGCCGAACAGGCGGTACAATACTACGGTGCAGCCGAGATCAAGGACCAGTGTCGTGAGCCACAATAGTTCCTGGTTCGCGCCAAAGAACTGAACCAGGCCTTGTGGGACCACTAGTTACTTAGTGCTACGTAGCGGTCCAGGTGATGGTCGGCATTGCCGAACAGCAGCTCAATGGCAGTCATGCGCTTGAAGTAATGCGCGATATCGAGTTCCCAGGTCATACCCATACCGCCGTGAATTTGCACGGCTTCCCTGGCGACCAGCAGGCCGGCTGTGCCGATTTGATATTTCAGCGCGCTGATTGCCTGTGCCGCGCCCTTGTCATCCGCTGCAGTGAGCATTGTCGCCCAGAGCAACAGTGACTGCGTTTGCTCACAGGCTATCAACGTGTCGACCATGCGGTGTTGCAAGGCCTGAAAGCTGCCGATCGGTACGCCGAACTGCATTCGGATCTTCGAGTACTCGACCGTTTTTTCATGCATCGTGCGCATGATGCCAACGGCTTCTGCACAAACCGCAAGCGTTGCTTCGTCGATTACCGATTGCAATACCGGGAGTCCCTGTCCGGCATCGCCCAGCACGGAATCTGCATTGACCCGCACCTCTTTGAGCGTAATTTCCGCGGCCTGCAGTCCGTCTACGCTTTTGTAGCCACGTCTCGAAACTCCGTCTGAGGCTGCTGGCAGCGCAAATAAGGTGATGCCATCATGGTCACTCTGGTCGCCAGCGGTGCGCGCGGGAATGATCAGCAAGTCGGCGCTGCCGCCATTCAGAACGAAGGTTTTCTCCCCATTAAGGACGAATTCATCGCCGTCAGGCACGGCGGTGGTCGCGATATCGGCAACGTTGAAGCGGCTTTGTGGTTCGGCGAAAGCGAGCGCCGCCTGCAAATTGCCTTCGATCAGACCGGTCAGCCACTGCTCTTTCTGGCCGCCGCTGGCGGTCCGCCGCAGGACTCCGCCGGCCAGCACGAGGTTGGCGAGAAAGGGTTCGACGACCAGACCGCGTCCAAACTGCTCCATCATCAGCATCAACTCGATGGGTCCGCCGCCGAGGCCACCATCTTCTTCGTCAAACAGGACCGCGCTCCAGCCCAGCTCGGCACAGGTTTGCCACAGTTCTTTGCTGTAACCGAGTTCGCTCGCCGCGATTTTCTGGCGGGTCTCGAAGTCATAATCGTTGTCGATGAATCTGGCAACGCTGTCTGCCAGCATCGATTGTTCTTCGCTGATTGAAAAATCCATGATGTTTAACCGACGTCCTATAGTCCCAGCACGTGCTTGGCGACGATATTCTTCTGAATTTCATTCGAGCCGCCGTAAATTGATGCCTTGCGATTGTTAAAGTATTGCAATGACGCCTTGGTTTCGGCTACGGAACCGAGGCGTTCCTCAACAGGGAAATCCTCATCGTACTGCGCCGGCAGGTAGGGCAGGGCATAGTAACCGGCCGCCTCGAGAAACAAGGCGTCGATGGCCTGCTGCACTTCGGTACCACGGATCTTGAGGATAGACGATTCGGGTCCAGGCGCTTTGCCCACGGCAACCGCGGCCAGGGTCCGCAAGTCCGTGTATTCCAGCGCCTTGAGTTCAATCTCGGTTGCGGCAACCTTGCGCGAAAAAATGCGATCGTTGAGTAGCGGCACAGCGCCGTGCAGTGGCTGTGAAATCTTTTGCTTAAGGCGCCGCATGCGGTATTTCGATCGGGCGACACCAGCGAGATTGGTGCGCTCATGCTCCAACAATACTTTGCCGTAAGTCCAGCCTTTGCCTTCTTCCCCGACCAGATTGTCGATGGGCACACGGACATTGTCGAAGTGGACTTCATTCACTTCGCGATCACCTTCGATCGTAATGATCGGCTTCACTGTGACGCCCGGCGTGCTCATGTCGATGAGCAGAAAGCTGATGCCTTCCTGGCGGCGCGCGACGTCACTCGAGGTCCTCACCAGGCAGAAGATCCAGTCGGCAAGATGGGCCAATGTGGTCCAGGTCTTGGTGCCGTTGACGACGTAGTGATCATCATCACGATCGGCCCTGGTTTTGAGAGACGCCAGGTCCGAACCTGATCCGGGTTCCGAGTAGCCCTGGCACCACCAGGCATTGCTCTGGAGGATGTCCGGCAGAAACCTGCTTTTTTGTGCCTCGTCGCCAAAGGTATAGACAACCGGCGCCACCATCTTGACGCCGAACGGAACCATGTCCGGCGCATTGGCTTCGGCTATCTCGTTGGCAAAGATATATTTCTGTATCGCGCTCCAGCCGGTGCCGCCGTATTCGACCGGCCAGTTTACGGCGGCCCATCCCTGTTCAGACAGGATCTTCTGCCAGCGGATCGTGTCTTCGCGGCTGAGCTCGATGCCGTGGTCGCGTTTTCGACGCAGGTCCCCGGGGTATTTCTCGCGAAAAAACGTCCTGACTTCCTCCTGGAACGCGAGCTCGTCCGCAGAAAAATTTACATTCATTCGAGATCCTCGTTGTTACAGCCGAAAAACTGACAGCGTCGCACTATCGGTGACGTGCAACCAATGCTTAAATACCATGAATTTCAGACTATTGCCCTGCCGTCCCCGAATGCACGGCAGATGATCCGCTTTTGCTCAGGCGGTCGCAGTATAGCGATCTATGCTGCACTGCACAACAAGTTGCACCCCTGAATACCCAAGCGGCAACAGCAGGATAATGCACATGGTTGTAACGGCCCTCGCGTTTATCGCGGTCGCCTTTTTGTACGCGTCGGTCGGCTTTGGCGGCGGCTCCACGTACACCGCGATACTGATCGAATCCGGTCTCTCATGGGAACTGGTGCCCCCGGTGTCCCTGGTGTGCAACCTGATCGTCGTGTCCGGCGGGGTCTATCATTTCAGGCGGGCAGGGCACCTGGATATGCGCTTTGCCCTGCCATTGATCGCTACCTCGGTACCCGCGGCTTTTGCCGGTGGTCTGCTGCGCCTGCAGGAAGCCCTGTTCCTGCAGATCCTCGGTCTGGCCCTGCTAGCGGCCGGAGCGCTGTTGCTGCTGGATCGGCACTGGCTGTCGGCACGGCAGACATCGGGCCGCAATATGCCGCTGAACCTGTTACTGGGGCTGGTACTGGGCTTACTCGCCGGCGTCACCGGCATCGGTGGCGGTATCTACCTGGCGCCGGTACTGCACATGTTGCGCATGGCCGAGGCCCGCACCGTTGCCGCAACCTGCTCCCTGTTCATACTGGTCAACTCCGCTGCCGGTCTTCTCGGACAGCTCTTAAAGCTGCGCCAGGATGCGGCCGGCTTGCTGGACACCGGCCTGCTGTTGCTGCCCCTGGCGGTACTCGTCGGCGGCCAGCTCGGCAGCCGGGTAGGCGCCCTGCGACTGCCGGCGGCACCGATTCGCCGGCTGACCGGAGTGGTCATCCTGGTCGTTGCGGCTAGGCTGTTGTGGATACCCTAGGGGCTGTCCTCCCCCAGATTAATCGTGCAGAATGTCCTGATGCCTTCAGCGCCAAAAAACGACAACGAAGCCACTATGGCGGATACTCGCGATACACTCGGGCGGCCTTTGCAGGATCTCAGGATTTCCCTGATCGATCGCTGTAATCTGCGTTGCCCTTATTGCATGCCGGAGAGCAAGTTTCATGCGGATTATCAGTTCCTGGGCAGGCAGCAAAGGCTGAGCTACGCCGAAATACTCAAGGTGGCCAGGGTTGCGGTGAGCCTGGGCGTCTCGAAACTGCGTTTGACCGGTGGCGAACCGCTGCTGGATAAAAACGTGGCGAGCCTGGTACAGGAGCTGAGCCGATTGACGGGCGTCGAAGACCTGGCGCTGACCACCAACGCCATGCTGCTGGCGCCGGTGGCCGACGAGCTTGCCATGGCCGGATTGCAGCGGGTCACTGTGAGCCTGGACAGTCTCGATGGGGATGTGTTTAACGCGATGAGCGGTAATCGCGGCAACCTGGAGAAGGTCCTGCAGGGTATCGACGCGGCCGAGAACGCCGGGCTGACCCCGATCAAGATCAACACCGTGGTGCAGCGCGGCGTCAATGACCATACGGTGCTCGAGTTGCTCGAACATTTTCGCGGCACGCCTCACGTGGTGCGGCTGATCGAGTACATGGACGTTGGCAATCGCAACGGCTGGACGCTCGATCAGGTGGTGCCGTCGAAGGAACTGTTGCAAACCATTCAGCGTCAGTGGCCGCTCAGGGCGGTCGGGCGCAATTATCCGGGAGAGGTCGCGCGGCGTTACGAATATCTCGACGGGCAGGGCGAGATCGGTTTTATTTCCTCGGTTACCGAACCTTTTTGTGGCGCTTGCAGTCGTGCCCGATTGTCGGCGGAGGGCGTTTTGTATACCTGCCTGTTTGCCACCGCGGGCATTAATCTCAGGGAGCCGCTGCGGGCTGGAGCAGATGATGCGGAACTCACAGACATACTGCGCAACGTATGGCTCGAGCGATCCGACCGCTATAGCGAAACGCGACATCAGCAGCGCAGCGAGGCGCCATTGATCAGCAAAGTCGAGATGTACCACATCGGTGGCTGAAGCCACCGCTGACGCTTAAGCGCAGTGAAATTACTTTGAGCAAACTCAGCCACATCGACCCGGACAATCAGCCGACAATGGTTGACGTCAGTCACAAAGCGGCGACCGCGCGCGAAGCCCATGCCAGGGCGGTGGTCCGGTTTCCAGCGGATCTTGCGGCGCAGTTCGCCGGCGGCGAGATTCAGACGGCCAAAGGGCCGGTCTTTACAACCGCCATCATCGCCGGCGTGATGGCTGCGAAGCGAACGCACGAACTGATTCCGTTTTGTCACCCGCTGGGCCTCGACAACTGCAAGGTCAATATCGAACTCGATGCAAACAACCATGCAGTCATCGACTGCCGCTGTAAGGTTCATCATCGGACCGGCGTCGAGATGGAAGCACTGACCGGCGCCGCCATCGCGGCGCTGACCGTCTATGACATGTGCAAGGCACTGTCGCACGATATCGTCATCAGCAGTACCCGGCTGATTTCCAAGAGCGGCGGCAAGGAGGATTTTCATTTTGGCGACTAGCGCAGTGTGGGGCCTGGTGCTTGCTGGTGGCAGGAGCCAGCGTATGGGGCATGACAAAGCGTTACTGGTGCGGGACGGGGAAACCCAGCTGAGCCGCGCCGTGAAGCTTCTTTCGCCGCTGGTCGAGCGGGTTTTCGTGTCCACCCGGCCGGATCAGGCGACGGATGCGGAACGCAGCAAGTACGAGCAGATTATCGACCGCTACGAAGACCTGGGCCCGGTTGCCGGCATACTTTCGGCCATGGACCGTAACGCGCAAGTCAGCTGGCTGGTCGTCGCCTGCGACTTGCCGAATATCGATGAACAAACCATTCGCTTGTTGCTCACTGAGCAGTCCGCCACACAACCCTTTACCGCCTACACGAGCAGCCATGACAGCTTGCCGGAACCGCTGTGCGCGATCTACACCCCCGCATCGAGGGCGCTGATCGACGCTTTCGTCGCCGAGGGAATGATCTGCCCGCGCAAGATGTTGATGCGCTCGGACACCCGTCTACTGACGCAGCCGGATCCGGCGGCCCTGGATAACGTCAACACACCGCAAGACCTCGAACGCAGCAAGGTGCGGATTGCATCGTGAGCAAGAAAATTACCGTGCGATATTTTGCGCTGTTCCGTGAGCATGCAGGCCTTGATGCCGAGACGATTTCGACCGACGCAGAGACTACTGCCGACGTATTTCGCTTGTTAAAGCACCGGCACGGGGCCGCGGAACCGCTTGCTCACTGCAAGGTTGCGATCAATGACGAGATGGCGGACTGGAACTCGCCGATCGCCGATGGCGACGTGATTCTGCTGTTCCCGCCGGTCGCAGGTGGCTGAAATGATGAAAATGACCGACCAGCCCATCGTCCCGGAACGGCTTCGGGCCGAGCTTTGCAACGAAGCGGCGGGGGCATTGGTCGCTTTCGAAGGCTGGATCAGGAACGAAAACGAAGGACAGCAGGTGCTGCGGCTCGAATATGAGGCTTACGATCCCTTATGCGTGTCCGAGGGCAGGCGGGTGATCGAAGAGGCCTTGCAGAACTTCCCGGTTTTGCAGGCAAATTGCGTACACCGGACAGGACTGCTCGAACTGGGTGAATGCGCAGTCTGGGTGGGAGTGACGTCCGCGCATCGCGATGAAGCATTTGTGGCCTGCCGTTTTATTATCGATCAGGTCAAAGTACGTCTGCCGATCTGGAAAAAAGAGCACTACGTCAATGGCGATTCCGGCTGGGTGAATTGCGAACGCTGTGCCGGGCACGGGAAGCACTCCAGTCGCGACGTCCCTCAAGCCGCCGCAATCGGCAAGGCTACCTGAGACGCTCCAGGTCGGCCGGCGTGTCGATATCGATAGCGGCATCTTCGAAGTGGATCGTCTCAAGCACGGCGGCATTCTTATCGAGAACAGGTCGGGCACCCTGGTCACCCTGGAGCGCCATCAACTCTGCGAAATACGACTGCGGAAAAATGACCGGCGGGCCGACCGTGCCGGCATACGCGGTGGCAAGAATCTGTTGTGGCGCTGCCGACCATCGAGAAATCAACTCCGTAAGATGCACCGTACTGATCAGGGGTTGATCGGCCAGCAGCAGCAGCACTGCATCCGCTACTGTGGACACCGCTCGCACGCCACAGGCAATGGAACTTGCCAGTCCTTGCTCGAACTGATCGTTCAGGACAAAGAATCCTGCCAGCGGCTTGCCGGCATCGGCGACCCGGCGCCATTCACTGCCCGTAATCAGTATGCTGTTGCGACCACAGGACGCTTCCGCCAGGCGAATCGCGCGCCGCACCAGCGGCTCGCCACGAAACGCCTGACATTGTTTGCTCGCGCCAAATCGGCTGGCGGTCCCGGCTGCCAGTACCAGCGCAAATAGTTGCAATTCAGACGACGTTTCTCTGTTTCCCATTCCCGCTCCCGCTGCCGGCCCAGCGCATCGAGTATAGAGGCAGTCTCGAGCAGGGCAAACTCCTGCCCCAGGCCGCAGCATTTGCAACTTGTTCGGCACACCGGAAACGCGGGCTTTAGCTGTATTTTGCTTGCCAAAGTGCAGCAAAAAGGAAAAGAATGCTTGCCCTGTCAGCCGCTTCTGTGTATTTGTTGTGCTGCACAAAAACAGCACGGATGGCCCGTATTAGCAGGGCTGCAGCCATTTTCGAAAAAAACAGGAAAACCGATTTGCACCACATTAGCTCCATCGAGGATGCCAGGGCACTGGAGGGAATCGAGGTCGGCGTGTCCGACTGGATCGTAATCGATCAAAATCGCATCAATCAGTTTGCCGAAGCCACCGGAGACTTCCAGTGGCTGCACGTCGATAGCGAACGTGCGAAGCAGGAATTGCCGAACGGCAAGACCATTGCTCACGGCTACCTGACACTGGCGCTGGTGCCGGCGCTTACCGCGGACTTTGTGAAGGTCGACAAACTTGCCAAAGCCATCAATTTCGGCTGCAACAAGATTCGCTTTTACACCATGGTATCGGTTGGCAGCCGGGTGCGGGCACGCGCGGTGGTGAAGCAAGCCAGGAAACGCGCCGGCGCTCTGATGCTGACTTCTGAAGTCACGATCGAAGTCGAGGGCGAGAAGAAGCCGGCGTGCGTCGCTGAAACGCTGGGCATGTATTTCTTCGGTGACTGAGGCGCCGGCCGCGACGGTAGTAGATCAGCGCGACTGCAACCAGCCAGGCAGGAACGTATACGGATCCGTATCGACTGACTTGTTATAAGCCACCTCGTTCTTCTCCAGCAGTTCCTGCATTTTCCCGGCTTTGCAGGCATCAAACAACTCTGTCGCGCCACCGATATATTGACCGCCGATGAAAATCTTTGGAATTGTTTTTGAATGAATAGTGTCCCGCAGTGCCGCGCGTATTTCGCCGCCCTTGTTGTCCTCTTGATACTCGACAGAATCCAGGTCAAGCGAGCGGTACGGAATTTCGAATGTGGCAAACATCTTGCGGACTGACCAGCAGAATTCACACCACTCCAGCGCGAACAAGACCACCGGGTTATCGGCGTCGTTGGTGACATCCTGCAGGTATTGTAGCGCCTCCGCAGTCGCCGGCTCTTCGGCTTCGCTGTCTTCGGCCGCCGGGGCAGGTGGTGGCGCGTCGAAACGGCAGCCCGCGGTCGATCTTGAAATCTCCTCTTCTTCTGCAGTCATATCCGCGGGAATGTCTTCGAATAACGGCGTGCTGAGGTAACGTTCGCCGGTATCCGGCAACATGCACAGCACCGTCGTGCCGGGCTCTGCCTCCTCGCAAACGGCCAGCGCTCCGGCGAGCGTTGCGCCGGACGAAATGCCGGCAAATATTCCTTCCTGCTGCGCCAGCTCCCTGGACAGACGCAGCGCATCATCGCCGTTGATCGGTAGCACCCGGTCGATGATTTCCATGGCGACTACGTCTTCGGTCAGTTTCGGGATGAAGTCGGGGCTCCAGCCCTGCATCAGGTGCGGCCGGAACAGGGGATGGCTGTCGGCCGGCGTGCCGTCGTCGTGCCGTGCCTGTGGAATGCCACTGCCGAGGATGGGGGAATTGTCGGGTTCGCAGACCACTATCTTGGTCTCCGGGCTTTCTTTCGCCAGTACCCGCGCTACGCCCTTTAGCGTACCGCCGGTACCGAACCCGGTCACCCAGTAATCGAGTCGCTCACCGGCGAAAGCCGCGAGAATCTCCGGTGCCGTGGTTTTCGAATGCGCGTCGGCGTTGGCCTCGTTTTCGAACTGCCGGCACAGGAACCAGCCGTGTTCTTGCGCCAGTTCCTTGGCTTTTGCCAACATGCCCGTGCCCTTCAGTGCGGCCGGCGTCAGTACCACCCTGGCACCCAGAAAGCGCATCATCTTGCGGCGCTCGACGCTGAAGCTTTCGGCCATCGTGACCACCAGCGGATAGCCTTTCTGCGCGCAGACCATCGCCAGCCCGATACCGGTATTGCCACTGGTCGCCTCGATCACCGTCTGTCCAGATTTCAGTGCGCCGGATTTTTCCGCCTGTTCGATAATGCCCAATGCCAGCCGGTCTTTGACCGAACCCATCGGGTTGAATGACTCGATTTTCGCATACAGGTTGATGCCCTCAGGCGCCAGCTTGTTCAAGCGCACGACCGGTGTTTTGCCGATCACATCGAGAATGTTCTGATATTTTTGTCCCACCGCTGTCAAACCTTCATGTCAGTGAATCGTGATTGTGATCCGTAGAGCGATTACAATCCTGAGGTCATCTGAACAAATGCGCAACAAGAACTGAAAAGGGATAGCAGATGGAAGTCACGGGCCTGTTCGGCATCCTGGTACTGATTGCCGATGTCTATGCGATTCTGCGCATTGCGCAATGTTCGGCTGGTACCGGCAAGAAATCGCTGTGGATCGTGGTGGTTTTGCTGTTGCCGGTGCTGGGCGTTATTGCCTGGTATCTCATGGGACCCGGCCGCCCGGACTAGCAGCGTGTTGCGGGGTGGCGGATATTCTCCGTCACCCCGCAAGCCGCATGATCAGAAATTCTTGCGGAAAGTAACGCCCCAGGTACGCGGTTCACGCGGGTAGGCATTGAGCTTGCCGTCCTGAATGGGCACATCGAAAACCGTTTCGTGATGCGATTCATCCGCGATGTTTCGTCCCCACAGTGTCAGGTCGGCATCGATGGATTCGAAGTTCAGGCCGACGCGCAGGTTCCATACCTGGTAGGAGTCACGCAGCTTCAGCGGCTCGTTGTTGCCATCCGTCATCGTATCCGAGTAGTAGTTGAATTCCGGACGGATAAACAGGTTGGTGTTGCTGCCAAGCTGGAAATCGAGTGTCGCCGCCAGAAACACGTTGTGCTCCGGATTGTCAGGCACGCGGCCGTCGGAGCGATCGCAGAATCCGTCGCCCGGGTTCTGTCGTCCGGGATCGTCAATGCCAGTGTGGAAAGGCGTTGCGACCCAGCACGTGCCTTGCAGGAAGTCGGCGAAATCCGCCACGCTCCAGGTGTAAGCGGCCTGCACCTGCAACATGTCGGTCGGCAGCCACATCAATTCCACTTCCGCGCCGTGCGTTTCGGCCTTGCCCGCGTTCTGCAGATTGAAGCCGACGCCGCTGAAAGCACTCGTCTGCAAGTCATCTATGTCGGTCATGTGCAAGGCAACGTTGAGTTGCACGCGGTTGTCAGCCAGGCGTGATTTCAGGCCGATCTCGTACGACTCCGACGTCTCCGCATCGAATATATAGTCAAACGCCTGATTGATACGATCGGTGTTGGTGCCGCCGGACTTGTAGCCGGTGCCGAAAGACGCGTACAGCAGCACATCGTCCGTGGCCTGCCAGCTCAGTTTGACGGTGCCGGAGACACGATCGTCCTGCAGGGTTTCGTTCACGTCGGTTCGTGGCCGCAGCACGTCCAGCAGGTAGGAGCCCCAACCGTCCGCCCGCACCGGGGCCAGCGCCGCCAGCGATTGCGGGGAATAGGGATTGTAGGCAGCCGGATTCGACTGAAAAATCGCCACTTCGGTCAGGATCGCGGTCACATCCGGCGGCGGTCCGAGCGGACTTTCAAGAAACTGGCCGTTCAGGTCCTTGTTCTCGTCCGTATAGCGCAGGCCCGCCGTCAGCGTTACCCGGTCGGACAGGTCGAAGTCGAGTTGCGCGAATACCGCCCAGCTGTCGTGTTCCTGCAGCATGATCTCGCGGGCGAATGTGCCCGGCGGAGCCAGGTTGCCGGTCGGCGGCAGAGGTCCCGGGCCGAGCGGTGGACCCGGCACACCGGCGGTTGCCGCGGCGATGCCATCGACAAATTGTGTGACACCTGCGACGGTTGGATCGGCCGCGGTCAGGTACGGCGTAAACGCCGAACCGGCAAACAAGGTGTTGTCGGCATCCAGGTCCTGCTGGAAGTAATACACACCGGCAACGTAGCGGGTGCGCTGGCCCCAGTTGCCCGCCAGGCGGAACTCCTGCGAGAACGAGCTTTGTTCCGAAGTATTCCGCTTCGTGACCAGGTCGACATCGTTGAAGTCGGCATCGATCTCGTCAAAAGTATCGAACGCGCGATAAGCTGAAATCGATGTGAGGGTCGAATTGTCGAAATCGTAGTCGAACTGCACCGAGAGACCGCGATCCTCGTTCGTCGCACGGGGGAGCTGGTTCAACGCCATAATCCCATCGTCGAACTGGTCGCCGGTGAATACCGTTCCGCCGAGCGCCAGCAGGATCGCGTCGGTACCGAACACCGGGCCGCCCGCGCCATCATCACGGCCAAACGCGGTGATGCTGTCCTGTCGGGTCAGCGCTGCGCAGCAGACTTCATCGATCTCGGAATAGTCGGCAATCACACGCAGGGTAAAGCGGTCGTTCGGCGTGTAGCCGAGCTGCAGCCTGCCGCCGATACGGTCGATGTCGTTGATAACATCGGAGCCGGCAGTGACCTCGTCGACGTAACCGTCCCGATTGGCGGAGAAAATAGTGGCGCGTAATGCCAGCACATCGGTCTTCAACGGGATATTCGACGCCGCACTGATGTTGACCAGACCGAATTCACCGCCGGTCACTTCGACGAAAGCGTTCGCCTCGTTGCTGGCGCGCCCGTCAGTGCCGATGGGCGAGACCGTTCGCATGAGAACCGCGCCGGAAGGCGTGTTTTTGCCGAACAGCGTGCCCTGCGGGCCACGCAGTATCTCGATGGTTTGAAGGTCGACCAGGTTGTTGATGACAGAGCTTTGGCGCGAACGGAAGACTTCGTCCACGTACAGGCCGACGGACGATTCCAGGCCGAAGTTCTGCGAACTCGTGCCGATGCCGCGAATCGCGAAGGAGGCTATAGTCGATTGCTGGCTGCGACTGACCACCAGTGACGGCGCCTGCTCCTGCAGTGCATACACGTCCTGTACACCGGAATCCGTCAGCATCTGGCCGGTGACTGCGGTCACGGCTACCGGGATGTCCTGCAGGGATTCTTCGCGCCGGGTCGCAGTCACGATGATTTCTTCGATGACCAACTCCTGCGCCTGGACCGCGGCGCCGGTGGCGGCCAATGTCAGGGCCACCATCAATGATTTAGCTGTAATTGCCGCCGCCCCGGTGAGTACCGCGCCGAGTCGGATCGATTGGAGTCTCTTGGCCATTGGTTTCCCCCCTAATTTGGATTGCTTGGCGTAATTTTGCGACAGGATACCACGAACATTAGGCATAATAACGGACTGGTATGGGTCGGATTTACAACAGTTGCGCGCTTTTGTTAAATTGTCCGGCCTTCCAAAAGAGAAGACCCCGGGGGTGAGCGATGCGCGGACTGATGATGGACACGCAATTGACGATCTCGTCGATTCTGCGTCATGCCGATCGAAATCACGGCGATCGCGAGATCGTTTCGGTGACGGTGGACAACCCATTGCATCGCTACAATTTCGCCGATTGCTGCCGCCGCAGCCGGCAGCTGGCCAATGCGCTCGATAAGCTCGGCTTGTCGCAAGGTGATCGCGTGGCGACGCTGGCCTGGAACGACTACCGGCATCTGGAGGCCTATTACGCTATCGGCGGCGCCGGCTATGTCTGTCACACGATCAACCCGAGGCTGTTCGCGGAACAGATCGTTTTCATCATCAATCACGCAGAAGACAAATGGATACTGACGGATCCGCTGTTTGTGCCGCTGCTGGAACAACTGGCCGACAAAACACCGGGTGTCGAGGGTTACATCGTACTGACGGACGATGCGCACATGCCGGAGACGTCGTTGCGCAACGCCGTCGCCTACGAGTCGTTCATCGCCGCTGAAAGCGATGTGTACGACTGGCCGGAACTCGATGAGCGCTCGGCCGTCGGTCTTTGTTACACCTCCGGCACCACCGGCGATCCGAAAGGCGTGCTGTACAGCCACCGCTCCAGCGTCTTGCATGCTTATGCCGGCATTGCGCCGGATGTGCTGAACGTGTCCACCCGCGACTGCATATTGCCGGTTGTGCCACTGTTCCACGTGAACGCGTGGGGCGCACCCTACGCGGCGCTCATGGTAGGCGCGAAACTGGTCTTCCCGGGCCCGAAGATGGGTGACGGGGAGACCCTGTACCGGTTGCTGGAATCCGAACAGGTGACGCTCGCCCTGGGTGTCCCGACGGTGTGGATGGCACTGTTGCAGTATGCAGAGAAGGAGGGCAAGCGGCTGAACTGCCTGCAACGGACCGTGATCGGTGGTGCCGCGGTGCCCGAATCGATGATTCGCGAATTTCGGGACAAGCACGGTGTGGTCGTGCATCAGGGATGGGGGATGACCGAGATGAGCCCGCTGGGTACTTTGAATACGCTGAAGGCCGGCATGGAAAAATTGTCGCCGGACGAAATCATTGCTATTCGCACCAAGGCAGGTCGCGGCATCTATGGCGTTGAAATGAAAATCGTCGACGACGATGAAAATGAACTGCCGTGGGATGGGCAGGCTTTCGGCGCGCTGCGCGTCCGCGGCCCGTGGATTTGCAGTGGCTATTTCAAAATTGACGCGACAGGCTCGTATGACCGTGATGGCTGGTTCGACACCGGTGACGTCGCAACCATAGATGCCGAAGGGTTCTTGGCGATAACCGACCGGACCAAGGATGTGATCAAATCCGGCGGGGAGTGGATCAGCTCGATAGAAATCGAGAATGCTGCCATTGGTCATCCGGCGGTCGCGGAAGCCGCAGTGATCGGCGTGCCGCATCCGAAGTGGACCGAACGGCCGTTGCTGATCGTCATCAGGGCGGAGGGCCAGGATCTGACCAGGGACGAAATGCTGGCATGGCTTGAAGGCAAGATCGCAAAATGGTGGCTACCCGGCGATGTCGTATTTGTTGATGAAATTCCGCATACTGCGACCGGCAAGATCAAGAAGATCGATCTCCGCAAACAATTCGCGGACTATCAGCTGCCGGAGTAAGTACGCGCCGGTTCGCAGACCCCCAGGGAGAAATTATGTCTGACGCTTTGCGTCTTTTTGGATTGAACGCAGTTGTTACCGAGGCGGCAGCGGGAATCGGCGAGGCGGTTGTACGTACTTTCGTCAAACACGGCGCTTCGGTGCTGGCAGTCGATTCCGCCTCAAGCGGCATCGATACGCACTTCAAGGGCGTGCGCAACGTTCGAGGCCTGGTGCTGGACCTCTCGTCAGCCGGCGTGGCGGCCAGGCTTGTCGAGGCGGCAGAATCCGAATTGGGCGGTCTGGATATCCTGGTCAATAACTTCGATTGGCAGACGGAGTCACCGATCAACGATACGGACGACAATGCACTGCAGTTCCTGTTGCGGAATGTTACAGGGCGCATGTCGGAATTGTGTGAAGCCGCACTGCAACCCATGCAAAAAAGTCCGGCCGGGCGCATGATCAATATCGGCTGCGTGCGCAGTGTATTCGGCAAAAAAGGAGCGAATGCTTATGCGACCTCCCAGGCGGGTATCGCATCGCTGACCGCGAAGCTCGCAGCGCGTTTCGGGGAGTTCGGCATCACGGTCAACTACTTGCAGCCGGGTGCTGTAATGACCCCGGTCAGCCGGCGGGTTTTTGCGGCTGATAAGGAATTGCGCGACCTGTGCATCCGGGGATCCGCCGCCAAACGACTGGGCGAGCCGGTGGATATCGCGAAAGTCGTATTGTTTCTCGCAACCGATGATTCGGTATTCGTCAGCGGCACCGGCATTGTTGCGGATGGCGGTAGCGCAAAATGAATTGACGACCGATGCACCCCGTCCTTGCAGACCTGCTGAAGCTCCTCGAACTCGAACGCATCGAAGAGAACATCTTTCGCGGTGAGAGCAGGGACATCGGCAGTGCCCAGGTGTTCGGTGGCCAGGTCCTGGGTCAGGCTTTGTCGGCAGCGCATGACACGGTCGATTGCCGCAGGGCGCATTCGTTGCACGCCTATTTTCTGCGTCGGGGTGATGTCGGGGCGCCGATCGTGTATGAAGTGGATCGTGCCCGGGACGGCGGCAGTTTTTCCGTGCGCCGGGTGGTCGCTATTCAGCACGGACGGCCGATCTTCAATCTCGCTGCCTCGTTTCAGAAGCCGGAGGACGGTCTCGAACACCAGGCGGCAATGCCTGACGTGCGGGGTCCGAATGGTCTGCAGGACGTTACTGAAGTTTCCCCGCAGATCCTAAAGCGAATTCCGGAGAAAATGCGCCGCTACCTGACGGACAAGAGACCGTTCGAATTCCGCCCGGTACGGCCCACGAATTTCACCGAGCCCGAAAAACTGCCGCCGGTCAAGCACGTCTGGATAAGGGCGGTCGACAGATTACCCGACGATTATAATCTGCACCGCAATCTGCTGGCGTATGTATCCGATTATGAATTGCTGGGAACCAGTACGCTCCCGCATGGCCTGGTGTTCGGTCGTGGCAATGTGCTGATGGCAAGCCTGGATCATGCGCTGTGGTTTCACCGACACGCGCGCGTCGATGAGTGGCTGTTGTATTCCTTTGACAGCCCCAATGCTTCCGGCGCGCGCGGCTTTGCCCGCGGCCAGTTTTTTACAGAAGACGGCCAACTGATTGCATCCACGGCCCAGGAGGGGCTGGTGCGGGTGCTGAGCGATGCCTCCCGCAAGACCGCGCCGTCCGATCCACGCCTGCAGGGCTGACGCGGTCGTCCCCGGCCGACAGCTATCCGTCCGCGGAAGCCGCTTTTGCCTGGTTTGCGACTGCAGCGGCTGCTGCCGCAACCGCCGCGGGATCGCCCAGGAACTGACGCGAAAGCGGCCTGAGGCGCTCGTCAAGATCGTAGACGAGCGGAATACCGGTCGGTATGTTGAAGCCGGTGATTTCGTCTTCAGATACACTGTCCAACATTTTGACCAGTGCGCGGAGACTGTTGCCATGAGCGGCGATCAATACATTTTTGCCGCTCTCGAGCGTCGGTGCAATCAGCTCGTTCCAGCACGGTAGCACCCGCTCGAGCGTTGTTGCGAGAGACTCGGTCCCCGGTAAGCTGGCGATGCCTGCATAACGGGGATCATGCGATGGATGCCGTTCATCGTCATTGTCGAGAGCAGGCGGCGACGTGGCATAACTCCTGCGCCAGATATGTACTTGCTCGTCGCCATACTTCGCTGCCGTCGCTGCTTTGTCCAATCCCTGCAGTGCTCCGTAGTGGCGCTCGTTCAGGCGCCAGTCGCGAACGACGGGAATCCATACGCGATCGAGTTCGTCGAGCATGATCCACAACGTATGAATGGCGCGCTTGAGTACCGAGGTGTAGGCAACGTCGATCTCGAAGTCGAGATCAGCGAGGCTGCGACCGGCGTCCAGCGCTTCCGTTCGTCCCTTTTCGGTCAGGTCCACATCGGTCCAGCCGGTGAACAGGTTTTTCAGGTTCCATTCGCTCTGGCCGTGACGACAAAGGACGAGTTTTCCGGGCATCGTTACTCCGTTCGATCGCTGGTGAGTTTTCTGAGTTCCTGCGCCGCGACCGAAAGCGTCGCAAAATCAATGTCCTGACGCAGCTTCATTTCGGTAAGCACTGTGTCAAGTTTGCGCACGGCGGCGGCATGTTTGTTCAGCCATTTCTCGAATACCTGTACCGGTTCGAGTTTGCTGCGGCTCTGCAGCAGGTCGCCCGCCAGGCCACGCCTGACCCGATAGAATTCGTCCCGCAAATTGCTGCGCGCGGCCGCCTGCCAGCGGCCCTCGACTTCAAGGTCTTCAATTGAGCGATTAAGCCAGATGAAGCCCAATCGCTCACTGAGTGTTGCATACAGGCGTGCGGTCTGCACGACATCTTTACGCTGCATCTGCGCCAGGTCCGATATGTCCAATCCTCCACGAGTCAGCAGCAAGGCTGACATTTTCCGTGCCAGTGTTTCGGGCACTCCGAGCGCTGCGATATCTGCGGTCGCTCTTTTCAGGCGTTTCCTGGTGCTACCGGACACAAAACTGAAGGCCTTCGAATAGATCGTTGCCATGCCGGGTTTCAGGTGTTCCACTGCTTTAACGATGTCCAGATCATCACCGAAGCGATCGATCAGCCAGTAACAGGCGTGTCGCAAAATCCGGCTGACTTCAAACATCACGGTCTGTTGCACGGTCGCTGGAATGTCATTGTCGAGCGATTCAGTTGTGCGCCAGATATCACTCGCCTGGCAGACTTCGCGCGCCACCACATAGGCGCGTGCAATGGTGACGACATCGGCGCCGGTATCGTTCTGCATACGTTTTACGAAAGCCGGACCCATGCGATTGACAATGTTATTGGCAATGAGCGTGGCGAGAATTTGACGACTCAGTCGATGGTCCCGAATCAGCTTCGGATAACGACGCCGCAGGACTGCCGGAAAATAGCGTTGCGGATCCATGGTCAGGAAATCTTCCAGCGCATGGCTCGAATCCGCGAGCCCGTTGTATAAATCGATCTTGGCGTAACTGAGAATGACGGCAAACTCAGGCCGCGTGAGTCCCTGCTTACGCTGTCGGCGCTCGTCAATCTCGACTTCGTCCGGCAGAAACTCCAGGTCGCGATCGAGCAGGCCTGTTCTTTCGAGATTGAGAATCAGCCGCGCGGATTCGTCGAGCCGTTCCCTGGCACGGGCTTCCATCATGCTAATCGCCTGTGTCTGCAAATAGTTGCTGCGCAGCACGAAGTTGGCAACATCGTCAGTCATTTCGGCAAGCAGCTTGTTGCGTTTCGCGCGTGTCAGCTTCTTGTCCCGCTCGGCAGCGCCCAGCAGAATCTTGATGTTGACTTCGCGATCGGAACTGTCGACACCGGCTGAATTGTCGATGAAATCGGTGTTGACCCTGCCGCCGTTAAGGCTGTACTCCACCCGTGCCCGTTGTGTCAGACCGAGGTTGCCACCTTCGCCGATGACCTTGCAATGCAGTTCGTTGGCATTCACGCGGACATTGTCGTTGCTGCGGTCGCCGACGTCCGTGTGGCTCTCGGTACTGGCCTTGATGTAAGTGCCGATGCCGCCGTTCCACAGCAGGTCGACCTGCATCTTCAAGATGCTGCGTATCAACTCCAGCGGTTGCATGGTGGTTTCAGTCGTGCCCAGCAGCTGGCGTAATTCCGGGCTCAGTTTGACTTGCTTGGCCTGGCGCGAGAAAACGCCACCGCCCTTCGAAATCAGCTCTTCCCGGTAGTCGGTCCAGCTTGATCTGCCGAGCGCAAACAGTCGTTTGCGTTCCCGATAGCTCGCCGCAATATCCGGGTCCGGATCGATAAAAATATGCTCATGATTGAATGCGGCGACCAGTTTGATCTTGCGCGACAGCAGCATGCCGTTGCCGAAGACGTCGCCACTCATGTCGCCAATACCTGCCGCGGTAAAAACGTCTTTCTGTACGTCGACGCCTTGTTCGCGGAAGTGTCGCTTGACCGCCTCCCAGGCACCGCGTGCTGTAATGCCCATTTTCTTGTGGTCATAGCCGGCAGAGCCGCCAGAGGCAAATGCATCATCCAGCCAGAAGCCATAATCGGCCGAGATGCCATTGGCAATATCGGAAAATGTTGCGGTTCCTTTGTCGGCGGCAACCACCAGGTACGGATCATCGGTGTCGCGACACACAAGTTGTGGTGGCGGCACCACCTTGCCATCAACGATGTTATCGGTGAGATCAAGCAAACCGCAGATAAAAGTCTTGTAGCAGGCGATCACTTCCTGCATGACGGTGTCGCGGTCGCCAATCGGTAGTCTCTTCGGCACGAAACCACCCTTGGCGCCGGTCGGCACGATGACCGTATTTTTCACTACCTGTGCTTTCATCAGGCCAAGCACCTCGGTGCGAAAATCTTCGCGACGATCTGACCAGCGTATGCCGCCACGGGCAATGTCGCCGCCGCGCAAATGTACGCCTTCGACTCGCGGTGAGTACACGAAAATCTCGTACTTGGGCTTGGGCAGCGGCACCTCCGGTAACTGCCGCGAATCCAGTTTGATCGAGATGTAGGATTTTGGGCGGTCGTCCTCGCCGGTCTGGTAGAAATTGCTCCGCAGTGTGGCACTGACGGCGCCCGAGAAAGCGGTGAGAATGCGGTCTTCGTCCAGGTTGGCGGCCCTGGATACCGCCCTTGCGATGCCGGACTGGCACGCTGCCAGATCCGCTTTGCGCCGCTTCTTCGGTATCGATGGTTCGCACTGCAACTCGAATTGCCTGACAAGTTTCCTGACCAGATCCGAATGCGTAATCAGCACATCTTCCATGTATTTCTGACTGAACGGGATGCCGAGTTGCAGCAGGTACTTGGCATAGCAGCGAATCAGCGCAATCTCGCGACAGTCGAGACCGGCGCTCAGGATCAGCCGGCTGAAACCATCGCATTCGACGGTGCCTGCCAGCGCCTGCCTGAATCCGTCCTGGAAGCGCACCGATGCTGCGTCCATGTCGAGTTCTGCCGCATGCGGGTAGCGCAGGTCAAAATCCTGAATCTGGATAGAGTCGCCGCTCCGGAGCGTCATTTTGTACGGACGTTCGCTGTGGATATAGACGCCCATATCCTCGAGGATCGGCAATACGCCGGACAACAGCAGCGGCTCGCCGCGACTGAATGTGCGGAAATTCAGTTGGTTGGCAAGTGCTCCCGGCGCCTTGTGCAGTAGCACGAAGTTTTCTTGTTCGCCACCCAGCAGGCCATCGACGCGCTTGATGTCGAGGCAGGCGACGGCCGGCGGCACATCAGCTTCGTAAGCGGCGGAAAAGCTCTCGCCGTATTCCCGAAACAATGCCGGACCTTCATCCGGACCGAAGCGTTCCGACAGTTGTTCGCGAAGTTTGTCGCGCCAGGAGACCACGGCATCGGCGATCTTTTGCTCGATCTCACGAATACTGATGCGAGGCCGGTCACCGGTGCCGGTGCGGACAATAATATGCACCCTGGCCAGCGGCAAATCGGATATCTGCACGCGCGAGTCTACCGCGATGCCGATAAAGGATCGCAGCAGGATGTCTTCGACGCGCCGTCGGATCGCGGTCGTATACTTCTCGCGCGGGATAAAGACGATGCAGGAAAAAAATCGGCGAAAAGTATCCCGGCGCAGGAAAAACTTGACCCGCAGGCGGTTCTGCAGATTAAGAATGCCGCCGGTGGTTCTGACCAGGTCGTGAATCGAGCTTTGGAACAGTTCATCACGTGGGAACGAATCCAGTATGTGCAATAAGGTCTTGCCGCGATGGCCCGACGGCTCCAAATGTGCGCGCTCGATGACGCGCCTGACCTTGAGCCGCAGGAATGGAATATTGCGCGGATTTTCGCTGTAAGCGACCGAGGTAAAGAGGCCTATGAAGCGTTTCTCGCCGATCGCATTGCCAGCGTCGTCGTAAACTTTCACGCCGACATAATCGAGGTAGCTGTGACGGTGCACGGTTGCCCGCGAGTTTGCTTTGGTAATGATGAGCCAGTCCTTGGCGCGACTGATGCGGCGCATTTCCGCGCTGAGTTCCATGGTCCGGCCACCGCGCTCGTCACGGCTCAGTACGCCCAGGCCACTACCTTTGACCGGACTCAGGTAAAGCTTTTCGCCGCGTTTGGTCAGGCTATATTCGCGGTAGCCGAGAAACGTGAAGTGATCATCCGCCATCCAGCGCAACAGATGTTCACTTTCCTGGCGCAGTTCCGGGTCCGCTCCATTGGGGCCTTTCCGCAGCGAGCCACTGGCCTCGAGCATCTTGCCGCGCATTTTGCGCCAGTCCCGCACGGCGACGCGGACATCGGCAAGGACTTTGATAATTTCGTGCTCGAGCAAGTCCAGATGCTGCTGGTCCCGCTCGCGATCGACCGCAAAGCGTATATAAGACTCGATCTGCCCGTCATCACTGCCACGACCGGGTTCGGCAATATCCTTGATGCGGCCATTGGCGTCACGTTTAACCCGGAAAATAGGGTGTACCGTCATATTTACAGCAAGTTGGTGCCGGCCGATGGCCGCCGACACCGAGTCGACCAGGAATGGCATATCGTCATTGACCATCTCGATGATCGTGTAGCGCGAGTCGTAGCCGTGTTCTTTCTCGGACGGGTTGAAGATGCGCAGCTTTACCTGGCGCGGCTTGCGGATTTTCGCAAACTCGAGGTGTGAGATAGCCGCCCGACCCATGATCTGCGGGGACCTGCCCTGCAGGTCTTCGACCGGTACGTCACCGAAGTAGCGGCGCAGAAAAAAGTTGATCTTTTTTCTGTCTTTGAGCAGACGGGACTGCGGGCGGGCCGCGACTATCCGGCTGATGATAGCCTGCGAAATGTCGCTGGCGCGACGATGCTGCTCTCTTGACACTGCAAGCGCTCCGACCTGACCGGTCCGGTTAATGCGAATTGGGAGTGACTCTATACCGGATTACTGTGGTTTTTCCAAATCATTGATCACGGCAGCCAGGAAGCGTGCTGCTTCACCCCCGGTAACGCATCGGTGATCGAAACTCAGCGATAGCGGAATCCTCCTGTGGACCTCGATTCCGCCCATCACGGCGACCACGTCGTGTTGCAGTTTTCCGGTGCCGAGAATGGCCACCGTGGGCGGCACCATCAACGGCGTTGCGTAGCGCCCGGCGAGCATGCCGAAGTTCGAGACCGTGATGGTGTAGTTCAGCATGTCCTGCGGTGCTATCGAGCGATCGAGTGTCGCCTGCTTGACAGCCGCGACCGCATCGCGAATCTGCTCCAGGCTCATTTCCGCCACGTTACGGACGACCGGAACGATCAGCCCGTCCTCGGTATCCACCGCCATTGCGATGTCAACCCGGGCTTCCGTCTGGCGACTCATGCTCTCGGCATTGAAAAAGCCGTTCAGTCCTGGTTCCGCGGCGCACCCGGCAGCCGTTGCCCGCAGGATACGGGCAGTGAAGTCCCGCTTGTTGAGCCACTCATTGATATCGGCATCGTCAAAAAGCGTACAAAGTGCAACTTCATCCCGGTGGGCGGCCATGCTCTGTGCCATGGCGCGACGCGGACCACGCAAGGTTTCCGAGCGTGCGGCAATTGTGGCTGGTCTTGCCAGCTTGGCGCGACTGGCACTGCTTCGATAACGGCGCAGGTCCGCCGCCGTAATCTGCCCGTTTTTCCCGGTTGCGGGTACCTCGGCAAGATCGACACCGAGTCGCTTCGCTTCTGTGCGCACAGAAGGCGTTGCCTTGATCCGGCCTTGTCTGCGGCGCCGGCTGCCGCCCGCAATCGCGTTGTCCTCCACGACTTCGCTGCCGGTCGGCATATTGCCGACAACCGTCGCCGCATTCTCGCTAACCGCGACAGGCTCGGCCACGGCGCCGTCTTCGGCGTCCGCAAATTCGACCAGCGGCGCACCGGTCGCAACAATATCACCCGCGGCGGCATGCAGCTTGCTGATTATGCCGCTGTACGGTGATGGTACTTCCACCACGGCTTTGGCTGTCTCGACAGATACCAGCGGGTCATCCGTCTTGATGCTGTCGCCCTCGGCAACGTGCCACGCAACAATTTCGGCTTCCGGCAGCCCTTCTCCAAGGTCGGGGAGATTAAATGTGGTCATGTTGAGGTTCTCGAATCAATCGTCAAGCGCAGCGCGGATTGTATCGGTAATCTTGCTGACACTCGGCATGTAATCCATCTCACGCCGGAACAACGGCATCACAACGTCATAGCCGGTAATGCGGCGGATCGGTCCGTGCAGATCGTACATCCCTTTTTCGGCGACAATAGCCGCAATTTCAGCGCCGACGCCACAGGTTCTCGCCGCTTCGTGCGCAATCACCAGGCGTCCGGTCTTTTCCACTGATTCAAGGACAGTCTCATAGTCGATCGGACTGATGGTCGCGAGATCGATGACCTCACAGCTTACGCCGTTTTTCGCCAGTTGATCAGCCGCCTTCAGGGTCTCGAAGGTCATCGCGCCCCAGGTAACGACGGTAACATCCGTGCCTTGCCTTAAGATGTAACAGACATCCAGCGGCAAGGCCTTGCCGTTGTCCTCGACATTCTGCTTGTTGAGCCGATAAACGCGTTTCGGTTCAAGGAAGACCACCGGATCCGGATCTCTGATTGCGGCCAGCAACAAGCCGTATGCGCGTGCCGGTGACGAGGGTATGACGACTCTCAGCCCCGGCATGTGCGCAAACATGGCTTCGGTGCTCTCGGAGTGATGCTCGGGTGCATGGATGCCACCGCCATACGGTGCACGCAAAACCATCGGGCAACTGAGGCGCCCGCGGGTGCGGTTGCGCAGGCGGCTGGCATGATTGACGATCTGATCGACAGTCGGGTAGATGAAGCCCATGAACTGAATCTCTGCAACCGGTCGCATGCCCTGTGCGGCAAGCCCGATCGACACACCGGCGATCATGCCTTCGGCGAGCGGCGTATCCTGCACCCGGTCGCTGCCAAAACGACTTTGCAGTCCGGCGGTGGCACGAAACACACCGCCATTGACGCCGACATCCTCACCCAGAACGACCACGCTGGAGTCGTGTTCCAGTTCCCACGCCAGCGCCATGGTCAGTGCATCGATCAGCGACACTTCAGCCATGATGTCCACCACCGGAGTTACCGTAACGCACAGCGTGGTCACGCTGTTCTTCGAGAAATTCGGGTAGCTCCCTGTACATGTAATCGAACATCGACTCGACGGTCGGCTTTGGCGTATTCAGGTAGGTCTGTACCGCCGCATCCACTTTAGCGGCGGACTCCTCGAGCAAAGCCGCCTCTTTTCGCTCATCCCATACGCCAAGGTCATTCAGGTACTGGCGCAGCCGGATCAGGGGCTCGAATTCCCAGGCGGCCTCGACCTCGTCCTTCTTGCGATAACGGCTGGCGTCATCCGCCGTCGTGTGATCGCTGAGCCGGTAGGTAACGGCCTCGACCAACGTCGCACCTTCACCTTTACGGGCCCTGGCCAAAGCGCGTTCGACCCAGTGGCGCACGGCAATGACGTCGTTGCCATCCACCTGGATACCCGGAATGCCGGCCGCCACGGCCTTTTGCGCGAGCGTCTGGGTCGCAGTCTGCATCTCGATCGGTAATGATATCGCCCACTTGTTATTCACGACCATGAACACGACCGGCAGTTTGCGCGCCCCGGCAATATTCATCGCTTCATAAAATGCGCCCTCCGAGGTGCCGCCGTCGCCATTGACGGAAACGGCGCAGCGTGCCTCGTTGCGTAATTGAAATGCCATCGCGGCTCCGGCGGCATGCAGGCACTGGGTCGCGATCGGCACGCAGAAAGGAAAATCATTACGCGGCCCGGCAAAGTCGCTGCCGCGTTCATCGCCGCCCCAATACAGCAATATTTCCGCCATGCTGACGCCGCGATAAAACATCGCGCCGTATTCGCGGTAACTGGGGGCGAGTACATCCTCTTCCTGCATGGCCGCCGCCAGACCGATGTGGGTGGCTTCGTGACCCAGGCAGGAAGCATAGGTCCCGAGCTTGCCGGTGCGCTGCAGATTGACGGCCTTGGTATCGAATACGCGCGTTTCCGTCATGTGACGATACATGTCGAGCAGTTTATCGACATCTTTCGCAAGCGCCGGGACGTCCGTGCTCGGCTTGCCTTCAGGATTCAGGAACTGACTGTACTGAATCTCGAAATCCGCGATGGTTTCCAAGTGATACTCCAATCCAAGAGTCCGGGTCCTGATTCTTTGTCATTTGCGCGAGTCACGCCAGAAATGGGCTATCCCGCAAGATTCGGCCCGAACGACGGCTCGCGATTATACATGAAGGTCAGCCCGCCGGATTTCCGCATATTTACCTACATTGTGGTATTCGCAGACTCCCAATACCCCGTCAGGGCGAGCTGATCAGCCGCGTTTGCACCAGCAAACGCTCAATGGCGGCATTGAGCGCATTGACTTCGTCCTCGTTGAAGCCGTGCAGCAGGTCTTCTTCGATCTTTAGCGCCAGCGGAGCAATGTCGTCGTGGACCTTGCGGCCTTCTTCAGACAGATTGAGTATGGAGCGGCGCTTGTCCGCATCGGCAAATTCGCGATCGATACGGCCGCTCTTGATCAGCTTGGTCACAGCCCGGCTGACGGCGACCTTGTCCATCATGGTGCGTTTGGCGACTTCGACCGCCGACAGGCCCGGAAACCGGCCAACAATGGCGATGACGCGCCACTCCGGGATGCTCAGGTCGAACCGCTGATCGTATGCACGCGCAATCGAGGTGCTGACTGCGTGTGACAGGATAGCCAGGCGGTAAGGCAGGAAATCTTCCAGAATCAGTTCTTTGCTCACTTTGCTATCCATGGAATAGCGTGCCCCCGGGCAGTGTTGATATCTGTATCGTCAATAGTAATGCAGGGGTGAGAATATCCCATTTTGGCGCGCGCAGGGCCTCGATCCCGTCGAAATCGTGGTTCTTTACGATTTTTCCGCGTTAAACGTGGTTGGTGAAACTAATTTTCAGGCCAGGTGAGCTGCGTGCAGGTATTCACTAGACTGCATTTCCGTCAGACGGCTTCGCGTGCGCCGGAATTCGAATTCCAGTTTATCGCCCCGATAGAGGGTATCGAGCGGTACGGCCGCTGACAGGATGAGCTTGACTTTGCGGTCGTAGAATTCATCCACCATTGCAACAAAGCGCCGCGCGGCGTCCTCGAGGTCCGCTCCCAGGGCTGGCACGTTGGACACGATGACAGTCTGGTACCAGCGCGCGATTTCAATATAGTCCTGCTGACTCCGCGGACCCTGGCAAATCTCCGGGAAGTCGAACCATGCCACCCCCTTGGCGCATCGTTCGGTGCGAATCACCCGGCCCGAAATCTCCAGGCTGCGATTCTCGACGATGTTGCCGGGTGCGATCTCCGTAAAGAAGTGCGCAAGTTTTGTTTTCGCCAGCTGGTCGGCCGGCGTCAGGTAAGTGCCTGCTTGCTGTAACAGGCGGAGACGATAGTCGGCGTTGCCATCCAACTGTATGACTCGTGTATGTTGCTCGAGTAGTGCAATGGCCGGCAGGAACCGCTCCCGTTGCAGCCCGTTCGCATACAACCCGGCAGGCTGCGAATTCGAGGTGGCGACCAGCGTTACGCCGCGGCGGAAGAGGTGCTCCAGCAACCTGCCAAGAATCATGGCGTCAGCGATGTCGCTGACGAAAAATTCATCGAAGCACAGTACGGCGGCTTGTCTCGCGACATCGGCCGCGACCGCATCCAGCGGATCTTCGATCTCGCCATACGATTTCAGCCGTATGTGCACTTCGCGCATCATGCGGTGAAAATGCAGTCGTTTTTTCTGTTTGAGTGCGAGTGACTCGAAGAACAGATCCATCAGAAAGGTCTTGCCGCGACCGACCCCACCCCAGATATACAGACCCTCCAGTGCGTGTACTTGCCGGATGAACGGCAGCCTGAGCTTTCGCAGCAGACGCCGCCGCGGGGTGTGCTGCGAAAGCAGGTGGTTCTGCAGATCCTGCAGGGCATCGACCAGTTGCTGCTGGGCCGGATCGTCGATCAGCCCATCGCGGTCAGCGACATCTGCATAAGCTCTTTTGATACTCAATTCCAGCAACCGACGGCCAGTGCCATTCTAAAAGTACAAGCGTACCTGCCTGCAAGCAGCCTGTTAATATGCACACCGATATCCGGGAGGTGCTGAAACAGATGTCTGAAGCAGCGGAACGCGAGTCCATGGAGTTTGATGTTGTCATCGTCGGCGGCGGGCCGTCCGGCCTGGCAGCTGCCTGCCGCCTGGCACAGCTGGCGGCGAAAGATGGCCGGGAAGCGTCAGTGGTCGTGGTCGAAAAAGGCTCGGAGATCGGCGCGCATATCCTCTCCGGCAACGTGCTCGAAACGCGCGGGCTCGACGAGTTGTTTCCGGACTGGCGGGAGCAGGGAGCACCGGTCAGGACGGCGGTCACCGGCGACCTTATTCTCTATATGACCAGCGAGCGAAAAGCGCTCAGGGTGCCGGGAATTTTCGTACCGGCGCCGATGCATAACAAGGGTAACTACATCATCAGCCTGGGCAGGCTGTGCCAGTGGCTGGGGGAACAGGCAGAGCAACTCGGTGTGAATGTATTTCCAGGATTTGCGGCGTCCGAGGTTTTGTATGACGAACAGGGCCGGGTAAGGGGAGTCGCCACCAGCGATATGGGCGTCGGCAAGGATGGACAACGCAAAGCCGCCTATCAGCCGGGTTACGAATTGCTCGGCAAGTACACGATTTTCGCGGAGGGCTGTCGCGGCAACCTCGGCCAGGAGCTGATAAAAAAATTTGCTCTGCGGGCCGATGCCGACCCGCAGCATTACGGCATCGGAATCAAGGAAATCTGGGAAGTCGACCAGGCTTTGCACGAGGAGGGTCGTGTAGTACATACGATGGGCTGGCCGCTGGATAATCACACCGAGGGTGGCGGTTTTCTGTATCACGCTGCCGATAACCAGGTTTTCCTCGGGTTGATCATTGCGCTGAATTACCGCAATCCACACCTGTCTCCGTTTCATGAATTCCAGCGTTGGAAACAGCACCCGAAGATTCGTCACACTCTCGAAGGCGGCAAGCGCGTCGCTTACGGGGCGCGTGCGGTTAACAAGGGTGGGTTACAGTCACTGCCGAAACTGACTTTCCCGGGCGGCATGCTGGTTGGCTGCGATGCCGGCTTCCTGAACGGCGTAAAGATCAAGGGCGTGCATACAGGCATCAAGAGCGGCATGCTGGCGGCGGACAGCATTCATGCGGCCCTGGCCAACGGAGACGGAGGGTACGCGGATTTGCAAGCGTACGGGGTAAGCGTCCGGAAATCGTGGGTATATGCGGAGCTGCACCGTGGCAGAAATTTCGGGCCGGCGCTTAGCAAACTCGGTGCGTTCCTCGGCGCGGCGTTCACTTTTGCCGATCAGAATATTTTCCGCGGCAGGTTACCGTTCACCTTGCATAATCGGCAACCGGACCATGAGTCGTTGCAACATGCCGCCAGCGCCAAAGTAATCGAATATCCCAAGCCGGACGGCGTAATCAGTTTCGACCAGCTGTCATCGGTGTTCCTGTCGAGTACCAACCACGAGGAAGATCAACCGTCGCATCTCAGGCTGAAAGACGACTCCATCCCGCTGGACTACAACCTGCCGCAATTTGATGAACCGGCCCAGCGTTATTGCCCGGCCGGCGTGTACGAAATCGTCGAGGAAAACGGTCAGGCGCGATTTCAGATCAACGCGCAAAATTGCGTGCACTGCAAGACCTGCGACATCAAGGATCCACAACAGAACATCGTCTGGACGGTGCCGGAAGGTGGCGGCGGACCGAACTATCCCGGTATGTAAATCGTGATTACGGTTGTTCTCAGGTCGGTTGCATGCGGATAGCGCCGTCGAGCCGGATGGTCTCGCCGTTGATCATCGGATTGCCGTAAATGCTCGCCACGAGTTCCGCGTATTCCGCCGGTTTACCCAGCCTGGATGGAAACGGTATCTGCGCCCCCAGCGACTGCTGAATCTCCTCCGGCAGCTGAGCGATCATTGGTGTGAGGAAAATGCCGGGTGCAATGGTGTTTACCCGTATTCCGATACCGGCGAACTCACGTGCCAGCGGCAGCATCATGCCGACCACGCCGCCTTTTGAGGCCGAGTAGGCTGCCTGGCCGATCTGACCTTCGAAGGCGGCAATCGATGCGGTGCTGATTATTACGCCCCGCTCGCCGTCATCATTCGCGTCATTCTGCTGCATCAGTGCGGCAGCTTCCTTGGCGACAATAAATGATCCGATCAGATTGACCTGCACTGCCTTGGCGAATTTTTCCGCCGGCATCGGGCCGTCCTTGCCCAGCGCTCTGCCCGGCATCAGCACACCGGCGCAGTTCACCGCCAGCGAGATGCCGCCCATGAATTCGGCCGCCTTTTGCGCGGACTCCCGGACTGCTGCTTCGTCCGCGACGTCGGTATGCAGGTACAGTGCCGATTCACCAAGTTCGGCGGCGCTTTTATCACCCTGTTCATCGTTGACATCGAACAGCACCGCGTGCCCGCCCGCGGCTATTACCCGCTCTGCCGTAGCAAACCCGAGACCGGACGCACCGCCACTTACCACCGCCTTCGCTGAAGCCAGTTCCATAATATCCTCCGATCAATGCCACCCGTATAGCGACTGTTTCCGCACCTCAGACTTCGATGCCGATGGCGACGGCCTCACCGCCGCCGATACAAAGTGATGCGACCCCCCGCCCGCCGCCGCGCAAGCGCAACGCATGCAATAAAGTGACAATAATCCTGGCGCCGGATGCACCGATCGGATGACCCAGCGCGCAGGCACCACCGTTGACGTTAACCTTGTCGTGATCGATGCCGACATCCTGCATAGCCGCCATCGTGACGCAGGCAAATGCTTCATTGATTTCATATAAATCAACGTTCTGCACATCCCATCCCAGCTTCTCATGCAAGGCTTTGATGGCGTATACCGGTGACGTGGTGAACCATTCGGGTTCCTGCGCGAATCCCGAGTGTCCGGCAATTCGCGCCAGAACCGGCACGCCACGCTCGGTGGCGGTCTCTTCGCGCATCAGGATCAGGGATGCGGCACCGTCAGAGATGGACGACGAACTGGCTGCAGTGACCGTGCCATCCTTGCGAAATGCCGGGCGTAGTTGTGGAATCTTGTCGATATCGGCACGCATTGGACTCTCGTCTTCGTCAATGACGACTTCGCCCTTGCGCGTGGTTACGGTGACAGCGGCGATTTCGTCTTTGAAGCGTCCTCCGGCAATGGCAGACCGGGCCCGGTTGACGGACTCAATCGCGTACGCGTCCTGGACTTCCCGTGTAAACCGGTACTTGTCAGCTGTCAGTTCCGCAAAGTGCCCCATCATGTTGCCGTCATAGGGATTCTGCAGACCATCAAAAAACATATGGTCCAGCACTTCCTGGTGTCCCATGCGGTAGCCGCCGCGCGCTTTGGGCATCAGGTATGGCGCATTGCTCATCGACTCCATGCCGCCTGTCAATACGATCATGGCGCTGCCCGCGACAATCAGGTCATGACCGAGCAGGGTAGTCTTCATTCCGGAACCACAGACCTTGTTGACGGTGGTGCAGGCCGTGCCGCTCGGTATGCCGGCCGCCAGCGCTGCCTGGCGGGCGGGCGCCTGGCCGAGACCTGCCGGCAATACACAGCCCAGCAGCGCCTCGTCGATATCCGCCGCATCGATGCCACTGTCTTCGATACAGGCTCTGCTGGCGGCCGCGGACAGATCGGTCGCGCTGACCGGGCCAAAAACGCCCTGGAAGGCGCCCATCGGTGTACGGCGCGCCGCCGTTATTACGATAGTGGAATCGCTCATTTGTGTTCCCGAGATTATCTCGTGGCTCATATTGGGGCCGCTACTTTCCCGTATCTTCTGTTGCGACGCAATACGCAAAATGCGCTATTGGCTCAAGCCGCGTTCGTTGTCAGCCGATCAGGCTCATCCAGCACCGCCAGGATTGCCTGGCGGGCCGCCTCGGCGAGCCTGGCACTGGAGGCAAAGTCCGGGTGCTGCGGCGGGATGCACTCGAGCAAATCGACCCTTATCTCCCCGCGCCGGGGCAGCAAGGTTCGTGCCGGCAGAATCTGCCGCGATCCGCTGATGACGACCGGCACAATCGGCAACGCACCCTTGATGGCGGCTGCAAACGCACCAGGTCGAAAGCGGTCCAGTCCGGGTGTCGGGAGAAATGTCCCCTCGGGAAAGAAGACCAGGGATTCGCCTGCCGAGGCGGCTTGCAGCAGGCTACGTGCGTCGCGCGCGCTGCCGGAGGCAACGAAACGCTCCACGAACCGGGAGCCGATGCGGCGTAGCAGGAAGTGCACCACAGGCACGTCGCGCATCTCGCCCTTGATCACGTAGGAAAATCTCGGCGGCAGGTACGCCTGCAAAATGACTCCGTCAATGTAACTGGCGTGATTGGCGACAACAATACAGTGGCCCTCGGGCAGCGTTGCGATCCCGTTTACCTCTGAACGGATTCCGGCGAGCAAGAAAATGCTCCGTGCTACTGCAGCCACCCATCGCCGCCGTCGCTCCAGGCCGGGCACCAGCAAGACCAGCAAAATGGCAGTCACCACACAAACCAGGAATACCAGCCAGGCGTGGAAGCCGTACAGGGTCTGTAGGACGACCCGCAGCGGGCCGCGTTTTGCGTCTGTATTGCTCAAATTGCCGGTATTCCAGTGCGCTATGAGGTTCCGATGCGTTTGTTTCGCGACGATCCAATCCTGCCGTTTTGTGGAAAAACAGTGACTCCGATGGCGAACCGGGGTGTGACGCAGATCACTTTATGTTAATGCCTTGGTCATTCTGTGACAGCGATCACGCCGGTTCCGGGGTGGCCTCAGCATACTCAAATCCTTGAAAAATCCATTGCTTGGCGATCGCTTGTCAGGAAATGCAAGGAACACCGGGTGCTTCTGAACGCCGCTTCATGTGCGGCGTATGCTACCAGCAAGTGTTCGCAATTCCACGATCGGCATCGCAGCCTAAGGACAGTCTGCAGATCAGATGGGAATTATGACGAGTAGTCCGCAGAACCAATCGGCTTCAAAGTTGCAGTCAAGTTCGGAAGAGCTTGTCGACAAGTTTCTCGATGCAATCTGGATGGAACGCGGATTGTCGGCCAATACGCTGGGTGCGTACCGTGCGGACCTGATGACCCTCAGGCGGTGCCTGTCGGAACAAAATATTCCGATCCAGGATGCGCAGAAAGCGGATCTTCTCGAATTCATTGCACTTCGTGCAAAAGGTGGCGCGAAGCCGCGTTCCACGGCACGCCAACTGTCCAGCTTCCGCCGCTTTTTCCGCTATATCATGCGGGAAGGTTTGCGGGACACCGACCCTACCGCAGATATCGAGATGCCGCGCATAGGCCGCTCGCTGCCGAAAACACTGACCGAAGAAGAAGTGGAGGCCCTGCTGCACGCACCCAACACGGACGAGTCGCTGGGTCACCGCGATCGCGCTATGCTGGAACTGCTGTACGCAACCGGTTTGCGAGTTTCCGAGCTAATCAACCTGAAACAGTCACAGGTGAATTTCAACCAGGGCGTCCTGCGGATTGTCGGCAAAGGTGATCGGGAGCGCCTCATTCCGCTCGGCGATGAGTCGCAGCGCTGGCTCAAGGAGTTCATCGACGGTGCACGCATGGAGATCCTGCTGGAGCGGCAGACGGACTACCTGTTTCCGACACGCCGGGGCGATCGCATGACGCGCCAGGCGTTCTGGCACATCATCAAGCGATATGCGCAGAAAGCCGGTATCGATAAAAAGATGTCACCACACAGCTTGCGGCACGCGTTTGCAACACATCTGTTGAATCGCGGCGCAGACTTGCGCGTGGTGCAGTTGCTGCTCGGTCACAGCGACCTGTCCACGACGCAGATATACACACATGTTGCGCGAGAAAGACTCAAGGACCTGCACGGCCGGCACCATCCGCGCGGCTAGCGTGAATTTCGATACCACTCTGCTACAATTGGCGGCCTTTTTGAGCCGGTGTGGTGATGGAACCGGGTCGCAAATGACAGGTCCAAAATTGTAACGGCTATAGCATTGACCAGCCCGCAGCGCTTGCTGGCCGGCAAAAATTCAGGAAATCCCGATGAAGAAAGTTTTTGTGCAACCCGGCATTGCATTTGCTGCCGCGCTCCTGCTGAGCGCGCCGCCGCTGCTTGCCGATTCCGACAGCGAAGAACTGGCGGTCGTGCAGGCCAAGGTAGCCGGGTTGTTTTCCGGGATTCAGCCCGAGAATATATTCAGAAGTCCGATCGACGGCTGGTACACGGTGCGCAAGGGCGCCACCGTTGCCTATATCTCGGCGGACGGCCGCTACCTGCTGCAAGGCGATCTGATAGATCTCGAGCATCAGGTCAATCTCTCGGAAAATAGCCGCAACCTGGCCCGCGCCGAGATGATGGCTTCCGTGCCGGAAACCGAGATGATCACGTTCTCGCCGCAGGAGGTGAAGTATTCGGTTTCTGTGTTCACGGATATCGATTGCACCTATTGCCGCCGCCTGCACAGCCAGATAGATGAATACCTGGCGCAGGGCATCGAAGTGCGCTACCTGTTGTATCCGCGCAGCGGACCGGCTACCTCATCCTGGTCCAAGGCCGAGCAGGTCTGGTGCGCCGATAATCGTAACGAAGCGCTGACGATGGCCAAGCTGGACCAGTCGTTTCAGAGCGCCAGCTGTGACGCATCCATCATCGCGACTCACTATGAGATGGGGCAAAACGTCGGTTTACGCGGCACCCCGGCCATCGTGTTGCAAGACGGCACGCTGGTCAGCGGCTATTTGCCGCCGCTGCAGCTCGTCGAGGCATTGGCAGCCGCCACGCCGTAAATCAGCTTAGTCGCGGCGAATCGAGCTTCGCCGCACTTCGTGCTGATGGACGCCGTTGTTTCGCCCGGCGTCTGCAAAGAACCTCTGCAGGGCGAAAGTGCCACTCAGAAAGGCGACTTCATCCCAGGGAATTTCTGCTTCGCGAAACAGGGCCGCTTCCAGGGTTTCCTCGCCAGCCGCGAAATCTCCCAGCAGCTTCGCGGTAAAAAACAGATGTACCTGCCCGGCGTCGACCACGTCCACCGACGCGAACAGATGCCCGACTTCGACTTCGGCGCAGGCCTCCTCCAGAGTCTCGCGCGCTGCGCCCTGGGCGATCGTTTCGCCGAGTTCCATGAATCCTGCCGGTACCGTCCAGTAGCCGTATCTCGGCTCGATGGCCCGCCGGCACAACAAGATACTGCCATCGCGCTCCGGCACGCAGCCGACAACGATTTTCGGATTCTGGTAATGAATCGTGTCGCAGTTTTCGCATACCCAGCGATTACGGTTATCACCGTCCGGGATCGTTTTCCTGACCAATTTGCCGCAGCTGGAACAGTGCTTCATTTAGTATGCCGTCAAGGTAGTAGCTATGGGTTCAGCGGCATAACAGTTGTGGGATCAACAAGTTATGGTCAACGGAGATAGCGGCCTTACGGATACAGAGTGTACTGCAGCGCAACTGGAATTTCACGGTCTTGGAGGGCGTGCGGTGGCAGGTCGATTCGACGGCGGCAAGCTCAGTTCAGACAGTGGTGGGATTCTCAAGACCCGTGAGCATCGCCGACGATTTCACGGTATTATTTTGCAATAAAACTTTATTTATCAGTGAGATAGGATTAAAGTGCTGGTTAAACATCCAGCACTCACAGCGCCAGGCAGGGAGGCCGTTATGGCAGCCGTTGAACCCCTTATCCACCCCCGTTATGTGCGTTCCGAGGAACTCGGGCGCGAGATCACCGAACTCTGCGGCTATATCTATGCTGCTACCTGTTGCCTGACTTGCGAACTGTTATCGTACTGAAGATCAATCCGCACCGACCATGACTACGGTGCGAACGAAGCAGGCGGATTGGGTTGAACTGGCAATGTGGCATCGGCATGAATGCCGCCAGGGAGAAGGTGCGGGTGGCCAATGCCCTGGCTGACTTGCCGAAGATCAGTGCTTCTTTTTCCAAAGGAGAGTTGAGCTACTCCAAGGTACGGGCCATGACCCGGGTGGCAACACCCGAGAACGAGGGCTACCTGCTGATCATCGCCCACCACGGTACGGCACATCACGTGGAATCCATGGTCGCGAAATACCGCCGGACACGGCGCCTGCATGAGAGAGTGGCTGCTGATGAGCAGTATCAGGATCGCAGCCTGCACTACGAGTATGACGATGACGGTTCCTTCGTCATCGAGGGCCGTTTCCCGGCCGAACAGGGAGCGATGATCCTCAAAGCCCTCGAACTGGCGATGGATCGCGCCGAGGCGGAAGATTCAGAGGCAGAAGTTACCGCGGAAACACGGGAATCATTTTCCGTGCGCCGTGCCGATGCGCTTTGTGAGATGGCGGAAAGCTACCTGGCCCACGGCCCGGCAAGCTCATCAACAGCCGATCGTTACCAGGTGATGCTGCATGTATCGGATGAAACATTGAAAGAGGGAACTGACGGTGACGTTACCGCGGAAACAGCCAATCCTCTCGACGAAGACATCTCGCATCTTAAAGACGGCCCCCATGTTTCCGCGGAAACATCGCGCAGGATCTGCTATGCCGGCATCATCACCGGCTGGTACATGAGGGTGGCTTTGTTTGCGAGAAGTCCGCGACCGGTCAGTTGTTGTTTCGCGATGAGCGTGGTGCAGTCATCGGCATCTCGGGGACAGTCCCTGCCATTACTGACAAACCGAAGGCATCACAAAGAATCCGCAATCGCCTGGAAGAACTGCACATTGATGCACGGATCTGCGTGCCGGACTTGAGCGGCGGCATCAGCATGGATTATCCGCTCGCCGTCGAGCTGCTCTGGTACCGGGATTTTCCGCTCGATCCGGCTGAACTTTGAAAAACAGTTTTTCTGGACGCGACACAGCGCCCGGGAGGCGTATTTCGGGACTTTTACCAGGCGGTGAGAAATGGGCGCCAGCCTTTACTATCGGCCCTTGAAAATGGTACGGGGGATGGGAATCGAACCCACACTTCCTTTCGGAAACCGAATTTTGAGCTCGATTCTTTCCCAACTGTACAATACTAGGCCGCACTAGACTCCACTCGATTGTGGGTTTGGTCGCGGTCTAGGTCCGTTTAGGGTCGGGGAGACTACCAAAAAGCTGCGCGGAACGGCGTGTTTGGTCTGTTGCGTTCCGATCCCGCAATAGTCACCTCGGGTCTGAGTTCAAGATTCTTCGGGCCGCACCTAGGAGTTGCCGGTCGGGTGATGGGGTGGCGAGAGGCAGAAACCGACCTGGAGCGGACATGTCCACAAACTCCGAATACGTATAAACCGAAACTAAATTCGGAGTTCCCTGAGTCGAAGGCTTTTACAATTTTCGTCGAATCTCGGCAGTCTCGTTTTGCCGCTAAGCAGTAACTTCTTAATGTCAATAGCATTTCTCTTTTGAGGCACGAAAATTGCACCACCTTCCCCTGCAGAATAGTCGCAGTCAAAATCGGAGCCCGTCATGAACAAGAAAATTGCTCTCATACTTGTGGCGCTGCCATTGTTATTTGGCACAGCTCACGCCTCGGTTATCTACAACTGGGTCTGCGACAACGCGGGCTGCGATGGTGATCCCGCTTTCTCCGCTTTCCTAGAACTGAGTGATGCGGCTGTCCTGGCGGGCGATTTTACCGGGGTCGCCGGAAACATCCTTAGCGCCGGTATATCGTCCGGCGTCGGCGATGGCTTCACGCTTAGCCTGGCAGACATGCTTACCGGATCACCAGGCTCGAATGAGGACGATGTCAACAACATCCGGATTGTCCTCAATGCGGCAGGAACAGAAATCGTCGATCTGCTCGATATCACGGCCGGCACCAACATTACGTTTTTCAACGCGTCCCAGGGCCGCGTAGATTTCCTCGAAGGCACGAACAGCAATTACTTCGTGCAGTTAATCCTCGATGCGAACACCGAAGATTTACTTCTAAGCGTAGGTGGCCGTTTCGTGCGCGTAGTACCGGAACCGGGTTCCCTGGCACTGCTGGCACTTGGCCTCATTAGCATGGGCTTCGCGAGACGCAGAAAGAACGCTTAAACAGCTGCAAATACGACACGAAATGCCCCGCCTAGTGCGGGGTTTTTCTTTTATGCGAATTCCCACTAATGGCCGATCTCTGCTTGTCACGTCGTCGTTTTTCTAAACGGTCGATTGTCCGCTCCCACGCGAAAAACGCTGGTTTGAAATTCAACCTGATTTATCAAAACCCAAGCTCAAGCAGCAACGCAATCTCTGATTTTCCTAATCTCCCAAGCCTCCCCAATCGTGTCAGCGGAATACGTATACGATGTCGTGATGACCATCCTCGTGTTCACTGGCTGCCGCAGGGGCGAGTGCCTGGGCTTGCGATGATCTGACGTTGATTGCGAGGGCGCGACGGTGTTAATCAAGCGTTCCTTCAGGACAAGACACGCCATTTCGGTATCAATTCGGTAAAGACGACGCAATGCCGCCGTGCACCCTTACCGGAGGAGGGCCTGAAATCGCTTCGAACGCTGGCTGCTGATACTGGCGAAGTTGACTCGGGCGATTGGCTGTTTCCTGATCCTACGGGAGAACTTCCGATTGTTGGGGACGTTCTTTTACGGCGATTCAAATAGGCTGAAAAGAAATCCAGCCTCAGTGGATTCCGCATTCACGACATGCGCCACTCCGTTATTACGTGGATGTTTGAAATGGGTTCCGATCCCGCCAGTATCCAGGGCATAGTCGGCCACAGCAACTTGACCACAACGCTGAACGTCTATACCCATTCCCGAATGTCCGGGAAGCGCCGAGCAACGGAAAAGCTCTCAGAGTTCCTGTCGGACAACGCTGCGTGTTCACTGTGCGGAAGCCTATCGCGCAGCTTCCGGAAACTGAAGAAAATCAGAAAACGGCCTGAAACCGTTGGTATTAGTGGTACCGGGGATGGGAATCGAACCCACACTTCCTTTCGGAAACCGGATTTTGAATCCGGCAATAGCGCAAAACCACGCAATATGAGATGACCAGACACTATGCTGGTGGCCGGATTGGTGCCCACAGAGTTGTGTGACTTAGTCTGGATTTGCGTGCTTGGTGTGCCAAATTTGTGCCAAGAACGAGTATTCCCTGCTTCTAGCTCCCCCTGTGGTGGATTATTGCTGCTCGCTAGGGTGACCCTATCCCAGCAGCCTCAACTGGCCCTGAGCGTGAACAGAACTCACATGGGGGCGGCTATTGCTGCTATTCCGCTGCGTCGAAGAGGGAGCATTTGGCTTTGATTCCCGCAAAAGTACCCGCTTTCGTTCTGAAAACAGGCAATATTCAGAGATAAGCCAGATAAGCTCTCTGGCTATCAATCTGCCCCTCAAGAAAAGCCCATTCGATCAAGTCCACCAATTCAGGATCGGGCGGCATAGATTCTTGTAGCAGGTTCGGCAATTCACATTGAAGGCAGGGCATTCTGTGAGCATCGATTGTCAGTACGCAGGCCGCCAGATCCAAAAGTAGGCACTTCGATTAGAAATTACTCGCGATCGAAAGGAGCCTCTGTCAGACAAGGCCAGGGGGGCAAATCGAGCTGATATGAATAAGTCAGTGACCTAGCGTGTCACGCCCCTGCAAAACAAAAGGGGAATGTCTGCTCTCACCGTTAGCGGTCATTCGGCACCACTAAAACAGGCTGATCTCAAGGGCGGGAGTCGGCCAAGAATGGTCATTCCTTTTTGTCAGAATATGTCTGCAATTGCAGGCAAGCCGCTCACTCTTGAACTATGCTTAGTTCACAAATCCGACAAAGCCAAACCCGCTGAAAAACGGGGACGGAAAGCCGCGGGTCCTCGCTTCCTCCGAGAAGCCATGGAAGACTCCCCGAAGGACCCCAAGATCGCTGGGCTGCCAGATCTTCACAGCAATAAATAGGGGAAAGATAATGAACAGACACCAATTGAAGGAAGGCGGACTAACAATGAACGTTGTTAACATAACAAGATCTGTTTTAAGCACGCTGTTACTGGCCGTCACCTCAGTCGGCGTTGCACAGGCTGCATGTCAGGGGCTGCCAAGCCATGCCGACCTCGCAGCAGCACTAGCTTCGGCCCAAGGCGAAGATAACGGCGGTTTTGGTCTCAATATGTGGGGCACTATCGTAGACAGAGACGGTGTGGTCTGTGCTGTCGCCATGACTGGTGGCGACCGAGGCGATCAATGGCCTGGTAGCCGCGTAATTTCCGCACAAAAGGCAAATACTGCAAATTCGTTTAGCTTACCTGGCCTTTCGCTCTCCACAGCGAACTTGTGGGAAGCAACACAGCCGGGTGGAAGTCTATTTGGTTTGCAGTTCAGCAACCCGGTAGACCCATCAGTCGCTTACGGAACAGGTGGCTCCGCGAACGCGGCAAAGTACGGAACGGCTAATGATCCCTTGGTTGGTAGGCAGATAGGCGGTGTCAACGTATTCGGCGGCGGCCTAGCACTGTACAATTCAGACGGCACGCTTGTTGGCGCCGTTGGCGTAAGCGGTGACAGCTCATGTGCGGATCACAATATCGCATGGCGAACGCGAGCCAACCTGTTTCTTGATAACGTCCCTGGCGGGGTTGGCCCCGGCGGGACAGATGGTATCAATTATCTTCCCGGGGCGACGGGCTTTGGGCATACAGAATGTGGAGGCGGTGAAAAGGCCGTCGCAATTGCTATAGGTGCCGGAGCTTAGTTCTCATAATTTTCAGACCACCCTTGGCCGCAGCTAAGTGATCAGGGGTGGTCGGTGACTCCGCTAGGCGCATGAAGCGCAATCGAATAAGATTCTTGGATGGCTCCTGAATGCAGGTTCCGACTAGAAATTCGAATGACCGCAGTGGGTCACAAGCAGACCTATTCTTCGATACTACCCCAACGACCGCTTCCGGGGTAAACCGGCCGCCCCGTAGCTTCGGCATTGATGAAAAGTTTAGCCAGTATTGTGAATGACTGCTTTCACCAATAGCGGTCGCTCAACTTGGCCGAAAACACTCGATTTCAAGGGCAGAAAACGGCCAGAAGGAGCCGGTCAGCACAATATATTCGCCCCCTGGCATGGTAGCCGCAACGAAGCTAACCTAAGTTCCGACAATATTTGTTACTTTACGACAGTAACAAAAAGGGCGCCCGTCAATTGGTCATTTTCGTCGATGAGCGGTGCATAGTTGGTTTCGTATTCTCGACCAAAGAGGGTGGCCTCCCCGGTGTAGGAGCGTTTTTG
>Ga0255058_10000102_pt1 | contig 50273 bp, 44 predicted proteins | sample Cases_109_9_MG_FD_188637 | JGI IMG/M metagenome (GOLD analysis project Ga0255058, IMG submission 188637) | Seawater microbial communities from Amundsen Gulf, Northwest Territories, Canada - Cases_109_9 | ecosystem: Environmental > Aquatic > Marine > Gulf | place: Canada: Northwest Territories...
GGCGAGCTATCGCGGTGGTGCTGGAGAGGTCGGTTTGGCAGCTTCCATGCCCCGGCGCCATGGGTCAGCTGGGCGTCGAGGCGAATCCCCCACCCGATCCCGTAGCCGGTATCAGCGGTGGCGGCACGGTGAGTGTCGTTGCTGTCGGAACAGAGAGCACACCCGGGTCCACAGCATCCGGGGCTCCCGGTACTGCCAGGACGACCGGCGGCAACTCCGGTGGCCCTGTATCCGAATCCAGGCGTGCCAGGGCCTTGCTGTCCGGCGGCAATATGCGCGGCGCAATAGCGGCATCCGGGATGCCGTCGGCCTCGGCGTAGCGTTTCAGCTCCAGGCATCGGCACAGGTAGCCGATGGGTCCGGGGCCGGGGGGATATGGCGCGTTGTTCTGCAGCCAGTCCCTGACACCGGCCGGCATCTGGATGGGCTGCATGATCACCGGGGTGCCCCTTGTGGCGGACTCGTCGCTCAGGGCACGGGAAAGATCGATGATCTCACCAGGGCCGGCATTACCCAGGGCAATCGGTGTACCGCCGCCATCCGCAGGATAGCCGGCCACGTCCAGCTTGCTGCTGAATCCACACGCCACTCCGCCGGGATGGCGCTGAAATACAGCGATTTCCACCACCGTAGGCTCCGCCGAGCCCGCGCCATCGCTGCTCGGCGAGAACACGCCCTGATTGGCCTCGATGCGAAAGTCGGTGCCCGGTGCGAATGCGAACCGGCCAGCGCCTTCGAAAATCTTGATCTGGTATGTCCCGCCATCTGCCCGCGTCAGGCTCATCTTGGAGCCAGGACACATGTAGGCACTGTTGTCGCTGTCCAGCTGCAAAACACTCATGGATCCGGGACCGGTGCTGATCACCTCGCCACCCAGGTAGGCATAGCTACCGTCTTCGATGGGGATCCTTACGCCGTTCCAGTCCACCAGGGCGGTGCCCCGGGTATACAGGACGCCTATCAGAACGGGCATGCCTGCTTGTCCTCTTCGCGTGCCGGGAACGGTGGCGGCCGGTGCGGCCCCGGTATCGCTGACGGCTGCCAGCACCATGGGCCGTGTCGTCTGGTCATCGGAGATCAGATAGGCGGCGACCGCTGCGGGCCCGCTGAACACCAGGGCCAGCAGCGTCAACGTCAGCAGCGTGTCTCTGCGTTTGCTCATGAATTAATATTCTAACGGGCGGCGCCGGGGGTTTTCGCGACGCGGGTCACGAATCGCGCCGGGAAACGGCGCGATTCAGTCATTCCCGCTGCAATATCAAAAGCATAGCCGTCCTGCGCCACTGTTCCATGCAGCCCGGCGAGGCCCGCGGGCAGAGCCCCTCAGAGCAGCCCGCGCAGCTTCTGCCAATCGAAATGCGGTCCGGGATCGGTCTTGCGGCCCGGCGCGATGTCACTGTGGCCCACCAGGCGATGGTTGCCGATGGCCGGCCAGGCCGCCATCAGCAGGCGCACCAGACTCGCCAGGCGCCGGTACTGGCGGTCCTCGAAGGGCTGCCAGTCGCAGCCTTCGAGCTCGATGCCGATGGAGAAGTCGTTGCAGCAATCCCTCCCGTCGTGGCAGGAAACGCCCGCGTGCCAGGCACGTTTGGTGAACGGTACGAGCTGGATGAGTTCACCGTCGCGGCGAATGAGCACATGGGCGGACACCCGCAAGGTGGCGATCTCCGGGAAAGACGGATGGGCGTCAACGTCCAGGCAGTTGCGAAACAGCGCCTCCACGTGGGGCGTTCCGAATGTGCCTTCCGGCAGGCTGATACTGTGGATGACGACGAGCTCCGGCTCGCTGGCCGCGGGACGCTCATCGCAGTTGGGCGATGGCAGGTGGCGCACGCCTTCCAGCCACGCGTTGCTGGCATCCAGAATCAGATCGTCGGCGACGTTATTCAGGGACTTACCCCCCACGCCCGCCGAAGCCTGTGACGACCGCGGCAGTCGAAATCGCTTGAATGCGCTAAGTTTGACGCCATATTAGAGCTTATCGCCACATCCATGGAGCTTTTTGACACCCCGGTCTGCCATCGTGACTGATTCCGATCCAAGCTCGTCCAGCTCCGACCGCATCGGCGTCGTGATGACGGTGCTCGCGTGGCTCGTGGTGCTGGGCCTTCTGAGCGCGTTTTTCAGCGGCTGGCTGGACGAGCTCGACAATCCCAACCAGCAGGTGCGCGCGGAGCTGCGCGCCGACGGTGTGCGCGAGGTCGTCCTACGACAGAATCGGGCCGGCCACTACGTTGCCAACGGCGCCATCAACGGCCATCCGGTAACCTTCCTGCTGGATACCGGTGCGACCTCCGTTTCGGTGCCCGCCAGCGTTGCGCGTCGCTTGGGCCTCAAGAGTGGAGCGCCTTTGCGGGCGAATACCGCCAATGGCACCATCACCACCTATGCCACGCGACTCGACGAAGTCCGGCTCGGTAACATCCAGCTCGAAAATGTCCGCGCCGACATCAATCCCCATATGCAGAGTGAAGAGGTGCTGCTCGGCATGACTTTCCTGCGCAAGCTGGAGTTCACGCAACGGGACCGAGAGCTTACTATTCGTCAATAGTCCCACGGCCGCCGCCGGCAGCGACAAAAGAGACATCCCCATGAGCAAGGACCCGGCGTCACCACGCCCCGATGACGTATCCACGACCGTGCGCCTGGCGTTGGACGAGGACGTGGGCAGCGGGGACGTGACGGCGACACTGCTGGCGCCCGGCGCCACCGCCACCGCGTCGGTGGTGTGTAGGGAATCCGCCGTGCTGTGTGGGGTGGCCTGGTTCGACGAGGTATTCCGGCAATTGTGTCCGGAGATCGTGGTTCACTGGCGCGCCGGCGACTCCGACGCCGTGGAAGCCAGTGACATTGTCTGCACCGTCACGGGACCAGCGGCGCCGATCCTGACCGGCGAGCGCACCGGGCTCAACTTCCTGCAGCTGCTTTCCGGCACTGCGACCATCGCGAGAAGCTATGCCCGTGCTCTCCACGGCAGCAGCACGCGGATTCTCGACACGCGAAAGACACTGCCAGGACTGCGCAGCGCCCAGAAATACGCCGTGCGTTGCGGCGGCTGTCACAATCACCGCTCAGGGCTGTTCGACGCCGTTCTCATCAAGGACAACCACATCGCCAACGCCGGCTCCATCGCGCGAGTCGTAGCCGCGGCTCGGCGCGACACTCCGGATCTGACGGTGGAGGTGGAAGTGAACGATCTCATCCAGCTCGACGAAGCTCTGACGGCCGGTGCAGACGTCGTGATGCTGGACAATTTCGAGCGGGCGGAAATCGGCGAGGCGGTCGCACGATCCCGCGGGCGGGCGAAACTGGAGATTTCCGGAAACGTCGCCATCGAGGATCTGCCGGAGCTGGCGAGTAGCGGCGTGGATTACATCTCCGTGGGCGCGCTGACCAAGAATGTGCGCGCAATCGATTTCTCCATGCGCTTCGAAACGCAATAATCCGGATTCAGTCTCGCCAGTTCGCCAGAAAATCCTCATAGGCCAGGCGAATGCCCTCTTCCAGGTGCGTCTTGTGGCGCCATCCCAGGGCGTGCATGGCCGATACGTCCAGTAGCTTGCGCGGCGTGCCATCAGCACGACTCCGGTCCCAGATCACCTCGCCCTCGAAACCGACGACTTTTTTCACCACATCCATCAACTCGGCGATGCTCTGATCTTCCCCGCTACCGATGTTGATGAGCGGCGGCTTCTCGTCAGTGAAGAGCATGTCCAGTTGCCCTTCCTCCAGCCCCAGAAGAAAGACCACGGCATCCGCCAGGTCGTCGCTGTAGAGCAGCTCGCGGCAGGGTGTCCCGCTTCCCCATGCCTGCACCTGCTTGGCACCCGCGACCTTGGCCTCGTGGCATTTACGGATGAGCGCCGGCAGCACGTGGGAAGTCTCCAGATCGTAGTTGTCGCCGGGTCCGTAGAGATTGGTGGGCATGAGTGTCAGATAGCGCGTGCCGTACTGACGGTTGTAGGACCAGCACATTTCCACCCCGGCGATCTTCGCAATGGCATAGGGCCTGTTGGTGGCCTCCAGGGGCCCCGTGAGCAGGTACTCCTCGCGAATCGGCTGCGGGCAATCCCGGGGATAGATGCACGAGGAGCCCAGAAACAGGAGACGCGGAACGCCGGCCCGCCAGGCAGCGTGAATGACGTTGGACTGGATGGCCAGATTCACATGTATGAACTCGGCGGGAAAATCGTTGTTGGCGCCGATGCCGCCCACCTTGGCAGCACACAGGATCACGAGCTCCGGTCGCTGGTTGGCGAAAAATTCCTCCACCGCGGCCCTTTCGGTGAGCTCGAGCGCCGCGTGATCGCGGGTCACGAGCCCCTCGCATCCGGCGTTGCCGAGCGCCCGCAGCACCGACGATCCCACCAGGCCACGGTGGCCCGCGACGTAGATGCGCGCCTGGCGAATGGATTCGGGTAACGGCGTTGAAGCGGTGGCGACGCCGGAATCGCCGCCGCTACTCATGGTGGTCGAAGGTCTTGAAGCCGAGATCCCGGGAGTGCTTGTCGCGCTGGGCCAGGGCCAGATCTTCTCGTACCATTTCCGCTACCAGCTCGGCGAAACCGACGCGTGGCTGCCACCCCAGCTGTTCGCGGGCCTTGCTGGCGTCGCCGAGCAGGGTCTCCACCTCGGTGGGCCGAAAATAGCGCGGGTCCACCCACACCAGCTCCGCGCCGATGGCACACGCCGGTTTCAGGCCCTCGACCTCGCGCACCGACTCGACGATGGCTTTCTCGTCGACGCCGCTGCCATCGAATCGCAGCTCGATGCCGGCTTGCGCGAATGCGATTTGCACGAACTCGCGCACCGAGTGTTGCCGGCCGGTGGCGATGACGAAGTCTTCGGCTTGGGCTTGCTGCAGCATCAGCCATTGCGCCTCGACGAAATCCCGGGCATGGCCCCAGTCGCGACGTGCATTAAGATTGCCCAGGTAGAGCCGCTCCTGCAGACCCAGCACGATACGCGCGACCGCCCGGGTAATCTTGCGGGTAACGAAGGTCTCGCCGCGGATCGGGGATTCGTGATTGAAAAGAATGCCGTTACAGGCGTATAGACCGTAGGCCTCCCGGTAATTAACGGTTATCCAGTAGGCATACAGCTTGGCGACCGCGTAAGGCGAGCGCGGGTAAAACGGCGTGCGCTCGGTCTGTGGTGTCTCCTGGACCTTGCCATAGAGCTCCGAGGTCGACGCCTGATAAAAGCGCGCCGTTTTATCCAGACCCAGGATGCGAATCGCCTCCAGCATGCGCAGGGTTCCCAGTGCGTCGGCGTTGGCCGTGTATTCCGGGGTTTCGAATGACACCGCGACGTGACTCTGGGCCGCGAGGTTGTATATCTCGTCGGGCTTGACCGACTGGATGACACGCAGCAGATTGGTGGCGTCCGTGGTATCGCCGTAGTGAAGAACGAAATCGCGATTGCTTTCGTGGGGATCCTGGTAGAGATGGTCCACCCGATCGGTGTTGAACAGCGAAGCCCGGCGCTTGATGCCATGCACTTCGTAGCCCTTCTCCAGCAGAAACTCGGCCAGGTAAGCGCCATCCTGTCCGGTGACGCCGGTAATGAGTGCAGATTTCGCCATATCCCCCACCTGCTCCGCCAGTATGGCGGCACATCCTCGATATTACTTTAATTTATCTATGTAACTTTCTGTAATATATTGGTTATCAATTGATTGACTATTGATCTGAAAGTAATTTCTCAAAATATGCAACCGTATGCTTCAAGCCTTCTTCCAGGCCGACGCGTGGCGCCCAGTCGATGCGCTCACCAGCCAGGGAAATATCCGGGCAGCGCCGGGTCGGATCGTCCCGGGGCGCCGGCTGGTAGTCGATGGACGAGCGCGTACCGGTCATGGACACGATCTGCTCGGCGAGCTCGCCGATGGTGATCTCACTCGGGTTGCCCAGGTTCAGCGGCCCGGTGAAAGCAGCCTCGCTCGCCATCAGCCGCACCAGGCCACCGATCAGATCGTCCACATAACAAAAGGATCGCGTCTGCGTACCGTCACCGTAAATCGTAATGGGCTCGTTGTTCAATGCCTGGACGATAAAATTCGACACCACGCGTCCGTCATTGGGATGCATGCGCGGGCCATAAGTATTGAATATGCGCGCCACCTTGATGCCCAGGCCGTGCTGGCCGTAGTAGTCGAAGAACAGGGTCTCCGCGCAGCGCTTACCCTCGTCGTAACAGGCCCTGGGTCCGATGGGATTCACTCTACCCCAGTACCCCTCCGTCTGGGGATGAACCTCCGGATCTCCATAAACTTCGCTGGTGGAGGCCTGCAGTATGGTCGCCCGCACGCGCTTGGCGAGCCCGAGCAGATTGATGGCCCCGTGAACGCTGGTCTTGGTGGTCTGCACCGGATCGAACTGGTAGTGAACGGGGGATGCGGGGCAGGCCAGATTGTAAATCTCGTCCACTTCCACATAGAGGGGGAAGGTAATGTCATGGCGCATGAGCTCGAAATGCTGATCGTCGAGCAGATCGAGCACATTCTCCTTGCTGCCCGTGTAGAAATTGTCGACGCACAGGATCTCGTGGCCCTCACCGAGCAATCGCCCACACAGGTGAGAGCCGAGAAATCCGGCGCCACCGGTGATCAGGATGCGCTTTCGCTGTTTTTTCATTCCTACTCCTCGGGCTGCCTGCGCCCTGGCCGGGTACCCTAAGGGTAGCATCCACCCGTTCGCGGGCGGATCCCCGGCGCGCCCCTGCCTGTGCTTTTGGCCCCGAATTGCCGATAGATTCAACGGGGATGGGCGAGTCCGGGGGTCGACTGCCCGCCTGGCGATCCAGACACGCGACAGACTACGCACGAGGCGGGGAGCAGTCCCGCCCAGCCCGGACGGTTTCGTCCGCATCCCGGATCGGTAGAATGTAACCTCGCGAAAGCATAGAGCATTTGACCAGCTAGATGGCCCCTGCCACCGACCAGTTTGCCGACGCCGTGCGGGAGTTGATCCCCATCAACGGCCTGCCGGCGCAGCACCAGGAAGAGGTTCTGCGCCAGGGTAACGTCGTCAAGTACCGCAAGGGACGCTACGTCTTCAAGCAGGGCGATAAGGACAACTTCTCCTTCTTCGTCATCGAGGGGGAGCTCGAGCTGGTCGCCGACGGTCAGCTTGTCAAACAAGTCGATTCCCATACTCAGGACGCACGCCACGCCCTCGCCCAGCTGCAGCCGCGCCAGCTCTCGGCGCGTGCAAGAACACCGCTGCAGGTTTTCAAGATCGATCGCACCATACTCGATCGACTGCTTTCCGACGATCGTTTCGACGTCGAAGGCAGCCAGGTGGAAGTGCTCGAGCTGGAGGACGACAGCGATGACGACTGGATGACCCGCATGCTCGGTTCCGATTTGTTCAGCCGTTTGCCGGCAGCCAACATTCAGAGCGTCTTCACCAACATGGAGGCGGTGAATACCCGGACCGGTGACGTCGTCGTGAAGCAGGGAAGCACGGGCGACTATTACTACATCATTCAATCCGGTCGCTGTCTGGTGACGCATAAATCGGCGCTGAACGGCGAAATGTCGAAGCTGGCCGAGCTCGGCGAAGGCGACTGCTTTGGTGAAGAAGCGCTGGTGTCGGAATCCAAGCGCAACGCCACCGTGACCATGCTGACCGATGGTCAGCTGATGCGCCTCGCGAAAAAGGATTTCAACGAGCTGATCAAGAAACCGACCCTGAGCTCGGTCACCTACAACCAGGCCCTCAGGCTCACCGAGGAAGGTGCCGTGTGGCTGGACGTTCGCTTCGCCGACGAGCACAAGGCGACCGGGATCAAAGGCAGCACCAATCTGCCGCTCAACGTGCTGCGCAGCCAAATGCGCGCGCTGGACATGGATAAGTATTACGTCGTCTACTGCGACAGCGGTGGGCGCAGTTCCGCGGGTGCGTTCTTACTCGCGCAACGCGGCTTCGACGCCTGCTATCTCGCAGGTGGCTTGATACACAGCCCGATGGGCGCGCCCGCCAAGGCCGCGGCGCCACAAACAGCGAAAGCAAAGGCACCAACCGCGGCGCCACGAGCGACGAAGGCCAAGGCACCGGCGAAGCCCCGCAATCAAAAGCCTGCCGCACGGGCGCCGGTCAAGACCAAGCCACCGCCCGCGCCTGCGGCCAGCGCAGCTGAATCTCGTGAATCCGTGCGCAAACAGGCGATCACCGTTCCAAATCGCCGCAACCCCGCTGCGCCAGCCAATCGACGTTTCACCCAGGCGCCGCGAGATCGACGCGGGCTCGACCCCGCAACCAGCCAGGCACAAGGCATCGCCCAGGAGCTCGCCGTGGTCAAGCGCGAGCTGGAGACCATGCGCAAGCTCAAATCCGAGGCGGATTCGGCGCGCGGGGCTGTCGAGCGCGCCATGGGCAAACGCTTGCGCACGGAAAGGGAAAAGATCGAAGCCGACGCGCAACGGGCGCGGGCGGCCATCGAGGAAAGTCAACGCCTGAAGCAGGAGATCCTCGAAATCAGGAAGGCGGCGGAGAAAGACGGCGCAGCCAAGGCCGGGCAACAGCGCGCGCTCGATCGCAACGTCGCAGATTCCGAAAAGCGACTCGTCGAGGAAAAGAAACGACTCGAGGCGGATTTTCAAAAGACCGCCAATGAACTCGCCGAGCTGCAGCGGAAGCGGAGTCAGGCGGAAGCGCAACTGCGTGAGGACATGGCCGCGCTCGAGAAGCGAGGCCACGAAACCGCGCGTCGCCTGAAAGACGCGGTACGGCTCAAGGACGAAGCGGAAGCGGCACGCCGGGCTGCCGAAGAAGCGATGGAGGATTCCCTGCGCACAACACGCGCGCAGCTGGAGGCCGATGCGGAGCGCCACAAGGAAAGCGCAATCGAGCTGGAGCGGCTCAAGCGCGAGGTCGAAGAGGCGCGAGCAGCGGCGCAAGCAGAACACAGTCACAAGCGATCCCGGGAAGACGAGCTGCGAAATCTCAAGGAGGAAACGGAAACAGGGCTGCAAGACGAAGAGAAACGGCTCAAAGCCGAGCAGGCGCGTCATCAGCAGGACCTGGTCAATCTTCAAACTGTGAAGGAGCAGGCGGAACGGGAAATCCGCGAGGAACGCGAGGCCCTGAAACGCGCTGCGCAAGATGCGTCGAGGCGAATGGCCAAGGCGCAACAGCTCGAGCAGGAACTGGAATCGGCGCGTCATGAGACCGAGCGCAATGTTGAAAAGAAGCGCGAGGAATTGCACGCGATGGAAAAGCGTCTGCGCGCCGATGAGAAAACCATGATGGAACGTGTGCAGGAAACTCTGTCCGTCGAGCGAAAAAAGCTCGAAGCCGAGCTCGCCAGTAGCCGCGAGGCGTTGTCCCGGGCCCAGAAGCAGGCACGCGAGGCCGCCGAGGCCGAGAGGCGCGCCGCCGAGCAGGAAGCCGAGCGTGTCATCGCCGAGTATAAGAATGCCCACGAGACCGTGCTCGCCGAAGAGCTCGAGAAGCTGAAGTTGGAGCGTGGTCAGCTCGAAGGCGAGGCCGAGCGCGCCCAGCGCACGCTCACAGAGGCGAAACGCATACAGGGCGAGGCGCAGAAGAGTCAGCGAGCCGCGCAGAAAGAGCTTGCGGCCTTGCGCAACGGCGAGAAACGCGCGGGTCAGGAGAAAGCACAGCTGACCGCCAGGATCCAGGAGCTGGAAAAGCAAGCCAGGCAGGCGACGGAAGAGCACCAGGCGATGGCACGCGCGAGCCAGGTGGCCGAGGCGGCGCGGGACGCGACGGCGGCGAAGCTGGAGAGACAGCAGGAGGAAGAAGACCGACTGCTGGATGACAGCAATCGCATCATCAGTCCGGCAAAGCTCGCCGAGCTCAAGAGCATGCGCGACAATCTGGCCGGCAAGGCAGGCGGTCGCCAGAAGAAAAGGAAAAAGGCCTGATGCTCGATCTCGTGGTTCGGCGCGCCACTCTACCGGACGGACGGCGCGAAATGGACATCGCCTGCCAGGACGGCCGAATCGTCGAGCTCGCGACTAGAATCGAAGCCCCGCAAGGGACCCTGGAGATCGACGCCGGCGGGCGCCTGGTTACCCCGCCCTTCGTCGATAGCCACTTTCACCTGGACTCCACCCTCTCCTACGGCCGGCCGCGGGTCAATCGCTCGGGAACCCTGCTGGAAGGCATCGCACTGTGGGGCGAGTTCGCGCAGACAATTTCCGCCGACGATGTCAAAGCGCGGGCACGGACGCTCTGCCACTGGGCCATCGCCAGGGGTAACCTGGCCATCCGCAGCCACGTGGATGTCTCGAACCCGGAGCTGGTGGCGGTCAGGGCGTTGCTGGAACTGCGCGAAGAACTGCAACCCTACCTCGATCTGCAGCTGGTGGCGTTCCCCCAGGAAGGCTATCTACGCAACCCCGCCGCGCGTGCCGCGCTCACGGCGGCCCTCGATCTTGGCGTCGACGTGGTCGGAGGGATCCCACACTTCGAGCGCACCATGGCCGAAGGCGGCCGCTCGGTGACGCTGCTCTGCGAGCTTGCCGCCGAGCGCGGCCTGCCCGTGGATCTGCACTGCGACGAGTCCGACGACCCACTGTCCCGGCACATCGAAACCCTCGCGCACGCGACCGTGCGCCTGGGATTGCAGGGAAGAGTCACCGGATCACACTTGACCTCCATGCACGCCATGGACAACACCTACGTATCGAAACTGCTGCGGCTGATGCAGGAAGCCCAGGTGCACGCGGTCGCCAACCCGTTGATCAATATCACTCTACAGGGCCGGCACGATGCTTATCCCAAGCGCCGCGGCATGACCCGGGTCAAGGAGATGATGGACTGCGGCATCAACGTCTCCTTCGGTCACGACTGCGTCTTGGATCCCTGGTATGCGCTCGGCAGTCACGACATGCTGGAGGTGGCGCACATGGGACTGCACGTGGCGCACATGACCGGTGTCGATGAGATGCGCGCCTGTTTCGACGCCGTAACCCGCAATGGCGCATGCACCCTGGGACTCGAGCGCTACGGACTGGAAGCGGGCTGCCACGCCGACATGGTGGTGCTGCAGGCATCAGACACCATCGAGGCCCTGCGAACACACCCGGCACGCCTGCACGTCATCCGCCGCGGTCAGGTCATCGCCAGCACGCCTGAAAGCCATGCGACGTTGACGCTGGGTGAGCAGCAGATCGAAGTGGATTTCGCGGCGCCTGGCTAATCCGCCGCCATCGCGGGCAGCTCACCGATGCGCTCGGCGTCGGCTTTGAGGCGGCGGGCGGCCTCCTCCAGGCTCAAACTTTCCTGCCGCTTCGACCCGAGGCGGCGAATGGACACGCTGCGCTCCTCCACCTCGCGTTTTCCGACGGCGATCAGTACCGGTATCTTCTGCAAGCTGTGCTCGCGGACCTTGTAATTGATCTTCTCGTTGCGCAGATCCAGCTCCACCCGAAGACCGTTGTCCCGCAGAGCTTGCGCCACTTCCCGTGCATAGTCGTCGCCGTCGGAGGTGATGGTGGCGATGACCACCTGCACAGGTGCGAGCCACATGGGCAGCCTGCCCGCGTAGTGCTCTATCAAAATACCCGCGAATCGTTCCAGCGAGCCGAACAGCGCCCGGTGCAGCATGACCGGCGTGTGCTTGTGACCGTCCTCACCGATGTAGTGCGCGTCGAGCCGCTCGGGCAGGGTCAAGTCGACCTGCAGCGTTCCGCACTGCCAGTCACGTCCGATGGCGTCGCGCAGCACGAATTCCAGCTTCGGGCCGTAAAACGCACCCTCACCGGGATTCAAAGTGTACTCGAGGCCACTGGACTCGATGGCGGCGCGCAGTGCCGCCTCCGACTTATCCCAGATGTCATCGGCGCCGACCCGCTTCTCGGGCCGGTCGGCGAACTTGATGTGCACATCGTCGAAGCCGAAATCGCGATAGATGCTTAAGATCAGCTCGCACACGGCAATGCACTCGTCGCTGATTTGCTCCGGCGTGCAGAAAATATGGGCATCGTCCTGGGTAAAAGCGCGCACGCGCATGAGACCGTGCAGGGCCCCGGAGGGCTCGTAACGGTGCACCTTGCCGAACTCCGCAACCCGCATCGGCAGCTCCCTGTAGCTGCGCAGCCCGTGCCTGAACACCTGCACGACACCCGGGCAGTTCATGGGCTTGAGCGCGTACACGCGCTCGTCGGGCGTTTCCGTCGTGTACATGTGCTCGCCGAAACCTTCCCAGTGACCCGATGCCTTCCAGAGCGCAAGGTCCATGACGTCCGGCGTGTTGATCTCCACGTAACCGGCCGCCTGCTGCCTGCGGCGCATGTAATCGATGAGCCCCAGGAACAGCGTCCATCCCTTGGGGTGCCAGAAGACCGCACCGGGCGCCTCTTCCTGAAAGTGGAACAAATCCATCTCGCGCCCCAGGCGCCGGTGATCCCGGCGCTCGGCCTCCTCGAGCTGATGCAGATAGAGCTTGAGCTGCTTTTCCGTTGCCCAGGCCGTACCGTAGATCCTCTGCAGCATCTCGTTGCGGGAATCGCCCCGCCAGTAGGCGCCCGCCACCTTGGTCAACTTGAAGGCCGTGCCCAGACGTCCGGTGGACGGCAGATGGGGGCCGCGGCACAGATCGATGAACTCACCCTGTCGATACAGCGTGATGGTCTGGCCCGCGGGTATGCTTTCGATGATCTCCGCCTTGTACTCCTCGCCCTGATCGCGGAAGAAGCGCATCGCTTCGTCGCGATCCCAGACTTCACGCTGAATCACCTCGTCACGGGCCACGATCTCTCGCATGCGGGCATCGATGCGCTCCAGATCCTCAGGCGTGAAAGGCTGCTCGCGAGCGAAATCGTAGTAGAAGCCGTTCTCGATGGCCGGGCCGATGGTGACCTGGGTTTTCGGGTACAGCTCTTTCACGGCCTCGGCCATGACATGGGCGGCGTCGTGACGCAGAAGCTCGAGGCCGTCGGGTTGATCGCCCGTGACAATGGCGACCTCGGCGTCGTTTTCGATCAGCGTACCGAGATCCTGGAGCTCGCCGTCGATCCGCACGGCGAGCGCATCCCTGGCGAGGCCCTTTCCAATGTCGGCAGCGACCTCGGCGCCGCTCAGCGCAGCGTCGTAGCTGCGCACGGAGCCGTCGGGCAGGCGAATGTCAGGCATCGTCGTCTCGCAAAAGGCGCACTCGGGCGCCGAAAAACCCAATGGGCAATGGTAAACGCTGTCAAAGAACGACACAATTTGACTGCCGGGCTTAACCTTCCGGCCTGACATCGTGGCCAGGAGTCAAGCCCATGGATCTTTCCGAAAAAGTCATCATCATCACCGGGGCGGCCCGCGGCCTGGGACAGGCCTATGCGAAGCGCTTCGCGGAGCTCGGCGCCCACCTGGTGGTCTGCGATCTGCGCGACTGCGACCAGACCGTGGCCCGATGCCAGCAGGCCGGCGCCGAGGCCATCGGCTTCGAGACCGATGTCACGGACGCGGCGAGCGCCCGAACCATGGCCGAGCGCGCGCTTGCGCGCTTCGGCCGCATCGACGTGCTCATCAACAACGCGGCACTCTTCGGCAGCCTGCGCTTCGCGCCCTTCGACAAGCTCGACGAGGAAGAATGGGATGCCACCATGAGCGTCAACGTCAAAGGCATCTGGCATTGCTGCCGGGCGGTGGTTCCAGCCATGCGCGACGCCGGCGGCGGTGCCATCATCAACATCAGCTCGCTGGCGGCGGTCTACGGCATGCCAAACGGCCTCCACTACACGACCTCCAAAGCCGCCGTCATCGGCCTCACCCGCGGCCTGGCCCGCGAGGTGGGCCGCTACAACATCCGTGTCAACGCGGTGGCACCCAACGTGGTGGATACGGAAGCGGCCGGGGAATTCTTCGGCGAAAAGAAAGACAAGCTCATGGAAGCCACCACGTCCCAGATGTCATTGCGCAAGCCCCTGGAGGCGGATGATCTCTTCGGTAGTATTTTGTATCTGGCCAGCGATCAAAGCTCCCACACGACGGGCCAGACTCTCATGGTCGATGGAGGCACCGTTTTCCTGTAGGTTGGGCTGAGCTTGCGAAGTATTTTTGAGGGGACAGTTTAAGAGATCAGAACCCGTCCAGGCTCCGACCCCTTAAACTGTCCCCTCAAAAATACTTCGCAAGCTCAGCCCAACCTACGGCGCACGCGTCAGCTCGATGCGCCATTTGTGATCGTCTTGACTGTGCTCGATAACGTACGCGGCTTCTAAGCCTTCTTCGCCCCAGCTGCTGGCCAATGTCTCGTCCTTCAGGAAGTCACGATGGGCGGCGACGGCCGCTTCGACGGCATCGCTTCCCGTTACCCGCAGCACGATACGGTCTGACACCTCCAGACCCGCCTGCTTGCGTGCCTCCTGCACCGTGCGCACCAGCTCCCGGGCAAGGCCTTCCTGGCGCAGGGCGTCATCGAGGCGCGTGTCCAGACCGACCAGGTAGCCGCCCTCCTCCGCACAGGCATAACCTTCGGCGGCAACACTTTCCACCAGCACGTCCTCGGCCTCGAAACGGATGGACTCGTCGTCCACCGCGAGCTCGAAACCCTCGCCGGCCGCCGCCAATGACGCAATTTTCCCGGCGTCGGCCTGCATGAGGGCGCTCCGGATGGCGGGAATGCGTTTGCCGTAGCGTTTGCCGATACGCGGAAGATTCGGCTTGAGCCGATAGCTGACCAGCTCGGCATCGCCGGCAACCAGCTCCAAATGCTTGACGTTCAGCTCTTCGAGGATCTGATCGCGATGGCGCTTCACCGCCTCGGCGGCGGCGTCGTCGGGCACCCTCACCAGCAGGCGTTTGAGCGGCTGACGAACACGCAAGCGCGTATTGTTGCGCGCAGATCGTCCCAGTCCGACCACCCGCTGCACGACGTCGAACTGTTCGATGAGCACCCGATTCTGCTTGCGCTCGTCGACCTCGGGCCAGTCGGCCATGTGCACGCTCACGGGCGCGTCACCGTCCACCGACCGCACCAGGTTTTGGTAAATAGCCTCGGACAAGAACGGCATCAACGGCGCCATCAGCCGGTGCACCACGTGCAGGCACTCGTAGAGCGTCAGGTACGCCGCCTGCTTGTCATCGCCCGCCGCCGCCTTCCAGAAGCGGCGGCGGTTGCGCCGCACGTACCAGTTGCTCAGCTGGTCGACGAAGGATTCGATGGCGTCACCGGCGCCACGGGCGTCGTAGGCCTCCAGGGCGCCGGTGACGGTTTCGGTGGTGTGCTGCAGCAGCGCGAGAACCCAGCGATCGATCTCCGGTCTTTTCGCGATCGGCACATCTTTCGAGAAATCCACCTTGTCGAGCCGCGCATACAGAACGAAAAAGCTGTAAGTGTTCCACAGCGTGTTGATAAAGGTGCTGGCAACCTCCGCTACCAGATCCACCGAGATACGCTTCTGCGCCTCCGGCGCGATGCGCGCGGCCAGATACCAGCGCAGCGCATCGGCGCCGACGGTGTCGAACACATCGTAAGGATCGACGATGTTGCCCAGCGACTTGGACATCTTCTTGCCGTCCTTGTCGACGATGTGGGCGAGGCACACGCAATTACGGAATGCGACGCTGTCGGAAACGAGGGTGGCGATGGCGTGCAGGGTGTAGAACCAGCCGCGGGTCTGATCGATGGCCTCGCAGATGTAATCCGCTGGAAAGCGCTCCTCGAACAATTCACGGTTCTCGAAGGGGTAGTGCCACTGGGCGTAGGACATGGCGCCGGAATCGAACCAGCAGTCGATGACCTCGGGCACGCGTCGGTAGCTGCGCCCGTTGTCGGGATGCTCGAAGCTGATCGCATCGACGGCGGGCCGGTGCAGATCCAGGTCGCGAAGGGCACGCCCGCTGAGCTTCTCCAGCTCTTCCACGGAGCCAATGCAGATGAAATCCCCTTCCCCGTCGGTCCACAGCGGCAACGGCGTGCCCCAGAAGCGTTCCCGCGACAGCGCCCAATCCACATTGTGCTCCAGCCAGTTGCCAAAGCGGCCGTCACGGATGGATTCTGGCACCCAGTTGATGGTCTTGTTGAGCGCAACCATGCGATCCTTGTAGTCCGTGGTGCGGATGTACCAGGCGTTCTTGGCGTAATAGATGAGCGGATCGCCGGTGCGCCAGCCGTGGGGATAGTTGTGACGATAGATCTCGTCGCGATACAGGAGCCCGCGATCGCGCAGCTCCTCGATGAGAATCGGATCGGCCTCCTTGAAGAACTTGCCCGCCACCGGCGTCACTTCCGGCAGAAAACAGCCGTCCAGCCCGACACCGTGCACCACCGGCAGGCCGTGCTCCTGTCCCAACGCCAGATCGTCGACACCATAGGCCGGCGCGATGTGGACGACGCCCGTACCGTCCTCGGTGGTCACGAATTGCGCTGCGTGCACGCGGCAGATATCGCCCTCCGCCGGCAGGTAGTCGAACAGGCGCTGGTAGCGCAATCCCACCAACTCGGCGCCCTTGACCACCTTCATCACCTGGTAAGGGGCATCGCGAAGCACGCTTTCCACCAGGTCCTTCGCCACGATCAGCTTCTCGCCGCCGCTTTCCACGAAGGCGTACTCCAGATCGGGGTGCACCGCCAGCGCCAGGTTGGACGGCAGCGTCCACGGGGTCGTGGTCCAAACCAGGAAGGCCGTGTCCGGATCGTCTTCGAGACGAAAACGCACGGTCACGGAGGGATCGTCGATCTCCTTGTAACCCTGTGCCACTTCGTGGGAAGAGAGGGTGGCGCCGATGCGCGGATCATAAGGCACGACCTTGTAGCCCTGGTAGATGAGCCCCTTGTCCCAGATGACTTTCAGCAGATACCACACCGACTCGATGTAATCGTTGTCGAGGGTGTAATAGGCATCGGCCATGTTGACCCAGAAGCCCATGCGCTCGGTCATGAATTCCCAGTCGCCGATGTAACGCATTACCGACTCGCGGCAACGGCGTGTGAATTCGGCGATACCGATTTCAGTCTCGATGCGGCTCTTGTCGAAAATGCCGAGCTCTTTCTCGATCTCGTGCTCCACCGGCAGCCCATGGGTGTCCCAGCCCGCCTTGCGCGGGCAATGGAATCCACGCATGTGCTTGTAGCGCGGAAACATGTCCTTGAAGGTGCGCGCCAGCACATGATGAATGCCGGGCTTGCCGTTGGCGGTGGGCGGGCCCTCGTTCCAGGTGTAAAGCGGCCGGCCCTCGCTTTGCTCGAGGCTTTTCTCGAATACGTCCTGGTCGCGCCAGAAGGCAAGCACGCGCTGCTCCAGCGCGGGTCCGTCGTAACGACCACCGACTTCGTCGAAACCCATTCACCTATCTCCAAAACGAAAACGCCCCGGTTTGGAAAAGGGGACGCACTTATTTTCCATGCGGAAAATAAGTGCGTCCCCTTTTCCAATCCGGGGCGATGGAACTCGCGGTACCACCCGGTTTCACCGCGGTCTCACGACCGTCGGTCTCAACGAGTGACGCGCGTCGTCGCGCATTACTCCGGCCCGATAACGCAGGCCAGGCGGCTGAGTCTACTGGAGGTGTCCCTCGTTCGGTCAGCGGCTCCAGGGGGATGTTCGCCGGATTGCGTCTCGGGGCTCACACCGTCCCCCGATCGCTCGCGGGTGCAATGACCCGGCTACTCGTCCCTATCCACGCCTTTGAAGTATGGGGATTCTAGAGCAACGACGCTCGTTTTCAATGGGGTCAATCGCCGATCTTCTTGTTCAGATCCGGCACAGTGCTGGCGTCACCCGCTTTCATGTAGCGGGCCTCGTCACCGGTGGCGGTGACGTTCTCATAGACGCCCTCGTCGCGCTTGACCAGCTTGGTGAAGCCTTTCTCCTTCAGCGTGCTGTTGCCCACGGGCACGTGCCCCGCCGGCGGCGACGTGATGACCCGGCGCACCGGCGCGCTCGGATCGGTATCGCCGAGGGGGATCTGCGCCACGTAGCAGACCTCGCCCCATATGCTGAGGGTGGCATCCATCGGGTGCACCACCTCGACGGTTTCGCCATTGGCATCACAAAGGTATTCGTAGAGCGGCATTTCACGAACCTTAGACCCGCACCCCTTCGAGGTCCAGCGACCGGAGCCCGCTGTCGACACCAGCGCCGCGGGCGCCAGAATGTTATAAAGTAACGATTTCGCCGGCCATTTCAATGACCGAGACCGCACACCATCAAGGCCCTGGTGACAGTAGCCAGCTCATCGCGGCGCATGGGCTCAGCGTGCACTTTCACGAACGCACGATCCTCGACCGGGTCGATCTGACGGTTTCCAGAGGCGAAATCGTTACCGTCATCGGCCTCAACGGAGCCGGAAAATCGACCCTGGTGCGCGCCCTGCTGGGACTCATCACCCCCGACGCCGGCCGCATCCTCCGGCAACCGGGCTTGCGCATCGGCTACTCGCCCCAGCACCTGCACCTGGACGCCACCCTGCCCCTCAGCGTGGCGCGCTTTCTGACCCTCGGTGCGCACGCCCCGCGACGGCGACTGCTGAAGCTGCTGGCGGAGGTGGGGGTAGCGGACGTGCTCGATAGCCAGATTGCCGAGATTTCCGGCGGCGAGATGCACCGGGTGCTGCTGGCGCGGGCGTTGCTGCGAAAACCCGATTTGCTGGTGCTGGACGAGCCTCTGGCGGGCGTCGACGTGGCCGGCCAGTCCGAGCTCTATCGCCTCATTGCCGACATTCGCGATCGCTACGCCTGCGGCGTGCTGATGGTTTCCCACGACCTGCACGTGGTCATGGCCGCCACCGATCGGGTCGTGTGCATCAACCACCACGTGTGCTGCACCGGCCGTCCGGAAGCCGTTACGCGCCACCCGGAGTTCGTCGCCCTGTTCGGCCGTCACGTGGCGGAGGGCCTGGCGGTCTACTCCCACCATCACGATCACCAGCACGACGTGGCCGGCGCACCGGTTCCCCTGGACGAAGGCTGATGGACGACTTTTTCCTGCGCGCACTGCTGGGCGGCATCGGCGTGGCCGTGGCCGCGGGACCCGTTGGCTGCTTCATCGTGTGGCGACGCATGGTCTACTTCGGCGCCGCGTTGGCCCACTCCGCCCTCCTCGGTGTGGCGTTGGGCTTCCTCCTCGGCATCGATCTGAGCGCCGGAATATTCGCCCTGTGCGTGCTCCTGGCGCTGCTGTTCGTCCTGCTGGAACGCCAGCACCTGCTACCCACCGACACTCTGCTCGGCGTTCTCGCCCACGTGGCGCTGGCCGGCGGGCTGGTGGCGGTGGCCTTTCTCAGCGATCTGCGCGTGGATCTCATGGGCTATTTGTTCGGCGATATCCTGGCGGTAACCACTGGCGATCTGGCGGCCATCGCGGCGCTGGCCCTGATGACTCTGGCCGGCATGAGTTTTATATGGCGCGCTCTATTGTCGATTACCGTCAACGAGGATCTGGCGGCGGTGGAAGGCGTCCCTGTGGCCGGCGTGCGCCTGGGATTCGTGCTCATGGTGGCCGGTGTGGTGGCCATCGGCATGAAGATCGTCGGCATGTTGCTGATCCTGTCCCTCATTATTATCCCCGCGGCCACCGCCCGGCGTCTCGCCTCGACACCGGAGCGCATGGCCCTGTTGGCGGTCGTCTTCGGCGTGCTCTCCGTGATCGCCGGTCTGTACGCGTCCCTTTACTGGGATCTGCCGTCCGGGCCGTTGATCGTCCTGACCGCTGCCCTGCTCTTCGCCCTCTCCCAGGCCTGGCCGCGGGCCCGGCATGCATCGGCGGTCCCGCTGGCGGGCGGTCGAGCCGGCGAGGCAAGATGATGCGCGAAGACCATGGGCAGCTGGAAGGAGCCTTTCCCCGGCGTGATCACGACCATGTGCGCTGTGTCGCCGATGCCATGTCCGATGCCGTGACGCTTTGCCGTACTCGCGGCGTGCGGCTCACGCCGGTGCGCACCCGGGTGCTGGAGATCGTCTGGCAGAACCACAAGCCCCTGGGCGCCTACGACATCCTCGCGGTACTGGCCGCGGAGGGCCGCTCCTCCGCGCCGCCGACGGTTTACCGGGCGCTGGAATTCCTGTTGGAACAGGGATTGATGCACCGGATTTCGTCCCTGAACGCCTTCGTCGGCTGCCGCCGGCCGGGACACGCCGGCTCGGGACAGTTTCTCATCTGCCGGTCCTGCGGCAACGCCGCCGAGCTCAATGACGACGGGGTCGAGCGCGCGATCACCCGCAGCGCCACTTCCCGGGGCTTCGCCGTCCACGGCCACACCGTTGAAATCAGCGGTGTCTGCCCCGACTGTTGCTGACTCCCACCCGTCCCGAGACTGGTAGGATTGCACCATGGTGACAAGCAATTCCACATTTCACCCATCCGAGGGGCGGCCGGCTTCGCGCGATCTTTCATCGCATCAGGCGGCCATCGTCAGCCAGGCCCTGGAAGGCCCGGAAGACGGCGGCTTGCGCCATGCGCGCGCCGTGGCCGACTTGCTGCGGGAGCTGAACCTCGATCACGAATGCGTCACCGCCGCCATCCTGCACACCCGGCAGGAGTTCTTGGGACATCCCGTCGCGGACATCCGTCAGGACTTCGGGGCGGCCATTGCGGGCCTGGTGGCAGGCCTCGCGAAAATGGACGCCATCGACGAGTACCGGCATGCCTCCACGTCACCGGGCAAGGATCGCAAGCAGCTGGAGCGCATCAAGAATCTTCTCCTCGCCATGGTCGAGGACGTGCGCGTGGTGCTCATCAAGCTCGCCGAGCACCTGGTGCGGATGCGCAGTCTGCGCGAGCTGGATGCCGAGCGGCGATCCGACATGGCGCGCGCGAGCCTCGACGTGTACGCGCCGCTGGCGAGCCGGCTCGGCATTCGTCAATTCAAGTGGGAGCTGGAAGATCTGGCCCTGCGCGAGCTCGAGCCCGAGACCTACAAGAGCCTCGCCAAGCAGCTCCAGGCGCGCCGCCGCGATCGCGAACGCTTCATCGATGAGGTCGTCGCGCAGCTCTCGGAAGAGTTCGCCGACGCAGGCATCGACGCCCGGATCAGCGGCCGGCCGAAGCACATCTACAGCATCTGGCGAAAAATGCGCGACAAGCAACTGAGCTTCGATCAGGTTTTCGATCTGCGTGCCGTGCGCGTTCTCGTGGACGAGCTCGGCGATTGCTATTCGGCACTGGGCGTGGTGCACGGGCTGTGGACGCATATTCCCAAGGAGTTCGACGACTACATCACCAATCCGAAACCGAATCGCTACCAGTCCCTGCATACCGCGGTCATCGGCCCCACCGGAAGAACCCTGGAGGTGCAGATCCGCACCCACGATATGCACGCCCACGCCGAATTCGGGGTCGCCGCCCACTGGCGTTACAAGGCCGGCGCAGGGCGCCAGGGCGCCGATCTACAGACCAAGGTGGACTGGCTTCGCCAGGTGCTCGAATGGAAGGAGCACGGCGGGGACGGCGATGACTGGCTTGATGAGCTCAACACGGAGCTCCTCGCTGATCGCGTCTACGTGGTGACGCCCAAGGGTCAGATTCACGAGTTGCCCGTGGGCGCGACGCCGCTGGATTTTGCCTACCAGGTACACACCGACGTCGGACATCGTTGCCGTGGCGCCAAGGTCAACGGCGCCATGGTGCAATTGACCCACGCCCTGCATTCCGGCGACCAGGTGGAGATCCTCACGACCCGCAACGCCGCGCCCAGCCGCGACTGGTTGAATCCCCACCTCGGCTATCTCGCGACGACCCGGGCCCGCGCCAAGGTCCGGCACTGGTTTCGCCAGCAGAACTACGATGAGAACCTTGCCCAGGGATTGGAAATTTTCAACCGTGAGCTGAAACGCTCAGGCGTCGTCGAGCCGGATCGCGCCAAGCTCGCGGCCCGCTACAACTATAAGCGATTCGACGATCTCCTGGCCGGTATCGGCGGCGGCGACGTGAGCCCCGGTCAGCTCGCCACCGCCCTGCAGGCCGAGCTACCAAAAAAAGCTCCGGCGCCGATTCCGAAACCGCGCCAGCAGCCGCGCCGCCTGCGCGACGGCGACATTCGCATCAGCGGCGTCGGCAATCTGCTCACGCAGATCGCGGGATGCTGCAAGCCGGTGCCGCCGGAGCCGATTCTGGGCTACATCACCCGCGGGCGCGGGATCAGCATCCATCGCAGTGATTGCGCCAACGCGCTGCGCCTGGGCGTCGAGGATCGCGCCCGGGTCATCGATGTGGCCTGGGAAGAGTCCGGAAAAGACACCTATCCGGTGGCCCTGCAGCTCAGCGCCTACGACCGGGCCGGTCTTCTGCGGGACATCACCGCCGTGGTGGCCAACGAGGAGGTGAACGTGGCAGGCCTAAGCTCCGAGGCCAGTGAGCGTGAGCAGATGGCCCACGTGCGGTTGACGGTGGAGGTGACGGATCTGGCCCAGCTCAACCGGGTCATGGACCGGCTGACGCATCTGGCCAACGTAGTGGAGGTACGCCGGGCGGGCTGAGGGGGCGGCTCAGGCTTGAGCCACCGCGTACAGCATTTCGTCGATGTCGGTGTCGCTCAAGTTTTGCCGCTGGTACATGCTGCCGGCCAGAGCCGCCAGCTCCCGGCACAGCTCCATCTCGCGATGATGCGCGATGCCGTCACCCACCAACGCGTCGTAAACCCGCTTCTCCACGTCCCGCTCGCCGAAGTAGGTACCTCTGGCGAGAGTCTGTTCTCGTTTAGCCATTGAATCTGACCCATCGCGTTCAAGTTGCCGTCAAGGATGCAATAGCTGGCGGGAGTGAACTGTGGGGATCAGCACAGGTCGCGGGGGGTCTCTGACAGGCACCAATGGCAGCGGGATCAGCCGAAATCTGTGCATTGTATGACCACTTGGTCCTGCTTAGCGTGTACAAGCGCCTACTGAATCACCAATTAAAGTAAATTATGAAGATCTGAAAAATGTTTATTTTTTAACCAGTTAAGATACATAGTTAATGTTGGCATGCGGATTGCGCTATGGGAGGCAGGCACCGAAGAGGAGCTCGAACCATGACCGGACGCACTTCACAAAATCCCCTCTCTCGCGATCCCCACGCCACCGGGCAGCGACGCCACCGAACCCTGCTTTCCCTGCTCACCGGTACCGCCTTTCTGGCCGCTTTGTTCATGGCAGTGAACTGGTTCTCCGCCTCCGAGCTGGGCCGGGCCATCGACGCACATCTCACCCAGCTCGCCGATCCCGAATCCTGGATCCGCTGAGCCGTCGCGCGTTGCATGGTATCGGGTGGTAATCTAAAAGCGGCATCCTGACCTGCCACAGCAGCCGAGGAAACCATGACGACTTCCGATGCCCGGCCCGGGGGTCGCCAGGTGATTTCGTGGGCCTTCTACGATTGGGCGAACTCGGCCTTCGCAACCACCGTGCTGGCGGGATTCTTCCCCCTGTTCTTCAAGAAGTACTGGAGCGCCGGCAGCGACGTCACGGTGAGCACCTTCCAGCTGGGCGTGGCCAATGCCACCGCCAGCCTGGTGGTGGCGTTGCTGGCGCCGATCCTGGGCGCCATCGCCGATCGCAGCGGCGCCCGCAAGCGCTATCTGCTGCTGTTCGCGGGCATGGGCGCGGTCATGACCGGGTGCCTGGCGCTGGTGGCCGAGGGCCAGTGGCCCATCGCCGTGGGGATTTACCTGTTCGCCCTGGTCGGCTTCTCCGGGAGCAACGTTTTCTACGACGCGCTCATTCTGGACGCCGCGCCCCATGGCAGGATCGACCGGGTATCCGCCCTCGGTTTCGCCCTCGGCTACCTGGGCGGCGGCGTGCTGTTCAGCTTCAACGTCGCCCTGACCCTGTGGCCGGAAACCTTCGGGCTCGCGGATGCCGCAGCGGCGGTCAAAGTGTCCTTCGTAAGCGTCGCCATCTGGTGGGCCCTGTTCTCCCTTCCCCTGCTGTTCTTTTTCCGGGAAATACCCCTTTCGGACCAGGTCGGAGGCTGGGCCGCCGTGAGATCCGGGTTCTCACAGCTCGCGGGGACTTTCCACGCCCTGCGCCACATGCGCGTGGTGTTCGTGTTCCTGCTCGCTTACTGGCTGTATATCGACGGCGTGCACACGGTCATCCGCATGGCCATCGATTACGGCCTCGCCATCGGGCTGGAAGCCAACGATCTCATCGTGGCTTTGCTGCTCACCCAGTTCGTGGGCTTTCCGGCGGCCCTTGTATTCGGGCGCCTGGGCGAACGAATCGGCGCCAAAACCGCCATCCTCATGGGCCTGGTGGTCTACGTCTTTGTCTGCGTCTGGGGGTATTCCATGCGCGAGTCCTGGGAATTCTACGTCCTCGCAGGCGTCATCGGGCTGGTCCAAGGCGGCGTGCAGGCACTCTCCCGGGCCCTCTACGCGCGCCTCATCCCGGCCAACAAGAGCGGTGAATTCTTCGGCTTCTACAACATGCTGGGCAAATTTGCCGCGATCCTCGGTCCCCTCATCATGGGCGTGGTGAGCGTCACCACCGGCGACCCGCGGCTCTCGATTCTGGCCGTCATCGTGCTGTTCGTGGCCGGCGGCGGGCTGCTGCTGGCGGTGAACGAGCGCGAAGGCGTCGAGCACGCCCATGCGCTGGCGCGAGCCTAGCCGGGTTCCATGGGCCGGGAACAACGTTCCTCGAACAGGCGATCGATAGTGTCCAGTCCGGATACGATTTCCTTCCATTCGTGTGCGCTATCTCACATCGCCGCCAGCCCGGAAGCGGTAATCTAGCCGCAACTCACCCCATGTGAGTCCCCCGCTATCCCCTAACTTAGGCCGAGTTTCTCGGCCTTTTTTTTGGCTCATCCCACGACAATGGCCCGTCTTGCCAGCCACGCAACTCCGCGGAGTTTTTAGACTCGGTCTAAAGACGCTGCGGAGGCGCGCGGGTCTCGGTGATGGCGCTGCTCGCAGCGCTGCCTTTCTCTCAGCTTTCCGCCGAGATCACCCTCGACGGGACAATGGGTCCGGCGGGCCCGCTCGCAGGCCCCGACTTCACCATCGCCGATACCCTGGGCACCACCCAGGGCGCGAATCTCTTCCACAGCTTCTCGCTCTTCAACGTCAATTCCACCGAGAGCGCCACCTCCCTCGGCTGACTCGGACGCCGCCCCCTGTACGGGTGGCAGGCTTTCGAGTGCACTGACGTTGGTGGCAAATGCTGCATTACTCTCGTCGAAGCGCGCGTGTAAAACGACACATTTCAGGCACAATCGATGCTAACTTCCTGATCTAGCTTCCTATTCTCGAATCGTGTAATTGCCCGATTGCGCGCTTGGGGGCCCACGCACCCCCCTGCCCCACCTGTGACAGTCTTCACATGTCGCCCCGTATCGAGGCCGTGACCGGACCCGGAATGTGACGGTGTGCGCGGCTCACCCCCTGACAAGACCCCCCTGCGCCGTTGAGAATGGAGCCACAAATTTTTAACCAGGAACTTTTAACCATGGCTAATCACGAATCACCGCCGGAACTTTGTCCTGGCTGTATCAAGGCCATACATTCCATGCTCGATCGGCGTGAGCAGGTGGACTACTACTACTGCGAGCACTTCGAGACCCTGGCCCTGATCGGCCTGGTGGAGAGCCGCATCGTGCACTGGAGCCTGTACGGGCAAGTGTCGGCCAGCGAGGCGGCAGATCTGTTGGCCAAATCCGTCAGTCTGAGCCAGATGGTGGACCAGATGGCCGAGCCACAAGTCGTGCACTGACCAGCGGACGCCATCGAGGCAGCGGGCGCTATCGGCGCCCGCTTTTTTTTCTGCGCGACGAGACGCCGATCCTCTCTTCCAGGACCCTGGCCGCCGCCCTGAACGCCAGGGTATCGGTTCTGCCATAGAATCCGCCAAAGCGGTACACCGTTCCCGGCAGGTAGCGTTTCAGGGACGCCATCACCCAGGGCTCCCGGGCCAGGCGCCTGGCGAGCTTTTCCATGACCGTGGTGGAGATGCCGCTGCCACCGGGGCCGTCCCAGGCGCGTCCGCCCAGATGCCGGCTCACCCCGTAGAGGAACCACATCAACAGCTCCACCTCGCGGCCCGTGATCATCAGCTCCGCCTCGATGAGGTGGTAAAGCTCGCGCCGTGTACTGTGCCGGCTGCCGAGTCCCAGCTGCACGGCAACCTGGCGGAGCCACTCGGGCGGTGGATCCAGCTCCCGGCAGCGGGCCGCGATGAGCAGATCCAGGGCCTGGGCAGAAATTTCCTCGGAAAAATGCACGTCCAGCTCGCGTGCGCGCTGCTTCTGGTCTTCCGATGGCAATATCGGATCTGGCTCGCCCATGGCGATTCGACTCGTAGAATCTCCCCCTGCCTTAGTATATCGGCCGCAATTCGGTGCTCGGTGAGCCGTGCTGCCGGCCCGGGAATGGATCGTGTCGGACCGCGCTACTCCATGCAGCCCTGGTCACACACGGCGATGGGAAACAAAAGCTGGCGGTTGCCGTTTCTCAGCTCAACGATCACTCCTGCACTCTTTCCCGATTGTCGGTGCTCGAGACGAAACCGGAGGCCTTGTCCACAACATTCAACAAGGGTTGTCCCGCGTCGAATCGTTGGAAATTCTCGATGAACGCCGACACCAGCACCTCCGGATAGCCGACAAAATCACCGGACATGTGAGGTGACACGATGACCTGGGGCATCGACCACAGCGGGCTGTCGACCGGAAGCGGTTCGATGGCGGTAACGTCCAGGGCCGCGCCCGCGATGCCTCCCTGCGCAAGCGCTTTCACCAACGCCGGTTCGTCCAGCACCGCGCCCCTGGCCACGTTGATGAGGCGCGCCGTCGGCTTCATGGCAGCGAGTTGTGCGGTGCCGAATAAGCCGCGGGTTTCATCCGTCAGCGGCACGACGATCACCACGTAGTCCGCCTCGGGTAGCACGGCATTCAAGTCCGCCTGCCCATGCACGGCGACGAAATCCTCATCGTTACCCCGCGCCCTGCGCCCTACTCCCTCCACATGCAGACCGGCACGCGTGAGCATCCTGGCGATCTCGCGCCCGATGCTGCCGACGCCGACCACGAGCGCGCGGCTGCCGACGATGAGCTCGCCCAGGCGATGCTGCCAGAGCCGCTGTTCTTGATGCCTGGTGGTTTCCGGGAAGCGTTTCGCGAAGCACAGGATCAGGCCGAGGACGTACTCGGCCATGGCGCGATCGAAAACTCCGCGGGAGTTCGTCAGTATCACATCGCTTTCAACGAGTTCCGGGAATAATACTGCGTCGACGCCGGCGCCGGTCCAGTGTATCCAGCGCAAACGATCCGCATGAGACCAGACGCCACGCAGACCCGCCTCGCTGAATTTCCATCCGAGCAATATCGCGGCGCCGGGAAGCGCCTGGGCTAGTGCGTGCGTAGAGTCGGCGAATCGCAGCTCCGCATCGGATTCGATGGCTGCGAGACCGGGCACCTGGTCGGCACAGGCGGCGCCCTGGATGACAATGATGGGTCGAGCCCTCATACCGGCCTGAATCCTCCCCGTAAAGTTCGCGAACAACAATTATCGCAGCTTTTGCACGCCCGGTGGTGGCGCGGAGGGTACTGTGAGAAAGTTTCCGTCGGTGCTATTCTGCAGCCACCACATTCATCCCGTATGCCCATTGTATTTGGACTCCTCTGACGTCGATCCCGACCACGCACTCCAGGTAGATACCGAGCAACACAGCCAGGGCTCGGTCTACCGGCTGACGATCGCCCGCCCTGAGCAGCTCAATATTGTCGATACGGCCACGCTGACCGAGATGAGTGATGCGCTGGCGCGGATCGCCGGCGATGACGCCGCCCGGGCTGTCGTCCTGGGTGGCGCTGGAAACAAGGCCTGGATAGGTGGTGCCGACATCAACGAGCTGGTGACGCTGGACAGCGGATCTGCCAGGGCGTTCATCACCCGGCTGCACCAGGTGTGCCAGGCCCTGCGCGAGTTACCGGTGCCCGTTATCGCACGCATCGACGGTTTTTGCCTCGGTGCCGGCCTCGAGATCGCCGCCTGCTGCGATCTGCGCATCGCGACCGCCGGCAGTCGCTTCGGCATGCCGGAAGTGAATGTCGGGATCCCGTCTGTCATCGAGGCAGCACTGTTGCCCCGCCTGATTGGGGCCGGGCGGGCCCGCGACCTGGTGTTCACGGGCCGCATCATCGATGCGCAAGAAGCGCTGGCATGGGGGCTGGTGGAGAGCCTGACTCCGGCGGACCGGCTGGACACGAAAGTCGACGAACGCCTTGCGATGATCCTGAATGCCGGGCCCGGCGCCATCCGATCCCAGAAGGATCTTTGCCGCCGATGGGAGGAGTTACCGCTCGCTGAGGCTGTCGAGGCCGGCATCGATGCTTTCGGTGACGCATTCCTCTCGGACGAACCACACGAGTATATGCAACGCTTTCTGCTACGACGGCGTCATTGAGAAGAAACATGATCCGATGATAGAAATCCTACCCAATTATCCCGATAACATCCTCGCCATCACCGCCAGCAAAAACGTCACCGGCGACGACTACGAGTCAGTCATCATTCCCGCCATCGAATCCAAAGTGAAAAGCCACGGGAAAATCCGCATGCTTTACAATCTGGGGCCGGAATTCACCGGATTCGACGCGGCCGCCATGTGGGAAGACGCGACCACGGGCCTCAAGCACTTCACGGACTTCGAGAAGATCGCGTTCGTCTCGGACGTGGACTGGATCAACCACATGGTCAGCGCCTTCGGATTCATGATGCCGTGTCCGGTGAAAGTGTTCAGCGGCCGCCAGCTTTCCGAAGCAGACGAGTGGATTAAGAGCTGATTATAGGAGTGACGTAGGTTGGCCGATCATTGGGGCTTGGTGGACTGCCATGCATCCAAGGCGCGGTGCGCAGCCTCCCTCGCCGCATCCGGGCTTTCAGCGCCCCCCTTGCCGGTGCGTGCGGCGAGCTCGATAACGTAACCGTTCGGATCCCTGAAATAGATCGAGTGCACGAATCCGTGATCCGCTATGCCGCGCGTGTCGATCCCTTCTTGTTTACCTTTGGCAAACATCTCGTGCAGGGCGTCGTTGTCGACCTCGAGCGCGATGTGCAGATCGTAATCGTGCTGCTCTTTGAACTCGAAGGGCTGGCCGGGCGCTTCGAAGAAGGCCAGGAAAGAGCCGTCGTCCATCTGATAAAAGGAATGCAACACGTTGGCCTTACGGCCGCTTTTCGTTTCCTTGATCTCGAACGCGTTGGCAAGAGGAAGGCCGAGAAAATCCTCGTAGAACCTGCGGGTCTCTTCCGAATCGCGACAACGGTAGGCATTGTGGTGTAAGCCTTTGATCATGACAGTGTCCTCCTGATCGATGAACGCCGGATCATTCTACTATGCTTTGCTGCGCTCGCCTTTTGCGTCATAGAACGCTCGCAGACTTGCCTTGGCGGGAATCCGCGCACCGGCGACATCGATCTCCCAGTCGCCTGAGTCGAGAAAATCGCCGTTCACACCCTCCTCGCACCGCACGTAGCCGAGGCCCACCGAGCCACCGAGGGTATGGCCGTAATTGCCCGATGTCAGGTGGCCGACGATAGTACCGTCGCGCAGGATGGGCTCGTGATGATAGAGCATCGCTTGCCTGTCCTGGAGCAGAAACTGCACCATGCGCTTCTTCAACGGCCCACCACCGTCGAGCTGTGCCGACACGGCGTCACGACCGATGAAGTGGATCGGCTTATCGAAGCGACACACGAAGCGCATGCCGGCCTCCACGGGCGTGTCCTCGTCCGCGATATCGTGGCCGAAGTGCAGAAATTTTTTCTCGATGCGGCAGGAATCGAGGGCATGCATCCCGGCGGGGACCAGCCCGCGATCGACTCCGGCTTCCAGAATCACGTCATAAGCGTGTCTCGCTTGATCCGATGGAACATAGAGCTCCCAGCCGAGCTCGCCCACGTAGGACACACGAAAGGCTTTTCCAACGGCACATCCGATCTCGACCTGTTGCGCGGTTCCGAACGGAAACGCTTCGTTGGACAAATCGGCGGACGTAGCCCGCTCGACGAGCGCGCGGCTCTGGGGACCCATGACGCCCAGCACTGCCCACGCCGCGGTGACATCCGTGCAGAAACAATGCGCGTCAACCGGAATGTTTCGTGACAACCAGTGGAGATCACGATTCGTAACTGCCGCGCCACTTACGACCATGTACTGATCCTCGGCCAGCCGCGTAACGGTCAGGTCCGCCTCGATACCACCTCGCTCGTTGAGCCAGTGTGTGTAGACGATACGACCGGGCGCGACATCCACGTCGGCGGTGCAGATTCGCTGGAGCACCGTGCAGGCGTCGTTACCTTGAATCAGGTACTTGGAGAAGCTCGATTGGTCGAATACAGCTACACCCTCACGGGCGGCACGGTGCTCGGCCGCCGAGTACTCGAACCAGTTCTGCCGGCCGAAGCTGTATTCGTAGCGCGGCTCGACGCCTTCGGGTGCAAACCAGTTGGGACGCTCCCAGCCGGCGGCCTCTCCGAAGCAGGCATTCTGTTGCACCAACCGCTCGTGAATCGGTGAATGACGTACGTTACGCGCCGTTTCGTATTGGCGATACGGGTAATGGTTGGCGTACAACAGACCGAGGGTCTCTGACACACGCTCCGCGAGATAGCGCTGCGTTCCCTGGAAGGAATAGGCCCGCCGGATATCGTTACTCCAAAGATCGAGCGGTGGGTGACCGGCGTGCATCCATTCCGCGCAAGCCTTGCCGATACCACCGGAAGTCTGGATGCCCACCGAGTTCAATCCACAGGCGACGTAGAAATTCCTGAGCTCCGGCGCTTCACCGAGATGAAATTGATCGTCGGGCGTGAAGCTCTCGGGGCCACAGAAGAAGCTTCGCCAACCGACCTCTTGGAGCATCGGAACGCGGATCATGGCCTCTTCCAGCACTGGCATGAGCTGCTCTTCCATGTGACCCGGGAGCTCGTCGAAGCAGAAATCCTCGGGGATCTCGTCCATGGGCAGCGGCCGTGCGTTCGGCTCGAAGGCACCTACCAGGAGACTCCCGGCATCTTCGCGGTAGTACGCACACTTATCGTGATCACGCATCACCGGCAGATCGGCGGGCAGACACCCGAGCTTTTCCGTATGCGCGTAGTAATGCTCGCAGGCGTGCAGCGGCACGTTGACCCCCGCCAGACGGCCCAGGTCCCGCGACCACAGGCCGGCGGCATTGACCACGAACTCCGCCTGAATGTCACCGTGGTCCGTGACCACGCCGCTCACGCGGCCATTCTTGCGGTGAATATCGAGCACCTTCACGCCTTCCAGGCAACGGACACCGCGCTGCCGGGCACCCTTGATGAATGCCGCCACCACGTCCACCGGACTCGCATGCCCGTCCTGGGCGACCCAGCTACCGCCGAGCAGGCCCTGGGTCTCGAGCAGCGGATAGATGGATCGAATCTCGTCGACGGTAACGATATCGACGCGGGTGACGCCGAAGGCATTGTTCATGGCCGCGACGCGCTTGAGCTCCTCGAAACGCGCCTCACTATGGGCGATGCTGAGACTGCCCACCTGCCGGAAGCCCGTGGACTGCTGTGTCTCCTCCTCCAGCTCGCCGATGAGCCGCATGGAGTATTCGCACAACCTGGCGTGGCTCTCGCTGGCGCGCATGGTCCCGACCAGCCCCGCGGCGTGCCAACTCGTGCCACAGGCAAACTGCTTGCGCTCCAGCAACAGCACATCGGTCCAACCGAGCTTCGCCAGATGATAGGCGACGCTGGCGCCGGTAACGCCGCCGCCGATGACGACCGCGCTGGCGCGCTCTGGAAAGGCCTGTGCCATGATCGAATTTCTCCGCCCGCCGGGATTGGAATTGCGCTACTTCATACCATGGGACGTGTGAGGGGGACAATCCTGGCGAACGACCTCGTTTGGCTGAGCTTATTTATTAAGGGGACATTTATTAAGGGATTTATTAAGGGGACAGTTTACGTATATATTAAGGGGACAGTTTAAGGCGCCGGAGCTGAAACGGACTCTGATCTCGTAAACTGTCCCCTTAATAAATACGTAAACTGTCCCCTTAATAAATGTCCCCTTAATAAATAAGCTCAGCCCAACCTACGGTCCTCGGTGTTGTCCAGCTCCTGGAGGAGCTTCGAGAGCGTGCGCTCGTAGCCGAAGATCGCAGGGAGGCCGCCAGTGTGCATGAACAGCACGCGGGCGCCGGGCTGGAAGGCGCCGTCCCGAGCGAGCGCCACCAGGCCCGCCATGGTCTTGCCGGTGTACACCGGGTCCAGCATCAGCGCCTCCAGACGGGCCGCCATGGCAATGGCGGAAACAGTGGCGGCATTTATCTGTCCGTAGCCGGGCGCTAGAACGGCATCGGTCACTTCCACGTCGCTCTCCTGGACGCAGTCGTCCCTGCCGATGAGCGCCGCGACTTCGCGGCAGCGTTTCAAGGCGCGTGCATGCTGCTGATCTGCGCCGCGCCGCACGCAGATCCCAGTGACGGGAACGTCGTTGCCGAGCGCACGCAGCCCCACCAGCAATCCACTGTGGGTCAGCGCGCTACCCGAGGCTACCACCACATGATCGAAAGCGAGATCACGCTCTGCCATCTGAATCGTCAGCTCCCGGGCCGCCACCACATAACCCAGGGCGCCAATAGGTGGGTGGTCGACCCCCAGGTGGATGACGTACGGACGCCGGCCCTGCGTGGCGAGATCGCTGGCGAGGGCTTCCAGAGAAGCATCGGCCCCAGACTCGTCCTCCCCCACCGGGAAGGACGAAAGCTTAGCGCCCAGCAATTTATGCAGTAGCACGTTGCCGGAGAGCCGATAGATGTCGTCTACGTCGGGCACGCGTTCTTCCAGCTGGATATGGATGTCCATCCCCTGGGCTCGCGCGGCGGCGCCCGCGAGCCGCGCGAAATTCGACTGCACGGCGCCGGTAATCAGGATGGTATCGGCATTCTCGGCGCGGGCGGCGCCGAGGTAGAACTCCAGCAGACGCACCTTGTTGCCGCCGAAAGCAAGCCCTGTGCAATCGTCACGCTTAATGAAGAGATCGACACCGAGCTCCCGGCCGAGAGCAGGAGCGTGGTCGAGCGGCGTCGGGGAATGCCCCAGCTTCACCCTTGGAAACGTGTCGAGGGCAGCCAGGGGAGAACCAGCCATCTCGGATCGATTATGGCTAGCGAACTACGAGCACCGAACAGGTCGCGTGGCGCACCACTCGGGCGGCATTCGGCCCGAGCAGATACTGGGCGAGGTCCGGGTTTCCAGCGGCCATGACGATGGCGTCGCAGCCGACTTCCTCGGCAATGCGCAGGATTTGCTCATAGGCTCTTCCCTGCGCGACGATGGCGCGACTCGATACGCCCTTGGGAACGTTCTTGTCGATAAAATCCCGCAGCGCATCCTTGGCCGCCGCCAGCGTCTTGTCCTCGAAATCGTCCGGAAAGTACTGGCTGATCATACTCAACCCGAATTCGGGCACGACTGTGAGCAGATGCAGATTGCCACTGTCGCCGCGCATCTCGATGGCTTTCGGCAGAGCCTTCTTCCACGAATGCTCATCCCCGAGATCCACCGCACATAGTACGTCTTTGAACATGGTGCGCTATTCCTCTAGGCGGTTGCGGCTTCCAGCACGGCTTGGCGCCGGCGCTGCAACATGATGATAAATCCAAGCAGGAGCAGGGCCGGAATGTAGAACAGCTGTCGCGGCGGCCGGTCGGACTTTGTCTCGACGCTCGGTATCTCGTAGTCGAAATCGATCTTCTGGCGCTCGGCGGTGCTGCCGAACACGATGTTGTCGACGAAGGCCTTACCGTCCTCGAATCGCAGCTCCAGGCCCGCATTCATCAAGCGTTCCTTTCCATCGCCCTTGGGCCCCAGGGGCAGCATGACGATCTTATCGATCTTGCGCTCTTCCAGATCTTCGCCCACCACGCGAACGCGAATCTGGGCGCCTTCGGGCATACCCTCGGCGATCTTGTAGATGTCCGTGGCGGGTACCGACTTCAATGGAGGGTAGATCATGTCCATCCAGAACCCGGGCCTGAACAGAGTAAAGGCTATGAGTATCAACGTCAGAGATTCCCAGAGCCTGCTCTTGGAAATAAAATAGCCCTGGGTGCCCGCCGCAAACAACAGCATGGCCATGACTGCCGTCACGATGGTCGACAGCAGCACGTACCAGGTATCCACACCGATCATGAGAAGCTCGGTATTGAAAATGAACATGAACGGCAAAATGGCCGTGCGGATGTCGTAGGTGAATCCCTGGATACCGGTACGAATGGGATCGCCGCCGGAAATAGCTGCCGCCGCGAACGCCGCCATGGCCACCGGCGGAGTGTCGTCGGCGAGGATGCCGAAATAGAATACGAACATGTGCACGGCTATCAGCGGCACGATGAGTCCGCTCTGGGCTCCCACCGTTACGATCACCGGCGCCATCAGGGACGAAACGACGATGTAGTTGGCGGTGGTCGGCAGGCCCATTCCGAGAATGAGGCTCAGGATGGCCGTGAACAGAAGCATCAGCAGAACCTGGCCACCGGAGATGAACTCCACGAACTCGGCCATGACGAGACCGACTCCGGTCAGCGTAATGGTGCCGACGACGATGCCGGCCGCCGCCGTGGCGACGCCGATACCGATCATGTTTCGGGAGCCGGCGATCATGCCGTCGAGCATGTCCGTCAACCCTTCACGCAGCAACTTACCGACGTCCTCGCCGGTCTTGCGGAGATACGCCTTGAGTGCTTTCTGCGTCAGCAGGACGAAGAGCATGAACAGGCTCGCGTAAAGTGCCGACAGTCCCGGGGACAGCCGCTCCACGGTCAAGCACCACACCAGCACGACGACGGGCAGCAGGTAATAGAGCCCGGCCTTCACCGTGGGGCCCGTCTCGGGCAGCACCGCGATGTCGATGTCGTGCTCCAGCTCCGGAAAACCCAGCGCATACTTCACGAGTCCCACATAGGCGATGACGATCAGCAGCGCGGCGACGAAGGGCGATGCGTCGCCGAACACGCCTTTCATCCAGCCCAGGCCGTAGTAGACGATGGCGGTGAGAACGATCAGACCGAGGAAGGTCGCGAGAAAACTTGTCAGCTTCTGTGCGGCGGTGGCTGTGCTTTTCCGCTTGGGGAGCCCCTTCATACCGGCCTTCACGGCCTCCAGATGGACGATGTAAACCAGTGCGATATACGAGATGAGCGCCGGCAGCGCGGCGTGCTTGATCACTTCCAGGTACGAGATCCCGACGTACTCCACCATCAGAAACGCCACCGCTCCCATGATGGGAGGTGTGAGCTGGCCGTTGGTGGAGGACGCCACTTCCACCGCCCCGGCTTTCTCCGCGGAGAAACCCACCTTGCGCATCAGGGGAATCGTGAAGGTGCCGGTGGTGACCACGTTGGCGATGGCCGATCCGGAAATCAGGCCGGTCATGCCCGAGGACACGACGGCAGCCTTCGCCGGCCCGCCCCGCAGATGTCCCATGAGCGCAAAGGCTACGCGGATGAAGTAATTGCCGGCGCCGGCCTTCTCCAGCAGAGATCCGAACAATACGAACAGAAACACCATGCTCGCCGACACGCCGAGGGCCACGCCGAATACGCCTTCGGTGCCCAGATAGTAATGCGACATCCCCTTGTTGAGACTCGCCCCCTTGTGGGCGATCACCTCGGGCATCAGGTGGCCGCCGAAGGTGTAGACCATAAATACGACGCAGACGATGGCGAGGGGTGGCCCCAGGGCGCGCCGGGTCGCCTCCAGAACCATAACGATGCCGATGACAGAAACCACCAGATCCGTGGTCGTCGGCAGCCCCGGCCGGTCGGACAATTCACGGTAAAAAAGAAAGATGTAGGCGGCACAGAATGCCGCCACCGAGGCCAGCACCCAGTCCAGAATCGGGATGTACTTGCGCGGCGAGCTCTTGAACGCGGGATAGGCCAGATAGGCGAGAAAAATGGCGAATGCCAGGTGAATGGAACGCACTTCCGTCGAGTTGAGCACGGCCACCCTGACGATGTAGGGCATTGGCGAGGCATACCAGAGCTGGAACAGCGCCCACGCCAGCGGAACGAACCATAAAACTTTCGCCGGAATTCCCGTGGGCGATCGTGCCCCGGTGTCGGACTCGGCGATCATGTCCGCCAGTTTGTCTTGGCCGACGGCCGGTGAAGCGCCGTTTTTCTCCTCGCCCATCGTTTCCTCCCGGAAAATTATTCGCGGAGCGGCCCCGACCGCTCCTTCGCCGCCAACAGGGGCGTTACTACCGTGTTCACATCATCCCTTTTTCGCGATAGTAGCGAGCCGCGCCTGGATGCAACGGCGCCGACAAACCTGCCGTGATCATCCGGCCGGGCAACAGACTTCCCAGCGCCCGGTGCAGCCGCTTCATGTACTCCAGATTGTCGAACACGGATTTGACCACCCGATAGGCCGTTTCGTCGTCCAGATCCGACGAGGTCACGGCAGTCACCATGACGCCGAAGGTCGGAATCAAAACGTCTGACTCCGCGTAACTACTCGTCGGCACTTCCGACGAGGCCAGAAAACGGTTGTCGGCTACGAGCTTGTCGATCTCGGCACCCGAGACCGGAATGATCTTCGCGTCACACAGCTCCAGAGCCTTGGCAATTCTTTCATCGGGATGGGATACCACCGAGACCACCGCCTGCACGCGATTGTGGCAGAGAGCGAGAAGCTGCTCGGCATCGCTCAATTCATCGGCGAATTGAAATGTACCCTGAGTCCAGCCCTTGGCATCCATCACCATGTCCATGATGGCGCGCTGATTGGATCCGGGATTGCCGATATTGACTCTCTTCCCGGCGAGATCGTCGAGGCTCTCGATGCCGGAATCCCGGCGCGCGATGACGGTAAAAAGCTCCCCATGCAACGAGAACAGCGAGCGCAGATTCTCGAAGCTCACGTCTGTGAACTCCACGGGTCCCGTCCCCTGGAATGCGTGATACTGCCAGTCCGATTGCACGATGCCGATTTCGATCGCGCCGTTACGTACCTCGGTGAGAACGGCGAGGGGCTCCGCCGCATGCCGTCCCTCGACGGTCGCGACTTCGCAGGTCGTTCCCGGATTGGTTTTCTGGATCAGGCGGCAGATCGCCCGGCCGACGCTGGTATGAACATTCGCGGTGGTGCCGGTGCCGATGATGAGGTCGGCGGCGAATGCGCTGACCGAAAACGCAGCAACCACGAGGAGCAGCGTGACCATCCAGGCCAGTGGGATCGTACGTTTCCCCATCGTTCCCTCCCAGGAGTCGTCCATCTTCCTGTTTTCCGGCCGCTCGGAATCCTTCCTATCGACCGCAGTCGTGTTTCATTATTGTTTCAAGGGTTCGCCGTCACCAGCAACGGACACGCTGTGTTACGCGACCATCGCCGGCAACCGTCGAACACCATAATTGAGAAAAAGGTGGGGGAGCAAGCTCCCCCACCTGGAGCGATGGATTACATCCAACCCCGTTCTTTGTAGTACTTCGCCGCACCGTCGTGTAGAGGTGCCGAAAGCGCGTCCTTGATCATTTCGCTTTCTTTCAGATTGGCAAAGGCCGGATGCAGCTTCTTGAATGCATCGAAATTGTCGAACACGGCCTTGGTGACGACATAAATTTGATTCGCCGGTGTCCTGGTCGACGTCACGAAGGTCGCACCCACACCGAAAGTCTTGGTGTCCTTCGGGTTACCGCGGTACATGCCAGCCGGGATCGTGGCGTAGCGATAGAAGGAATTGTCCTTCACCAGCTTGTCCACCGCCGGACCCGATACCTCGACCATCACGGCATCGCAGGTCGTGGTGGCTTCCTTGGAGAGCCCATTCGGGTGTCCGACCAGCCAGAACAATGCGTCGATCTTGTTGTCGCATAGGGCCTGCGGGGTCTCCGCCGACTTTAATTGCGCGGCCAGCTTCAGATCCGCCATGCCGTCAGAATGTCCCATGGACTTCCACATGAGCGTCCACGTGGCCTCGGTGCCGGAACCCGGATTGCCGATGTTGACACGCTTGTCCACCAGGTCGTCTACGTGCCTGACGCCGGAATCGGTGCGCGCAATGACGGTGACCGGCTCGGCGTGCACGGAGAATACCGCGCGCAGCCCTTTGAATGGACCGGCCTTGATGAAGGAATCCTTACCGGTGCCGTAGTAGGCGTGGTACTGCCAGTCGGACTGGGCAACGCCCATATCCAGCTCACCGGCGCGGATGGTGTTGATGTTGTAGACCGAGCCACCAGTGGACTCCACTGAGCAGCGAACGCCGTGCTGTTTCTTACCCTTGTTCACGAGCCGGCAGATGGCGCCGCCCGTAGGATAATAAACGCCGGTGACGCCACCGGTGCCGATGGTCACGAACTCGACGGCACCGGCTGCGCCGGCGGCCAGAGACAGGCCCGCAAACGCCGCCGTAGCGACGAGTACTTTCTTGATTGTCATCATTCTCACTCCTCGGTAATGCTCCACCTAAGAAAGCCTTTTTTGGTTATTCGGCAACCGATAATGGTGGCGGCAATGCATGCCGTATCCCCCCGGAAGCCGTTTCTCACACGGGTGGCACCCCATGTACCACCACACCGATGGCATTTCACATCCACCGGGTCGGGCCAATCCGCTCCGCCGATGGCCGCCATTCGACGTCGCCGGCGCCACGGTCCCTGTTCGAATGTGTTCTCTACTCAGGGTTCGAGGCTCAACTTGACGGTCATTATATGGTCGTCTCGGAAAGAAAACGAGCATCAATGGGTTACGATTCGATGCTGGCACCGGGTGTCACACTGGATTTCAATCGATCATCCGGGATTGACATTACATTCCATAGAATATTAAATACTTTCCATGGAATTTATTGCCACCCATCGAAAGTCACACCAGATCCTGATTTGGCTCGACACCGCGGAGCAGCGGCTGGTGGCGCGGGTCAATCGGGCGCTCAAGGGGGCCGACCTGCCCCTTGCCCAGTTCGTCGTCCTCAATCACCTGGCCAGCCTGCCCGCTGAGGGGTGGACTGTTACGGGACTGGCTTCGGCGCTCGAGACGGGGCAACCCGGCGTGTCGAAAATTCTCCGCCGCCTCGCGGCCAAGGGCCATGTCCGGATCGACGCCGATCCCGGCGACCGCCGGGTAAGGCGCCACCGCCTCACGGAAGCCGGCAAAGTGGCCCACAGGGAGGCATTTAGACGCATCGCCCCCCAGGCTACTGATATCTTCAGCGGCTGGAAAGACGCCGATATCGATGCCCTGCACGGGCTCCTCTACAGGCTCAAATCCAGCCTCCGCGACTAGGCCGCATGGCCACACCCGGGATCGCAACAACCGGGTGGTCACGGCAACCCGGGCTGGCGATGATTGCGCCCGACAACCTGGGGGCGCGGATGAAATCCATATCCATGGGAGCCACGGAGTGGCTGTTGCTGATCACCCTGTCGATACTGTGTGTGGGGGGGGATCCTTCTTCTTCAACGCCGTCGCCCTCGAGCACTTCGGCCTCGAAGTGGTCGCTCAGCTGGCGGTGGTCGGCGCTGCGATTTCCTACGCCTTCGCAGGCATCTTCGGGCGCCGCTTCCAGGGCACGCCACCGCTGGTCACCGCCGCGGGACAGCTCAGCGCCTCGGCCCTCATGATGCTGCCTCTGGCAATGGTGGTGGACAGACCTTTCAGCCTGGACGCTCCGACGATGGAGACCTGGGGCGCAGTGCTCGGCCTTTCTCTGCTCAGCACGGCGCTCGCCTACGTCATCGGATCGCGCTAGCGACCCGTGATCGATTTTGAGCGCGGAAACATGCCCGACACCCAACGCAGGGCAACGCTGCGCGTTTCGTCCACGCCGCTTATCAGATAGCGCAGTGTGTATTCGTTATTCAGCGTTGCATCCAGCAAGCGTGGTACGCGATGTGCTCCGCAAAAGAGAATCTGATCACATGGTTTCACTGGCGTCGACATGACGGGCATCACGGTCACTTCACCATCGGATTCCATGACAAGCGGCACGCATGGAAGGCGTTTGTCTCTATCCGCCGGATCCCGCAGCAGCTCCTCCAAGCTCACTGACCAGCCGTCTTCGACGAGATCCACCAATGCCGGAGCAGTCTCCCTGCTGACGTCCACGGTCCACAAGAGTGGCCGGGTGTCCCCCACGTTATTACGCAGATCGTTCAGCACATGATGAACGAAATCATCATCAGAGCTCAGCTGACTCTCGCGCATACGCTCGAACAAAGCCTTAAGCAACGGCGCTGTCAGGAGAAACAAAATCCTTCGAGCGCCTACCAGAGTAGGCTGCATCACGAGATCGGCTTGCGCAGCATTGAACAGCACCTCGTTTCGGTGGTGATTTTGTCGCACGACGAGGAAGATATCGGGATTGAGTGCCTTGGCGTTCAACAAGATACTGACGTTGTAGGCGTCGTTGTCAGTCCCCGCAACGATTCCCGCGGCTCGTTCGATACCGGCAGCACGCAACGACTGCTGACTCGCTCTAGCCACGATAAAGTTTGTGGCATCGACCGTCTTCTCATCGAGCTCGGGCTCGATGACCACGGTGGAGATCCCCAACGCCTCCAGGGACTCGCGAATCCAGTGCCCCATTCGCCCGTAACCGCAGAGAATCCAGGTACCACCGGGTGCCTTGGAAAAGGTCTCAAGATCACTTCCATGCGCACCGGCCAGCCAGTCATTCAGGGTGCGGACGCCGGGGTTGTGAATGATGGCGCCAAGGTACTTGGCGAATGTCTGGAAGGGATCGATGATGTGCAGATCTTCACCCAGTGTGGCCAGCGTTTCTTCGTAGATCACCGACGTGGATTGGGTGATCACCATGACTCGTGCGTTGAGAAGAGTGGCCGTGACCGAAATTTTCAGGTTGACCTCCTCGTCAGGCGTCAATGCAACCACTGCCTTGCAGTTGGGCCGCAGCAAGCCCGCTTCGATCAGGACTGTGGGAATGCGCGCATCCGCGCACATTCCCGGCACCGTCATGCGGTAGTCGCGCAGACCCAGCGCCATTATCCTGTCCGCGTCCGAGTCGACGACGACTGTAGTCATGCCGGCGTCGCTGAGGCCCCGCGTAAGCAGGCTACCCGTATTCCCGAAGCCACAGATGATGACGAACGGCTCTCGAATGCGCGCCACCTGTTTCGCAAAGCGCCGTTCGGCAACCGCCTGACGAAAATGAGGATTCTGCAGCAACTGGACTATCGAACCAACTGCATACAGCCATGCGAGCACGCCGGAATAAAGAGAAACGATACTCCACATGCGCTGCGCATTGCTGAACGTAATGGGTATCTCACCGAAGCCGGTAGTCGTAGCGGTGTATGTGAGGAAGTAGAAGGCATGGAAAAAACTAAGCTCCTGTGACTTTCCGTCTACCACGACACCGGGAATAATTACCCACCCCACCATGGATATCGCGTACACACTTACCAATACGAGAATCGGTTTGCGCATGAAGCGCAGGACGATGAAGGTGACACGCTGGGAGCTGACTGTGTTGCTCATGACTCACCCCTCTAACGACGCAGCATGAGTGCATCGGTGACGACGATGGTGACGGAAATGATGTTCGCCACCATCGCACCCCCCGCCAGTGACACGATGATCGCCATGGAGCTGGTAGTCATTCCATCGGTTGATACATGCACCGCAACTGCCCAGACCACCGACGCGGCGATGAGCTGCAGAACTGCCACCAGACTGGTCGCCAGTAACAGGGCTCCAACCTGGGATCGATCACCGAGCTTGAGGCCGGTGGCGATGATATTGACGATGACCACAAGAAAGAATTCGATGATGTGATGATGGCTGGGATCGTCGATATCCCCCATGACGAAGCCGAAATTGAGTGTCAGTGCAAGGATGATGAAAAACCCGAAGATGACTTTTTCATAATTCATGTGGACGCCCTCCCGTGGCCGTCATGCGAATCCCCGGAGCTTCGCGCGGCCGAATTGCAGAATACCGGGGAATATAGGCTCTATGCAGTGTGGCCGCCATCCATGGCCGGCCAACTCAGCCTTCGCGTACCGTGATCACGAAGTTACCCACGTGCTGCTTGTGGAGGAACTCGCTCTGGGCATCACGGAGTCTGTTCAGCGGAAATGTCTTCGCCAGCAACGGCCTGATCTCTTCGCGCTCGATGTAGCCCACCAGGGTTTCGAAAATCCCCACCGGCATCACGGTCGCCCCCAGGAGTTCCAGATCCTTCAGGTAGAGTGTTCTCAGGTCCAGATCCACCCTGGGTCCGGCGATGGCGCCTGAAGTCACGTAGCGGCCACCGCGGGCCAGCAGATCCAGAAGGCGCGGAAATTCCGGACCGCCGACCACGTCGGCCACCACCTGCACCTCACCGTCCGGGGCTGCGGCGCGCACCCTCGCTTCGAAATCCTCCGCGCCCCTTGGAATCACGCAATCGGCACCCAGGGCAGCCACCGCTTCCATCTTGCTGCTTCCCGCGACGGCAATGACACGAGCATTGCGGCGTTTGGCGAGCTGCACGAGCGCCGAGCCGACGCCGCCCGAAGCGCCGGTAATCAGCACCGTCTCACCCCCGTTCAACCGGGCGCGGGTCAGCATGTTCTCGCCAGTGGAGTACGAGCAGGGGAAAGTGGCTAATTCCGCATCGGAATACTGCGAACGAATCGCAAAAGCGTTGACGGCAGGCACGGCGGTGTACTCGGCGTAGCCGCCGTCGCGCTCGCTGCCGAAATAGCCGGCGAGATCGCGGTTGCCGGGTTCGCGGGCATCGCGCATCCACGGGTCCACGAGCACGCGTTCACCGATGCGCGCTGCCGGCACATCGACGCCGGCTTTAACAATAGTGCCCACCACGTCGGCGCCCTGGATGCGGGGAAAGGCGATACGAGCGCCGCCCCAAGTGGAATCATCGCTGTTCGCCTGGCCGAATCCGGTCGCACCGCCGACCTCCGTCCCTTCGTCCACGGACTTACTGTACCAGGCCGTGCGGGTGTTGACGTCGGTGTTGTTCATACCGCAGGCGCCAACCTCGATGAGCACTTCGTCGGCGGCCGGATCCGGTGTCGCGACATCTTCCCGGTAGTCCAACTTGTCGAAGCCACCGTGACCCGTGAGACGGACAGCGCGCATGCGCACCGGAATCGTCACCTTTGCATCCGCCACGACAATTCAGGCATTTTCTGCTTCCATCTCGGCCAGGACTTTCCTGGCGATGCGAAAGCACTCGACACCGGTCGGGATCCCACAATAGACGGCGATGTGAATGAGGACGGATCGCAGCTCGTCACGGCTCCAGCCATTGCGGATCGCACCGCGGAAATGCAACTCCCACTCGTGCATACGATTGAGTGCCGCAATCATACCGAGATTCAGCAGACTGCGCTGCCGGAAATCCAGACTTTCATCGCCCCAGGTGGTGCCCCAGCAGTATTCCGTCACCAACTCCTGAAATTCCCGATTGAAGTCATCGGCGGCATGCAGTGATCTTTCGACGTACTCGTCGCCCAGTACTGCTTTGCGGGCGGCGAGCCCCTTATCGAAGCGTTCTTTGTCCACGAATACCCTCTCCCATCAGTTGATTGCTTTGCAGGCCGCGTCCAGCGCGCCCACCGTCTCGTCGAAATCTTCGTCGCTGTTCACTGCGCACACGAAGCGCCGCACACCCGGCAGCACATAGATTCCGCGCTTCAACAATTCCAGATCCAGCTCGCGCATGCGCGCCTGATCACTCGCCATGATATCGGTTTGATTGTGTGGCTCCCCGGTCATGAAAAGTATCTGCCAGAAAGAACGTTTGCCGGCGGCGATGGCTGGCAATCCGTGCCGGTCCAGGACTTCCTGGAGCGCGCCGGTGAGCTGCCGCGACTCTTCATGGAGCTTGTCGTAAAAGCCAGGCTCTTCGAGCACCTTGATCGTGGCGAGGCCCGCCGCCGCGGCCAGCGGGTTTCCGTGCAGGGTGCCGTTGACGTAGGCGAAGTCCGGCTTACCCTTGTGCTTCGGATTCGCACGGTCGATGATCCGGCTCCGCCCGGCGACGCAACCCAACGGTCCCCCGCCACCGACGATCTTGCCGTAGCTGGCGAGATCCGGCTTCACGCCGAGCCACGCTTGCGCCCCGCCCAGCGACAGGCGGAATCCCGTGACCACCTCGTCGAAGATGAGCAACACACCGTGTTGGTCGCAAATGCGCCGCAGACCTTGCAGAAATCCGTCTTCGGGAAAAATGATCCGCTGCACCGGCTCGACGATAATGGCGGCGAGATCGTCCTTGTTCTCTTCGACGATGCGCTCCACCACATCCAGCTGGTTGTAGGGCGCAATCAGCACCGTCGACGGCAGCACATCGGGCACACCGCCCGTGTCGACGCTGCCTACCGGATAATTCGCCGGCGCCTTGGGGAACACGCTCACGGCAGAATAGTCGTGATTGCCGTGATAGGCGCCTTCGAACTTGAGGATGTTGTTGCGGCCGGTGAACGCGCGCGCCATGCGCATAGCATAAAAAGTCGCTTCGGAGCCGGTGGTGGTGAAGGTGATCTTCTCCGCGCAGGGAATTATCTGCTGCAGCTTCTCCGAGAGCTCCACGGCGACGTCGTTCAAGGTACCGAAGTAGTGCAAACCTCTTGCGGCCTGAGCCTGCACCGCTTCCACCACCGCCGGATGGGCGTGCCCTAGGATGTTGGCACCGGCTCCGCCGACGTAGTCGATATACCAACGGCCTTCCACGGACTGCAGCCGGGATCCGACGCCGCGCGCGACGATGAAGCGCACATCCTCGGGCAGGGAATAGCCGCCGAGGCCGGCGCCGGGAAGATTCCGCTCGGCGAGGGCATAATAATCGGCCTGGGTCGTGGCCGGCCGTTCTCCGGCCTTTTCGACGCTCGACATGGATCTCGCTCCTTGCTGCTCAGCTTCGTGGCCGCTCGTTGCGCGGATCATACGCCATCGACGAGAACGCCGACGACTTAACCACTCCGGGGCGCTCGAGGGTGCCCAGCCAGCGCGTACGGGAGTAAGCTAACGCCTCGTTGCATCCACGCCCTGAGGAGATTCCGTCCCGTGGACCCCGATCGCCTGCCCCGCAAGCTCGCCGCCATCCTCTACGCCGACGTGACTGACTACAGCCGTCTGACCGGCGAGGACGAGGATGCGACCCACCGGCGCCTGAGCGAATACCTGGACTTCATCTCCGGCAGTGTCGAGCATCAACATGGCAGGATCATGCACTATGCGGGCGACGCGGTGCTCGCCATGTTCGAGGCCGTGGTGGATGCACTTTCCTGCGCATCGACTATTCAAATCGATCTCAAAGAGCGCAACGCCGATCTGCCGAAGGAGCGCAAGCTGCAGTTTCGCATCGGCGTGAATCTCGGTGACGTGATCGAGGACCGCGGCGACATTTATGGCGACGGCGTGAACATAGCGGCGCGCCTGGAGAGCCTCGCCGAACCGGGTGGTATCTGTGTCTCCGAAAGCGTTTACGACGCGGTCAGCAATTCCCTGCCCTTCAGCTACGCGTTCATGGGCGAGCAAAAGGTCAAGAACATCGAGAAGCCGGTACGCGTCTACCGTGTCGTGCCCGCCGAAGATTCCAGCGGCCGCGCCACATCGGAAGCAGTGCCGGCGGGTCACGATGAGCAGGAGATCCGCTTCTGCACGTCGTCGGACGGTATCAGCATCGCCTACGCGACGGTGGGTGAAGGCCCGCCACTGGTAAAGGCGGCAAACTGGCTGAACCATCTGGAATTCGATTGGCAAAGCCCCATCTGGCGTCACGTGTTCGCGGAGCTGTCCCGTGATCATCGGCTGGTGCGCTATGACGAGCGCGGCAACGGACTCTCCGACTGGGAGGTGGATGACATTTCCTTCGAGGCCTTCGTACGCGATCTCGAGGCGGTGGTCGACGCGGTGGGGCTGGAACAGTTTGTCCTCCTGGGAATATCCCAGGGGTGCCCGGTGTCCATCGCGTATGCGGTTCGTCATCCCGAGCGTGTTTCACAGCTCGTTCTCTATGGCGGCTACGCGCTCGGGTGGACCAAGCGCGGCGCGAAGGACAAGGAGCAAGGCAATGCGGTTGTCGAGCTCATCCGTCAGGGCTGGGGCCAGGACAATCCCGCCTTCCGGCAGATGTTCACTTCACAGATGATCCCTGGCGCCACGGCGGAACAGATGCAGTGGTACAACGAGCTGCAGCGAATGACCACATCGCCCGAGATCGCAGCCCGGCTGCGACTCGCCATGGGTGAGATCGATGTCATGTCACTGCTGCCGCAAGTCTCCGCGCCGACCCTCGTTTTACACGCCCGCGAAGATGCATACGTCCCGTTCGATGGAGGCCGCAAAATGGCCAGCATGATCCCCGGCGCCCGCTTCGTGCCGCTGGAAAGCGCCAATCATCTGTTGATCGAGAGCGAACCCGCCTGGCCGCGATTTCTTGCCGAAGTCAGAAGCTTCCTGAGCTAGCCCCTGTATTAGTCAATCACAGCGACGTCAGCGCGGGCCACGGCCCCGCGCGTGTCGCGACCTTCCCAATTAGTTGCAAATTGAAGTCCCTGTTGTAAGATGCCCGAGCGGGTTCGGAAAAATGCATCCCCTGGCTAAAAAGGGGGGCCGGCTTTGTCGCGCCAACGTAGAACCCTCAACCAATCTCATACCCAGACCGAGCGGTGCCTCTCAAAGGTGACCCGAGGTAGTCTGATAATGCGCGACGATGCCAATTCCAACGCCGGCCATTCTGCCGATCAAAAGAGCAATTCGCGACAAGTGTGAGTGCCGGTAAACAGTAGAACGACTCTTCACAAACAGGGGAGAAATCATGAACCACAAAATCCGGAAATGGATGACGGCGATGGCCGCCGTTACCGTCCTATCTATGGTCGGCATCGCTGGCGCTGGCGAAACCACGGGGCTGACGGACACGACCATCAAAGTCGGCGTCATGGGGCCGTTCACCGGTAATGCGTCGAGCTACAGCAAGACGCAAATCGGGCTCATGGCCTACTTCAAGCACATCAATGATCAGGGTGGAATTCATGGACGCAAGTTCGAGATCGTTCAGGAGGACACCGCCTGCGCGCCGGCCAAGGGGATCGCCGCGGCCAAGAAGCTGATCCACCAGGACGAGGTGTTCTATCTGCACGGCAACTCGTGCAGCGGCGTCGCCATGGCGGTCAAGCCGACCGTGTCGCCGACTGGCATACCCTGGATCATCGCCCATGCCGTCAATCCTAAAATCACGATGCCGGTGAACGAGAAGAAGAGCATCTTCCACGGTGTTCCCGCGGGCCCCGCCTACGGCTCGACCATGGGTAAGTTCGTAATGTCCAAGCCTGGCGTTAAGCGAGTCGCGATGATCGCCCATACCAACGATTGGGCCAAGAGTTACTGTGACCCGGCGATCGCATACATCAAGAGCCAAGGCCTCGACCTGATCATGGATCTCGCCATGGAGCGCGGCCAGACCGACTCCACCGCCCAGGTCCTGAAACTGAAAGAGGCTAAGCCGGATTTCATTCTCGGTTGTCTTTACGAAGCCGAGACCGTGATTTTCCTGCGCGATGCCAAAAAGTACGGACTCAAGGTTCCGGTCATGGGAACCGCCGGGACAGATCTGGAGAACACCTTGGAGCGGCTGGGTGATCCCGATGCGGTGAAGGATTACTTCGTGTTGCACGCCTTCGTCGACAAGGTGGATGGCCCGAAGATGAAAAAATGGAACGACATCATCCTCAAGTATTACCCGAATGAGACAATTACCGGGTTCAGTGCCGTTTCCATGGCGAGCGGCGTCGCCGCCGTGAAGGCTCTTGAAGCTGCCGGGCCCGACTTGACACGGTCGAAAATGATCGCCGAGCTCGACAATATCAGCGGACTGACGACGGGCATTCTAGCCTGCGACATAACGTGGACGTCGACAGACCGCCACGGCTGCAAGAAGTCGGCGGTTGCCGGTTTCGTCGATGGCAAGCCGACGGTGCTCTCGGCCTGGGGCAAGCCCTGGTGATCTGACGTAGTTTCGAAATTGGCCGGGCCGTTCCGCCCCCTGGCACGACCGCTCGGGGACACGAAACGGCTCGGCCATCTTTGCGTTGCGTGACACGCTAGCCTGCTATGTTTCTTCAACTCACCCTCAGTGGATTAGCGCAAGGCGCCATCTACGCTTTGATCGCGCTCTCCATGACCGTCGTGTACAGGGCGACGACTATCGTTAATTTCGGGCATGGCGATTTTGTCATGGCCGGCGCCTTCGCAGTCTATGTGCTCGTCATTTATCTCGGCCTGCCCTACGTCCCGGCCGCGATTCTGGCGGTGGGGATCCTGTTCATCATGGGGGTCGGAGTCAGTCGCGGCTTCATCGATCCCATCAAGTCCGGTCCCCATATCGGGTTCGCCATGATGAGCATCTCCCTGGGCTATGTCCTCAGGGGCGGCGCGCGGACCCTTTGGGGGCGTGAGGTCTTTCCCATGCCTCAGGTCTTCGACATGGAGCCCATATTCCTCGGCGACCTGGTGGTGACCGGTGACGCCTTGTTCATCTGCGCCATCGTGGCAATCTTGCTGACGGTCTTCTTCCTGATCTTTTACCGGACAACGATCGGTACCGTCATTCAGGCAGTCTACCAGTCAGAGCGTGGCGCCACGCTAATCGGGGTCAATGTCCGCGCATTCCATGAATCCATGTGGGGTGCCGGCCTCGCCATGGGAGCGATGGGGGGGATCCTGATCGCACCCATTTCGCTACTCCACCCCGATCTTGGGGCCAGTTTCCTTATCCGCGGGTTTGCGGCCATGACGCTCGGCGGGTTCGGATCCCTTGGGGGCGCAGTCGTCGGCGGTCTTCTGCTGGGTGTCGCCGAGCAATACTTCGGCGCGTATATCAACACGGCATTAATCGATATCACCGCCTACCTGGTCATCGTCGCGGTGCTGGTCGCTCGCCCGGCCGGTCTGTTCGGCAAGACCGTTACGGTCCGCATGTGATGAACACGGAATGAGCAGCATCGAGCCCCCCCCGAAGCCTTCCATGTCCCGATTGCAGCGGATTTATTACCTCATCCCGGTCGTCGCCCTGGTCATTCCGTTCATGGCAAACGAATATCTTCTATGGGTAGTCAACGCCATGCTGGTCTATATCCTGGTCACGGTGGGGTTCAACCTCGTCATCGGCAACCTGGGTCAGCTCGCCTTTGCCAATACCGCATTTTTCGGGATTGGCGCCTATACGGCAGCCATATTGATGGTCTACGCCGGAATACCGTATGTGCTCGCCATCGTCGCGTCAGCCGTTGCCGGCGGAGTTGCCGGGTTCCTGGCCAGCGTGACGGCGCTCCGGGGGATCCGGCTCTACTATCTCGCCATTATTACCCTCGCCTTCGGCGAACTCATGAGATGGGTGTATCTGCATGGGGACAAAGTCACCCGTGGTTCCGACGGCCTGCAAATACCACAGCCCAGTTTTTTTTGGATCCCGCTCGATTCGGAAATGCCTAAGTTCTACGTGTTCCTGCTGCTTACGGTCCTGGTAGTCAAGGCGACATCCAATCTCATGCGGTCCAGAATCGGGCGCGCCATCGTTTCCATTCGGGACAACGAAGCGTCGACGGCATCCCTCGGCATCCACACCGCGCGTTATATCGTGGTGGCCTTCGTCTGGAGCGGCTCCGTAGTCGGCATCGCCGGCGCCATGTTCGCGGCTTTGATCGAGCGCGTGTTTCCGGAATCCTTCGGTCTGACGGAAATCATTGTCCATTTCGGAATGGTCCTGGTCGGTGGCACGGGCAGCATCGTGGGCAGCGTCTTGGGCGCTATCACCCTGACCGCCCTTCCGGAGTATTTCCGTCAGTTCCCGGGCATGGACGAGCTGCTCTTCGGAGTCATCATCGTTCTCGTCCTGCTGTTCCTGCCAAAAGGCTTGGTCAGCCTGCTGTGTCGCATCTCGCCTGCGTTCAACGAGCGGTACTATCGAGAGTAACCCGGGACTAGCCATGGAACCGCTTCTCGAACTGCAAGGCGTTTCGGTTAACTTTTCCGGCCTCCAGGCACTCGCCAACGTAACTTTCAATGCCCATGCTGGCGAGGTGCGCGCCGTCATCGGACCTAACGGGGCCGGCAAAACGACGCTTTTCAACGCCATATCCGGTTACGTGCCATCAACCGAGGGCGCCATGCATTTCATGGGCAAGCCCATACACGGCTTGGCGCCACACGAAATCTCAGCGATGGGCGTTCGCCGCACTTTTCAGAATGGGGGATTGTTCCCGGAAATGACCGCCCTGGAGAATGTTCTGACCGGCCTCCATGTAGATATCGATAGCAGTTTTCTGGGAATTGTCTTGGGACTACGCGAGGCCCGGGAAGCTGAGCGCGAAGGCCTCGCGCGGGCGCGCCACCTTTTGGATCTCATGGATCTGGGTGCCATCGCCGATCAACCGG
>Ga0255058_10000104_pt1 | contig 49725 bp, 57 predicted proteins | sample Cases_109_9_MG_FD_188637 | JGI IMG/M metagenome (GOLD analysis project Ga0255058, IMG submission 188637) | Seawater microbial communities from Amundsen Gulf, Northwest Territories, Canada - Cases_109_9 | ecosystem: Environmental > Aquatic > Marine > Gulf | place: Canada: Northwest Territories...
CTCGAAGGCGATGTGGCAGATGAGCGCCTCGTCGAGTATCGCTGCGATCGTCTCCCAGTCGTGAGAGCCGCGCTCGGGTTTGTGGCGCAGCGTCGTGCGCGGCGTCTTCAGTCCGTCGGTGTCCTGCGTGCCGGTGCCACGTGTCATGGAGCCACGAGTATACAGCGCTCCGGGCGGATTCGGTCACCTTTTTCCGCCACAAGCGTTCCGATACACTGAGTACACTATGAGTTCCGCCAAGAAGACGATCGAGCTGTACGATACGACCCTGCGTGACGGCACGCAGATGGAGGGCATCTCGCTCTCCGTCGCGGACAAGCTGAAGATCGCGCAGCGGCTCGATGAGATCGGCGTGCACTACATCGAAGGCGGCTGGCCGGGCTCGAACCCCAAAGACGCCGAGTTCTTTGCGAAGGCAGACGAGCTGAACCTGCACAACGCCAGGCTCGCGGCGTTCGGCTCCACTCGGAAGGCTGGCTCTGAGGCTGAAAACGACCCTAACTTGCGCGCCCTGATCGAAGCTCGAACGCCCGTTGTCACGCTCGTCGGTAAGGCCAGCGACAAGCACGTCACGGACATTCTGGAGACGACGACCGAAGAAAACCTGGCGATGCTGGCGGACTCGTTTCGCTTCCTCAAGAGCAAAGGCCTGACCGCCTTCTTTGACGCCGAGCACTTTTTCGACGGGTTCGCCTCCGACAAGGACTACGCGCTGCAGTGCCTGAAGACGGCCGCGGAAGCCGGCGCCGACTGCGTGGTCCTCTGCGACACGAACGGGGGCACGGTGCCGTCGCAGGTCGCCGAGATCGTCCGGCTGGTCGTGTCCGAAGTGCCCTGCCAAGTGGGGATACACGCGCACAACGGTGCGGACGTGGCGGTCGCCAACACGCTGGTGGCGGTGGAGGCGGGCGCAACGCAGGTGCAGGGTGCGGCAAACGGCTACGGCGATATGAGCGGCAACGCCAATATGTTCAGCATCATCGCCAACCTCAAGCTCAAGATGGGCGCTGACGTCGTCAGCGACGCACAGATGCAGAAGCTGACGGAGGTCTCACACTACATCAGCGAGCTGGCCAACATGCCCCCGAGCCCCCGCCAGCCGTACGTTGGTTCGGCCGCCTTCGCGCACAAGGCCGGGCTGCACGCCGCTGCTGTCGTCAAGCAAGCGTGGTCTTACCAGCACATCGACCCGGCGGAAGTTGGCAACGACACGCGCATCCTCGTATCGGAGCTGGCCGGGCGGCGCAACATCATCGCCAAGCTGGAGGAACAGGGCCTGCACCTGGACCTGAGCCAGGCCGACGTGCGCGATATTCTCGAACGCGTGAAGCTGATGGAGTCTCGAGGTTTCGTCTTCGAGGGCGCGGAGGCATCGTTCGAACTTCTCGTGCGCCGCAGCCGCCCCGACTACCGCGCGTACTTCGAACTCGTCGACTTCATGATCGTCGAGCGCCGTCACCACGACCCGGGGGACGATGGCCGCGATATGATCTCCGAGGCGATGGTCAAGCTCCGCGTCGGAGAGCGAGTGCTGATCACAGCGGACGAGGGGAACGGCCCCGTCAACGCGCTGGACGGCGCCGTGCGCAAGGCGCTGGCCGAATCGTACCCGGACATCCACTCGATCCACCTGGTGGACTACAAGGTGCGCATCATCGACTCGGCCGCCGGCACTGGCGCTTCCGTACGAGTGCTGATCGAGTCCACGAACGGCGAAGAGACCTGGACGACGGTCGGGTCCTCGACGGACATCATCGAGGCGTCATGGCTGGCGCTCGCGGACAGTCTCGAATATTGGCTCATCCGCCACGCCACAGCGTAACTACGGACCAGACTCGACGTTCTCATCGGCGTGATCCACGTAACTGAGCAACTTCCGCAACTGCCCTTACGTATCGTCCTCGCCACCTTCGCGCCGGTGGCCCTGCGGGCCAGCGGGCTCTTTCCAACCGTGAAGGTACGCGCATGAACTGGCTCGACATACTGATCATCGTCGCCCTCATCGGTTTCACCGGCGCGGCCTACTCCGCCGGGCTGATCCGGGAGATCGTCACGCTGACGGCCGTCGTTGCCGGCATCGTGATCGCGGGCACGCTGTTCGACGATCTGGCGAGCGATGTCCTCGTCTTCATTGGCAACGACAGCGCTGCGGAGGCCGTATCGTTCCTCGCTCTATTCGGCGCGGTGTATATCTTCGGCCAGATCGCCGCTTACATGCTGAAAACGGGCGCGTCGCTGTTGATGCTGGGGCTCTGGGACAAGTTGGGTGGCGCTCTGTTCGGCCTGATCAAGGGGCTGTTCATCGTCCAGATATTGCTGCTGGTCTTCGCGGCCTACCCCAGCCTGGGCCTCGACGGAGCGGTGGCCGGCTCGGAACTGGCGGACTACTTCGTCGATGACTTCTCGTTCTTGCTGCACCTTCTGCCGCAGGCGTTCGAAGACCGCATCGACGCCTTCCTCGGCGTGACGGGGAACTAGCGCTTTACCGACCGATTATTGCCGCCTCTCAAATCTGTCTGATAGTATTGAAATCCGGTGGTGAATCCAGATGAGACCACGTCTACCTGTATTGGTGCTCAATCAGAACTTCGAGCCGCTGAACGTCTGCAACGTCCGGCGCGCTCTGGTTTTACTTGGCCGCGATAAAGCAGAGACCATCGAAAACGGCCGCGGCTACCTGCACAGCGCCACCGAGATCTTTGAGATTCCCTCCGTCATCCGCCTCGGCTATCTGATCCACCGCCCCCGACCGCAGGGGCGCATCACACGGCGCGACATCTTCCTGCGCGACAAGTTCACCTGCCAGTACTGCGGCAACCAGTCGAAGGACCTGACGCTGGACCACGTGCTCCCGCGCCACCGCGGCGGGACTCACGAGTGGAACAACGTCGTGGCCGCCTGTAAGCGCTGCAACCACAAGAAGGCCGGTCACACGCCCGAAGAGGCGCGCATGTACCTGCGCCACGATCCCTACCAGCCCACATACAGCTACTTCCGCACGTTCTACCACCACCTCGAGCGCAACGAGGGCTGGCGGAAGTTTATACCGGCGATCGACGGCGAGCTGGACTTCGGCTTCGCCTAACCCCCGCGAGTAGCAGCTTACGCCTGGCAGCCGCGGCAGAAGTTCGTCTCACGCCCACCCGACTTGATCGACGTGATCCTGTGGCCGCAGCGCGGGCAGTCTTCGTCACCCTTTTTGTGTACACGGAGATGATCCCGGTACATCCTGACCGGTAGGCCCTTCTCTTCCGTCAGATCGGTCACGATGGGGATCGCCCAGTCCATAGTGTCGCGGATGGCGTGGAACAGCTTGCGCAGATCCTCCTCTGGAATGTCCGTGCGCTTGCGAAACGGGTGCAGGCCAGCCTCCCACAGAACCTCGTCCGAGTAGGCGTTGCCGATGCCTGCGACCATGCGCTCTTTCGTGATGATGTTCTTGATCATGCCGCGGCCCTTCATCATGACGGCCAGGAAGCCGTCTTCGTCCAGGTCCGGGCTCATCACGTCCGGGCCCATCTCCGTCCAGCGCGGGACGTGCTCGGCGAACTCCTCCTCGCGGACGAGAAAGGCGCGGCCCATCATGCGGTCGTCGAAGTAGCGCAGGTCCATGCCGTTGTCGAGGTGCAGAATCCAGGCCGTTTTAGAGCGGCGCCGGTGCTTCGGCTCGACGTACTGGAAGCGGCCAGCCAGCATCGCGTGGACGACGAGAAAGTCGCCGCTCTCGAACGGAAACACGAGGAGCTTGGCGTGGCGGTGGACGGGTCTAAAGGTCTGGCCCTTCATCCGTTCCAGGAACTCCTCGCGCCCGGCGCGCACGATCCAGGCGATCGGCGCCTCGGCCTCGACGACCTTCAGCCCGGGCAGGCGCTTGTTGAGGTACGTAGCGTAGGCTTCAAGATCCGGTATCTCTGGCATCCGTCGTGAGCCTCAGGACGAGCGGCCTTCCGCCCGAAAGCGGGGATAGGAACCGAGGACGCGGAACGCGGAACAGTTCTTCTCGATCGTCGCCAGGGCCTCGGCCATCGCGGCGTCGAGCCGATGGCCGTGCACGTCGACGAGGAAGATATACGTACCCAGCTTCTCCTTGCTGGGCCGCGATTCGATCTTCGAGAGGTTGATCGAGCGCGAGGCGAACTCCTGCAGGGCGCCGACGAGCTGTCCGGGGCGGTCTTCGTTGGCGAAGGCGAAGGCGAGCGATGTCCTGTCTTCGCCTGTCGGGACGTGATCATCGGCGGCCACCGTGACGAAGCGGGTGTGATTGGGGCTACGGTCCTGGATGCCGCTGGCGAGCACCTCAGCGCCGTAGTGATCGGCGGCGCGGCGGCTGGCGATCGCGGCTACGCCGTCGCGGGACATCACGGCCTCGACGGCGGCCGCGGTTGAAAGCGCCGCCTCGATCTCAGCGTCTGGGTACTCACGCGAGATGAAGGCCCGGCACTGGGCGATGGCGACGGGGAACGACTTGATCGCGGTGACGTCCTCCTTGCGGGTGCCCGGCTTCACCAGAAGCAAGTGCTCGATCGGGAGCACGGTTTCGCTGCGAATGTACAGCGGCTTGTCGGCGTGGATCAGAAGGTCTAGCGTCTCGTTGACGGCGCCCTCGATGCTGTTTTCGATCGGGATGACGCCCTCTTCCGCTTCGCCATCAACGACGGCCGCTGCTACGGCCGTGATGCTCGCCAGCGGCACGAGATCGTAGCCGCCCCCGGCGCGCTCAGCATAGATGAGCGCCGCCGCTTCGCTGTTCGTACCGGGGGGCCCGAAGTAGGCCAGAGTCCTCGCCATGCGACGATTGTACCGTCAGACAGAGCCGGTGAGGACGGCCCGCAGCGTCTCTTCGTTCTCACGGCGCGTGACGGCGACGATTTCGTCCTCGATCGCGATCGTCGTCTCGGGCGTCGGCATCCGCGGTGATCCGTCCGGGCTGATCAAAAGGACGATAATCGACTCATGTGGGAGCAACAGATCCTTGATCGCGGAGCCGATCACCTTCGCCTCCGATGGCACCTTTACGGCGACGAGCTCGAGGCCGCCGCCCAGCGTCAGGAACGGGATCATCTGGTGCGTCGGCAGCTCCTGCTCGATCTGCGCCAGGATCGCGCCAGTGGCGCTGACGGTCGTATCAATGCCGAGGCGCCGAAAGATCTCCTGGTTCTTCGGGTTGTTGATTCGCGCCACGGTGCGCGGCACGTTGAACTTCACCTTCGCCACCTGGCACGACACCAGATTGTCCTCGTCGTCGCCGGTAACCGCAATGACCATGTCGGCACGACCGAAGCCGGCGATTTCCATCGTCGCCGCTTCGCAGCCGTCGCCGCGCAGAACGATGTCGCCCAATTCTTCGGCGATGCGCTCGCACTTGGCAGCGTCCTGCTCGATGATCAGGACTTCATGCTGTGGCTCGGCGAGCAACTCCTTGGCCAGGTAGTAGCCAACTTTGCCGCCGCCGACGATGATGACGTACACCTAAGCCTCCTCGCCCACCGCTGAGTCCTCGCTTAGCAGGCCGTGAAGGACGTTCGCGCCCATGACCGTCGGGCTAATCGTCTCCAGACCCAACCCCCGGTACATCTCCTCGCGGATCGGGTCATAGATGCGGCAGAGCGTCCGCGGCACGCCGAATATGTGCTTCGCCACCTGCGTTGCCAGGACGTTGCGGTTGTCGCCCTGCGTCACAGCGATGAAGGCGTCGGCCTCGCCGACGCCGATGCGCGCGAGCACATCCTGGTCTATGCCGTTGCCGATGTGCTTCTTGCCCTTGAAGTTCGACGGCAGTCGCCTGAACGCGTCAGCCCGCACGTCGAGGACGGTGACATCGTGGCCCTCCTCGGAGAGGCGCGCGGCAAGGGCCGACCCGACGCGACCGCAGCCCATAATCACAACCTTCATTCGCCAACGCCTCTCGCCGCCTCACGAACGAGGGTCACGAGACAGGGCGCGTGATCCATGACGTAGTGCGCAGTCTCGCCCAGCTCGAATTCGCCAAGCGGCATCTTGTAATCAACGCCGAGAAAGATTGCACTGACGCCGCGTTCGATCGCCTCGTCGACGATAGCGTGACCGGCATCTCGCGCCTGCAGTATCTCGCCTTCGATCTTGCAGTCGGCCTTGCTCGCTATATCTTCGGCCTGCTGGAGGATGCTCTCCGCGCCGCGGGCATCGGCATCGAGTTCGGCATCGAGGGCCATCGTGCGGGCGACCTCGATGATGTACACGGCGTAAACGATCCCCTTATTCCTACGGGAGATAGTGCAGGCGAGCGCGAGCGCGTCGAAGGCGGGTGAATTGCCATCGACCGGAACGAGGATGTCCTGGGCGCGCTGAGTAGGGTATTCCAAAGAGAGAAACCGAAGAATTGACTATCGCAAGGCATTATACGGACGCTGCCAGCCGTCGAGCAACGCCCGGCCGGCCAAGGCTAGTGGCGAAATCCGCGCGTACCGGTGAACACCATCGCAACGCCATATTCATTGCAGACCTCAATTGCCTCTTCGTCCCGTGCACCGCCGCCTGGCTGGATGATCGCGGTGATGCCAGCACGACAGGCGTCCTCCACCGCATCGCCCTTCGCAAACGGGAAGAAGGCGTCCGAAGCGATGACCGCACCCTCGATGCGCTCTCCAGCACGCTCGATCGCCTGCTGTGTAGGCCACAGGCGGTTCGGCTGGCCGCCACCGATGCCGATCGTCGCCCGCTCTCTGGCGATTACGACGGCGTTCGACCGGACGTGCTTCGCGCAGTTCCAGGCGAAACGCAGCTCGTCGGCCTCAGCGGCGGTCGGGGCGCGCTTCGTGACGACGCGGAGATCCAGATCTGCGCCGCGAGCCGCGTCCGGTTCTTGCGCCAGCATGCCGCCCAGCAGCTGCCGAAACTCGACGTTGGGATAGGCGCGGTCGGCGGATGGCGTTTGGAGGATGCGCAGGTCTTTGCGCTTGCGCAGCCGCTCCAACGCGCGGTCCTCGTACCCCGGCGCGATGATGATGTCGTAGCGCTTGCCGCGCATCGCTTCCGTCATGTCCCAGGTCACGGACCGGTTGACGGCGATGATGCCTCCGAACGGCGAGATCGGGTCCGAGTCGTACGCCCGCTGGTAAGCGACAGCGATATCATCGTGCGATGCCACACCGCATGGCGTGCCGTGCTTAACGATGACGACGACCGGCTCGTCGAAGTCGATGGCGCAGCGCCATGCCGCATCGGCGTCGAAGTAGTTGAGGTAGGACATCGCGAGCCCATGCAGCTGTTCGGCACTGACGGCGCCGACGGGCGCGGATGGGCTGGGATCACGGTAAACGGCGCCACGCTGGTGCGGGTTTTCGCCATAACGGGTGTCCGCGATCTTGTCGAGCCCGATCGTGAGCTCTGCCGGGAATCCTCCGGGGGCGTCCGCGTAGCCGACATCACCTCGCAGGTAACCCGCGATCATCGTGTCGTAGGCGGCAACGTGCTGAAACGCCTTCGCTGCCAGGCGCCTGCGGTAGTCATCGGGCACCTGCTCCATCGCCAGGTGATCGAGCGCCTCATCGTAGTCGTCCGGGTCGACGAGGACGAGCACGTGTGGGTAGTTTTTGGCCGCCGCCCGCAACATCGTCGGACCGCCGATATCGATGTTCTCGAGCGCATCCTCGATCGTTACATCCGGCTTCGCGATCGTCTCGCGGAACGGGTAGAGGTTCACGCAGACGAGATCGATCGGCGCAATGTTGTGCTCGGAGAGCTGCTCCATGTGCGCGGGCAGGTCGCGGCGTGCGAGGATGCCGGCGTGCACCGCCGGGTGCAGCGTCTTCACGCGCCCGTCGAGCACCTCCGGAAACGACGTCAGCGAGGAGACGGGCTGCACGGCAAGCCCGGCCTCCGAGAGGTGCTTGTGTGTGCCGCCGGTGGAGTAGATGTCGAACTCCAGTTCGGCGAGCTGCAGGGCGAAGTTCTTGAGCCCGCCCTTGTCGTACGCCGCGAGGATGGCGACGGGGCTCAAGAGCCCTCCTCGACGTACTCGTTGTTGTGCCAGATGTCGGCGAACTCCTGGGCGATCTCTTCGTCCACTTCGCCAGAGCCATCGCAGAGCGGGCAACTGATCGCGCCGGCGGTCGCCTCCGCCATGCCCTGGTACTCCATCAAATTGCCTTCCTCGACCCAGACGTAGGTGCGGTCAGGGTCGTAGTCGATGCCCTCGACGGGGTGGCCGCGGCCGTCCTCCTCGATGATCATCACGCCATCCGCGTGACCGGCGTGCTCGCGGAAGAACGAATCAAGCGCCGCGGTGGCGTTGGGCGCCTCTACCTGCTCCTCCCAGTCCGTTTCTTTGAAGTAGTGGCCGGGCCGTGCGGCGGCGGCGCGCAGGTCGATCTGACCGCCACCATCCTTCGGCTGACGTTCGATGTAAAAGACGCGGAAGCGAGCCATCGCTAACTCCAATCTACCCCTTCGCCGCGCGTCACTTCGCCGATGACCCACGACTCCGGCAGCTGTTGCGAAACTTCTGCGGCATCTTCCGGCGCCACGGCGACGATGACGCCGACGCCCGCGTTGAACGCGCGCAGTAGGTCCGCCTCGTCGAGGTCACCGGTCTCCTGTATCAGGCGGAAGAGCGCCGGGGTTCGCCAGGACTCACGGTCGAGGCGAGCACCGAGGCGGTCCGGCAGGATGCGAGGCAGGTTGCCGGGAATCCCGCCGCCTGTGATGTGCGCGATCCCGCGCAGGCGAGACAGGACGGGGCGCAGGTCTGAGAGGTAAGGGCGATGAGGTTCAAGCAGCGCGTCGCCGAGCGTGCCCTCGAGCCCAGGGTAGTTGCGTTCGAGTACGGCGCGCTCGACCGCCGGATCGCCCCCCATGCCGATGTTGAATAACCGCCGCACGAGCGAGTAGCCGTTCGTGTGCAGGCCGTTCGACGGCAGCGCGATGAGGGCGTCGCCTTCTCTAATTCCTGAGCCGTCGATCACGGCGTCGCGCTCAACGACGCCGACGACGAAACCGACGAGGTCGAAGTCGCCGTCCGCGTATGTGCCGGGCATGTCGGCTGTCTCACCACCCAGGAGGGCGCAACCGGCCTCCCGGCAGGCAGCTACGCAGCCGGCGACGAGGGCAGCCTTGGCATCGTCCGAGAGGCCGCAGTTGCCGATGTAGTCGAGAAAGAAGAGTGGCTCGGCGCCGGTCGTCAGGACGTCGTTGACACAGTGGTTGACGAGGTCGTGGCCGACGCCTTCGTAGCGCCCGAGGAGACCCGCGATCTTGACTTTCGTGCCAACACTGTCGGTACTGGCGACGAGCACAGGCTCATCGTAGCTGCCGAGCTTGAAGAGTCCGGCGAAGGGACCGACGTCGGCGAGGACCTCCGGCCGCCGCGCCGACATGGCGAGCCCGGCGAAGCGGTCGACGAGCGCCTCGGCCGCGTCGACGTCAACGCCGGCAGCCGCGTAGGCGTCGGGGGTATCTGGCTTCTGGCTGGTCACAGCGTTGGGCCTTGCACCACGTTACGGGAACTCCTTCTGGAACGGGCGAACCCAATAATAGCGGGACGAGACGCGCGGTGCTAGCCGTTCTCGGCTAGCCGCTGTCGGTTTCGCTGTCGGCGGCCGCGGTGACGGGGACTTTCCTGGCCTTGCCGCGTCCCGGGCGTTCGAACACGAGCTTGTCCATCTGCAGCTGAACCGGCATCGGGTATTCGCCGGTGAAACAGGCGGTACAGAACGACTCGCGAGGCTGCTCCACGGCCCGCATCAACCCATCGAGCGAGAGGTAGGCGAGCGAGTCGGCACCGATGTGCTGGCGAATGTCTTCGATCTCCTGTCGCGAGGCGATCAGCTCCCACTGGGTCGCCATGTCGATCCCAAAGTGGCAGGGGTGCACGATCGGCGGGGCGCAGACGCGCATGTGCACGCTCGCAGCACCGGCGTTGCGCAGCATTTCGACGACCTTCGGCGTCGTCGTGCCACGGACGATCGAGTCGTCGACGACGATAAGGCGCTTGCCCTCGATCACCTGGCGCAGCGGGTTGAATTTCAGACGGACGCCTTGCTCGCGCAGCCGCTGGTCAGGCTTGATGAAGGTGCGTCCCACGTAGCGGTTCTTGACGAGGCCCTCCGTGTACGGAATGCCCGACTCGTTCGCGTAGCCGATGGCCGCCGCCGTGGCAGAGTCCGGCACACCGATCACGATGTCGGCATCGACCGGCGCCTCACGGGCCAGCTCGCGGCCCATGTTAGCGCGGGTCGGCTGGAGCAGCTTGCCGCGAATCACGCTGTCAGGGCGGGCGAAGTAGATGTACTCGAACACGCAGAGAGCGTCGCGGCGCTTCTCCAGCGCCTGCTCGGCGTGCAGGCCGTCGCCATCGATGACGACGGCTTCGCCGGGCTCGACTTCCCGCACGAACTTCGCGCCCAGGTGATCGAGGGCGCAAGTCTCGGAGGCGACGACCCAGCCCTTGCCGTTGAGACGGCCGATGCTGAGCGGGCGCACACCGTACGGATCGCGCATGGCGATCAGTGAGTCCGGCGTGACGGCGACGAAGCAGTAGGCGCCGGATAACACTTTCATCGTGTTGGAGGCTCGTTCGAGCCACGAACTGCCCGGCGCGGACGCCAGCAGCCGCGCAGCGATCTCAGTGTCCGTCGACGTCTCGAAGTCCGTTCCGCTGTCCTCCAGGTCGGCCCGCAGGACGTCAGCGTTGAGCAGGTTGCCGTTGTGTCCCAGCGCCAGCTCGCCGTTCGTGCCTTCGACATGCACCGGCTGCGCGTTCTCGCTGCGGCTCGAGCCGGTGGTGGAGTAGCGGGTGTGGCCGATGGCGACGTGGCCGGGCAGGTGACCCAGGTCGTGCTCTTCGAATACTTGTGAGACGAGGCCCATGCCCGTGCGTACGTGGAGCGTCTGTCCGTCGCCGCTGGCGATTCCTGCGCTCTCCTGGCCGCGGTGCTGCAGGGCGTAGATGCCGTAGAAAGTGATGCGGGCTACGTCTTCGCCCGGCGCGTACACGCCGAAGACGCCGCATTTATCCTTCCAGGCATCGCTATGCATGAAAAGACCCCGCAAGCGGGGGGAAAGAATGGGCGCCGAGTGAAGTGCTCAAGGCATTACTACAAAAGAGACTGCCCTTGCTGGCACAACAATTGTAGCACCGGCATTGCGTAAGCCACAACGACCCTTGTCAGGCACTCGCCACCATGCGGCGGTGCTCGGAACGGATGCAGCGGTCCATCACGACCTCGAGGCCGGCTCTGCGCGCCTTCGCCGCCGCCTCTTCGTTGACGATCCCTTCCTGCATCCAGATCACTTTCGCCCCGGCCGCGATCGCATCGTCGACGACGCCCGGCACGGCCTTCGGACGGCGAAATACGTTCACGATCTCCGCCGGCGCGGGGATCGAGGCGACCGTCCGGTACGCCTTCTCGCCGAGCACTTCCGTCTCCACCGGGCTGACCGGCACGATGCGGTAGCCAGCGGACTGCATGTACTTCGAGACGCTGTGAGAGACGCGCGTCTCGTCGTTCGAGAGTCCGACAACGGCGATCGTGTGGTACTTGCGGAGGATCTCCGCCTCGGCGCTCACGCTAGCGCGCCCTCTCCCCGACTCAGACGCGGGCTTAACTGGCTCTTCCAGCTCGATCTCGGCCGTGATTACCACGCGGCTGCCGGTCATCTCGGCGATCGCCTCCGCAGCATCGAGGGCGCGGTCCCAGCCCTCCTCGATCAGGTCGCCTGAGGCGCCGGCGATCACCTGCGCGATCGGCAGGCGCTTGCCGCTCACTTTGACGAGCACGATGTCCCAGGCGCGAAAGTCCAACGGGTGCGGACCGGGCGCGACGATCCCCTGCTCGAAATCTTCGACGACGATGTTATCGATCTTCCAGAACGGCACCAGGTCCATCGTGCCGATGCCCAGTCCGAGAACGCCCTGCTGAAAGCACACCGACTGCTTCTCTTTCTCGACGACGACTGCAGCGCCAATCACCGAGTACACAAGACCCATCGTCGCGAACGGCGCCAGCAAGAGGCCCGGCAGCAGGATCAGCACGAGCAGCGTCGCCGAGAGATCGCCCGCGAACAGAACGACTGAGGCGAATAGCGCCGCGCTGATCAAGAGGCCGGCCAACGGGAAGATAACGGCACCGCGCTCCGGGCGCAGATCGATCCGCCCTCGGCGCACCACGAGCACGCGCCGGTCGAGTGGGATTCGCCTGGTTTCGCTCATTTCGTTCCGATTGTATCCCGCACCGCGTTTGACGGCCCCCGCTGACCAGCCATAGAATTCGAGCCGAGACCACCATGCGTAAAGACATCGTCGACATCCTCGCCTGCCCGATGGACAAGAGCCCGCTGGAGCTGTCCGTCGAGGAGGCCAACGGTGACGAGGTGATCCAGGGGCTGCTTACCTGCAGCAAGTGCGGCGAAAAGTACCCGATCGAGGACCGCATTCCCAACCTCCTTCCGCCCGAGATGCGCACCGGCTCTGCCGGCCAGCAGAGCGGCTGAGCATGGATCCCGCCCAGCGCACCGGCCTGGTCATCATGGTCGTCTCCGCGTTTCAGTTCGTGATCTTCTTCTGGGCGCTAACGCGGCGCAGCTATCTGGCCCTGGCCCTGCCCGTCCTCAGCGCGCTCGCCGCCGTCTCGGCGCTCGCCTTCTGGATCGGCTGGACGATGTTCACTGGCGAGGACGAAGAGCTCGAAGAGATGAGCGAGCCGCCCGGATCCGAAGAAGTCTAGCGCGGCCCATCGCCTGCCAGACCATCCCAGCCCTCTCCCGTGATGCGGCGCACACCCGCATTGCCCGCTTCCTGTGCCAGCTCCGCAATCGTGCGGTCGAGAACGGGATGGACGATGTCCGCCGCGATCTCGGCGAGCGGCACCAGCACGAACGAACGCTCGGCCATTCGAGGGTGCGGCACTGTCAGGTTGTCCGTCTCGACAACGTCATTGCCGTAGAGGAGCAGGTCGAGGTCGACCGAGCGAGGCGCCCAGCGTGGTGCCATGCGGGCGCGGCCGAGGCGTCGCTCGGCCGCCTGCATAACGCTGAGAAGCGCGTGCGGCTCGAGGTCAGTCTCGATGCGGCAGGCGGCGTTCAGATACGCTGGCCCTCCGCTCCCGTCCGGGGTGACCGCCTCCGTCTCGTAGAGCGCCGACACTGCAACGATCCGGGCGACCTCGCTGATCGAGCGCAGGGCCGAACGCAGGTTGGCCTCGCGGTTGCCGAGGTTAGCACCGAGGCCGACGCAGACGTCAGCCCGAGCGCTTCGCGAGGATCGCATACGTGAACTGTCCCTTCGCAATCAGGTCGTCCGAACCTCGCCGCCGCACGTCGGCCTCAGCGAAGACGATGGAGCGCCCGAGGCGCAACGTCCGTCCCTCGCAGACCAGCTCGTCGCCCAGACGCGCGCCGGAAAGGAAACTGACGCTCATATCGATCGTCGCGTGCGGGGTCTCGGCCATCGCCTCCAGGCCGCGGATCGTGACGATGGCGTGCCCGGTGGCCTCGTCCATGAGCGTCGTGATGACACCGCCGTGCACAACCCCGTTCGGGTTCATATGCTTCTCTTCGAGCGTCAGGGACATCACGCTGACGCCCTCTTCAAACGAGTCGACCCGCCCGCCGAGCATCTGCATGATCCCACTGGCGGGCAGCTCCGATGCATCCTTCACTTCTCCTCCTTCCAGCCGCGCACGATTGCGTCGGCCACGCGCGCGACACGCGACATCTCTTTAACGTCGTGCACGCGCACGATATCGGCCCCGCCGACAATCGAGACGGCAACTGTCGCCGCCGTGCCCTCAAGGCGCTCCTCAGCCGGCAGCCCACCGAGCACGGCGCCGATCGTCGACTTGCGCGACGTGCCAACGAGGAGCGGCCGGCCAACGATTCGCAGCTCCCGCAGACGCCGGAGCATCTCCAACGCCTGCTCGTTCGTCCAGCCAAAGTTGAAACCGGGGTCAAGGATCAGCTGCTCGTCGGGCAGTCCGGCCTCGCAGGCGATGCGCAGGCTTTCGAGCCAGCCTTCGATGATATTGCCGATCGTGTCTTTGAACTCGCGGCCGCGCTGATGATGCATCGCCACCGCCGGCACGCCGGCTGCCGCGACGATACCCGCGAGCGCGGGCTCGCGGCGGAAGCCGTGCACGTCGTTCACGAGCGCGGCTCCGGCTTCGATCGCCGCCTTCGCTACATCCGCCTTGTACGTATCGATGCTCACTGGCACGTCCAGCTCTCGCACGAGACGCCCGACGACAGGGATCGTGCGCCTCAGCTCCTCTTCCGCGCCGATCTCCTCGCCGCCGGGCCGCGTTGACTCGCCGCCAACGTCGATCATGTCCGCTCCGTCCTCGCACATTCGAACGGCCTGCCGCACGGCCTCGTCGACGTTAGTGCCGACGCCGTCGCCGGAGAACGAGTCGGGCGTGACGTTGAGGATGCCCATGACGTACGTACGCTCACCCCAGGCGAACTCACGCCCGCCGATAGTTATCGGCGCCGGTTGGTGCTGCGTCGCGGCCTGCATGACAGACCTAGCCTATAATGCAAGCCACCCCGAGACGCAACCGAGGTGCCGCATGACCCCGTACCCAAACCCCGACATCCTGGCCGAAACGGACTGGCTCGCCGAGCACATCAACGAGCCGGACCTGCTCGTCGTCGACTGCGACGAGTTCCCGGCCTTCATGCGCCTGCACATCGATGGCGCTGTCGGCCTGCGCACGCACCACTACTTCAAGGCGACCGGCGATTCGGCGTCGGGGCCGGGCATCGGCACTCACATCATGGATCCGGAGAGTTTCGCCGAGACGATGTCACGGCACGGCATCGGGGACGACACGCAGGTCGTCGCCTACGACAACATGGGCGGGCTCTACGCTGCACGCCTATGGTGGGCGCTCGACTACCACCGTCATTCGAAGTGCCGCGTGCTCAACGGGGGCTTCCGAAAGTGGTACGAAGAAGGCCGCCCAGTTTCGATGGAGATGCGGCATATCGAGAGCTTGCAGTTTACCGTTCGCGGAGTGCGAGGTGACACCTGCGCGCGGCTGGACGACGTTCGAGCGGCGATCGATGATGACGACGCGGTGATCTGGGACGTCCGGGCGAAGGGCGAACACACCGGCGAGGACAAGCGAGCGAACAAGCACGGCGGCCACATACCCGGCGCAGCACACCTCGATTGGCTCGACATGACGGTCTCGCCGCCGGTCCGCTCCGGGCTCCTGCTTCCGCCGGACGAGATCAGCCGTAAGCTGGCAGACGCCGGGATCGTGCCGGAGAAGCGCGTGATCACGCACTGCCAGGCAGGCATTCGCGCCGCGCAAGCCGCGTTCGTCCTGCGCCTGATGGGCTACCCGAGCGCGCTCAACTACGACGCCTCGTGGGCGGAGTGGGGCAACCGCGACGACACACCGATCGTTACGTAGACCGGCATCGTCAATCTGCGTCAGCCTCTCGACGAGTCTCTCGCTTGGTCTGCGAGGGCGTAGTTTCTCCGGCCACCTCGCCCAGTCTGCGTTTTGCCAGGTGCTCCAGACGTTCCGCCTGCGTTACAAGCGTCTGCCGCAGGCCCGGAGAGACATCGCGCTCTCGAATGACTTTCGCCAGATCGGCGATAGTGGACGCCCTGCGTGCGATACGTTCATCGGCGTGACCGAGACGTGCGCGCAGCTCATCGTTGACGATCTCTCCCACGTAAGATGCGGGCAGCTCCACCAGATCGTCTTTAGGAGGTGCCTTCTCGTTAAGCAGGCGAGTCACGTGAGCCTCCTGCGTTAGCTTGCGAAAGACTGTGAACTCGGCCGCGTTTAGCGCCTTCTTGCGATTGGGCTTGGACGCCTCCTCAAGGTCCCACATTGGCCACACTTCGACGCGGGCGACTTCCATAGGGTCGAGAACGTGCATCGCAACGGCATCGGTTCTCTGATTAGTCAAGTGACGGCGTATTCTGACTCGCAGCCTTTCGTGAGTCTGGCCAACGTAGATCGGCTCTCCATCGTAGTCATAGAACGCGTACACCCCGCACGTTGCATCGCAAATACGTCGGCCCTCGCCGTCCTGCCTGTTCATGAACTCCTCTAGGGCCTGAACGAGCGCCTGCAAGTCCAGCGTGAGGCGCTGCTTACTTGTGATGCGTCTTGCCATTGCCATTCACCGCGATCGAAATCCCTGGAGGAGGTTGGACCGTCAACAGGCCGTCGACGAGTGGGACGAGATAGTTCCGAGCGAGCCACTCGACCGCCGGAACGCAGACAGCATCTCCAAGGGCTGAAAGGGCCTTGTTGACGGAAACAGACGAGAGGTCGATCTGAGGCGCGCCCATGAGCCGCGCATACTCCATCGGCAACATCCACCGGATTCGAACATCGCCTGCATCTACCTCGACGAGCGCCTGGCGGCTCGATCCGCCACGTGTTGTCCGGAGGCAGCCTGCGATCTCATCATTTCGAATTTCCCAGCGGGCGACGCCGCCTCTCGTTCGCCTATACGCCGTTCGCCACAAAAGAGAATCTGTCTTCTCGAGTATGCGCAGCCGTTTAGCCTGAATCGGTGCCAGTGATCTGATGAATCGGCGAACCTCCGACGCGGCCCACCACCTCGAATCCGTCGGGGAAAGCCGCTCGACGACGTGACGAAGGGTCCATGTGGTCGACGGGGGCTCAGGGAGGCGAGCGGGCTGTAGCAACAAATCGCGGTGGCAGGATGCGAACGCTGCTATCCACGCCGGTCGCACCGATGTCACTCTCCAGGAGTCCGGGGCGATCAGGGGTTGCTGAAATGCCACGATGAACACGCGCGCGCGGCTCTGCGGTACCCATCCTCGCGCATCGATCTGTAGTATGTCGCACACATAGCCGAGGCGGTTCAGCTCACGGATTGCGTTGACCAGATCTCTGCCTGCGTCGGAGAGGCGGAACCCGGAAACGTTCTCGATGAATAGAACTGGTGGCTTCCTATCCCCCATTTCATCGACAATGCGAGTGAACTCCCAGAATGTGCTTGACTCGCTGCCGTTTAACCCACGTCTCGACCCGGCGAGAGAGAGATCAGTACACGGGAATGATGCGGACGCAAGCGCCACTTCTGGCACATCAACACCCCTAATATGCCGGATGTCGTCGAGGGCGAAGGTGTCACAATCGTCGAAGTTGGAGCGGTAGACGGCTGCCTTCGAGCGATCTATATCGTTAGCAAAGCGAACGTTGAAGCCTGCCTGCTCCAGTCCAAGCCTCATTAGACCTATGCCGGCGAAGAATTCAGCTGCGGGGCGACACCCCAATGCCGACATCACTCTGTCGGCCGCGTCATCAGGATCGCTCAGCACTTCGTCGTCCCATAACCGAAGGACGCGCCAGCCTTTCTCGCGCAGTGCAAGCGTACTCTCCAGATCCCGATCAGCATTCCGCGTTATCTTGTGATCCCAATACGTGGATCGCCCGGGGCGCAGCCGATCAGGCCGCCCGTGCCAAAACGCCCCATCGACGAATACCGCAACTCGGCTGTTCCCAAAAACGACGTCAGGACACCCCGGGAGCCTCTTTACGTTGACTCTATAACCTCTAGCGCCTCGCTCTCTCAGAGCTCGTCGTAGCGCAACCTCCGGCGCAGTGTCTTTAGAGCGGACGGCCTGCATGGCCCGATGCCTCTGATCGTCGTTCAGATTGTCCCCATAGTACCGGCGCTGCTCGGACATCCTAATGCGGATAGTATTGATGATGAGCTAAAGCCACAAGGGGCAAGATTCACTTATCAACCAAATGCGTGAACCGAAACCGTTGAGATGACATGCCAGTAAAGACTGTGATGGCCTGGAGTGGCGGCAAGGATAGCGCCTGCGCTCTCTGGCGGCTCCAGCGGGACGAACGCTACGAGGTCACGGGCCTCCTGACGACGCTGACCGAGGGCTTCGACCGCATCAGCATGCACGGCGTGCGGCGCGAGCTGCTGGGGGCGCAAGCGCGAGCGCTCGACCTGCCGGTCTACGAAGTGTGGATCCCGCAGGGCGCGAGCAACACGGCCTATGAGCAACGCATGGGAGAGGCCGTCCGGCAGATGATATCGGACGGTGTGGACGCGATGGCGTTCGGCGACCTCTTCCTTGAGGACGTGCGCGCCTACCGCGAAAGGATGCTGGAACCGACCGGCCTTGAACCCTTGTTCCCGCTCTGGGGAGCGCCAACGGCAGCGCTTGCCCGGCGCATTATCGCCGATGGCTTCCGAGCGGTGTTGGCCTGCGTCGACCCGCGCGCGGTGCCGGCAGAATTCGCCGGCCGCGAGTACGACGAGGCGCTGTTGGACGAGATGCCGCCGGAGGCCGATCCCTGCGCCGAGCGGGGCGAGTTCCACACGTTCGTCTACGACGCGCCCAACTTCGCGTCGCCGATCGCACACACCCGGGGCGAGGTCGTCGAGCGTGAGGGGTTTGTCTTCGCTGACCTGCTGCCGGCCTAGGCCCTCAGAGCGGCGGGCGGCGACTGTGCCAGTCCGTAGCGCTCTCGTAGGCGTGCGCCGCGCGCAGGACGGTCGCCTCGTCGAACCAGCGGCCGACGAGCTGCAGACCGATCGGCAGACCTTCGCCCGTGAAGCCGCACGGCACCGATATCGCCGGTGTGCCCAGCAGGTTGAACGGATTCGTGTTGCGGATCAGGCTCAGCGTCGTCGACAGATCGCTCTGGTCGATCGGGCGGGCGGCGACCGTCGCCGTTGAGGTCGCCACCAGGTCGATCTCGCCGAACACGTCCTTGCGCCACGTCTCGACGACCATCTCGCGTAAGCGCAGCGCTTGGATGTACTCCGCCGCCGGGTAGGCCGCGCCCAGCTCCAGCCGATAGCGGACGTCCTCGCCGATGTCCTCGGGCCGCTCCCGCATGGCGGACTGGTGGACGGTGAAGGCCTCAGGCAGCATGATCGCGGCGGTCGCGTCTGGCATCTCGTCGATATGCGGCGGCGTGAACTCCCTCAGCTCGGCGCCCAGACCCTCGAGCTGCCGAACAGCCCCCCGAAACGCCTCATCGACGTCCGCGTCGACGCCGTCACCGAAGTAGCGGTCCGGCACGCCGACGCGGAGGCCCCGCACACCGTCGCCGAGCGTCACGCTGTAGTTCGGAACGTCGGCCTGGCTCGATGCGGGATCGCCTGCGTCGTTGCCGGCGATCGCCTGCAGAACGATCGCGGCGTCCTCGACGTTCCGGGTCAGGGGGCCGGCGTGGTCGAGCGACCAGCTCAGCGGCAGGAGACCACGGCGGCTGACGCGACCGAACGTCGGCTTGAGTCCGGCGATCCCGCAGAGCGCCGCCGGAATGCGGATGCTGCCGCCGGTGTCGGTTCCCATGCCAGCGAAACAGAGGCCGGCCGCAACGGCGGCGCCCGCGCCAGAGCTGGAACCACCCGTGATGTGATCGGTGTTCCAGGGGTTCCGCGCCGGGCCCGTGTGCGGGTTGATGCCCGTGGCGCCCAGCGCGATCTCGTGCAGGTTGAGCGTGCCGAGGACGATCGCGCCCGCCGCACGAAGCCGCCGTGTCACCTCGGAGTCCTCCTCCGAGACCACGTCGCGGAAGATCAGCGAGGCGGCGGTCATCGGGGCGCCTGCGACGGCGAAGATGTCCTTGAGAGCGACCGGTATGCCGTGCAGCGGACCGCGATACTCACCGTTCGCGATCTCGTCGGCGGCCTCGCGAGCGGCGACGCGCGCTTCGGCGGCGAGCACGGTGATGAAGGCGTTGAGCCGCCCGTCCAGCGCCTCCACTCGCTCGAGGCAGGCGTCCACGAGGTCGACAGGTGAGAGCTCGCGCCGTTCGATCATCTGTGCCGCCTCGGCGATCGAGAGCCAGTGCGGGTCAGTTGCCATGAGTACGTTGGGCACCGGCCGGCGGAGGAGCCTGAAACGACGCCGGACCGCGGTATCCCATCTCGAGAGCGGCAAGCGCGGCGGCAGCGATGCGGGCGTACTGGAGGCCCGGCACGATTCGATCGAGTCGTTCGTCGGAAGCGCTCAGGCCGACGCGGATGAGGGCCGAACGGGCGTCCTCGCGTGTGATTGGCTGGTTCATGGTGCCCAAACTAGCAGCAAAATGTTGACGCCGAAAGCTCACTGCAGCGGAAAATAGGCAAAAGTATAGGCACATTAGGTATTTTTGCTTGACACTGGTACGTGCAAGCTTTAACTTGCGGGCAGAACGAAACACATACGTTTTTTGACTTCCGGAAACGCCCCGGAGCCGACTGGCGAACCCAACCTTCGCCGAAGGAGTCTCTTATGAGCGCGAACATCCAGGAGCAGTTCCAGAAGCTGGGCCTCGGGGAGAAGATCATTCTCATCGCGGGCCCTTTGCTTTTCATTGACAGCTTTCTGCCGTGGTACGACGTCGACCTTGGCCCATTCGGTAGCATCAGCCGCAGCGCCTGGCAATCGCCCGGTGCACTATGGTCCATGCTGGCCGTGCTTATGGGCCTCGTCATGACCGGCCTCGTCGCCGCCATCAGGTTCGGAAACGTGAAGCTTCCCGAGCTTCCGGACCCGGTTACGTGGGGACGGCTTCACCTGGGCCTGGGCGGCGCGGCCGTACTGCTCGTCGTGATCAAGTTCATCAATGAGTCGAGCTTCCTGGGCTTCGGCTTCTATATCGGGATCATCGTGGTCATCGCACTGGCCGCCGGAGGATTCCTGACGTTCCAGGAAGAGCAGCAGGGCGTGGGCGTAGAAGTAGGCCCGGGGCCGACTGGAGGCGGAGGTCCTGGACCGACCGGAGGCGGGGACGCGGGCGGAGACGGAGGAGCAGACGCCGGTCCATCGATGTAGCGTCCGCCGCGGGCGGATCCAGAAATGACAAGCGATACCTGCCACCTCGCCATCGCGCGGGTGGCAGGTTTTCTTAGCGGAGGACTCCAATGACGAGCGATCTCATCCTCTCCCGCCTCCGCCGCCTGATCACGCTGGACACGACCGTGTTCCCGGAGGTGCGCGACGACCGCAGCTTCACGCCGATCGTGGCCGGTCTCGCCGCCGGCGCCGTGGTCATGGGGGGGCTTGGCGCCTTCCTCTACGGGCAGACGGTGCTGCCGTTCACGCCGGGCAACTGGTTCCTGGAGACGGCCGTCATGGGCAGCATCTTCACAATCGTCCTGCTGGCGGCGTCGATCGCGCTAACCTACCTGGTATTGGCGGAGATCTTCAAATTACAAGTCACGCTGGACGGCCTGGGACGAGTGCTGGCGCTGTGCTACACGACCTATGCTCTCAGCTTCTTCGTCTTCTTGCCGGAGGTCGGCTTCACCTTCGGCGTGCTATCGATCGCCGCGATGTTCTACTACGCGGTGAGTGGAGTTCGCGCCGCCGTTCCACAAGCGAGTGCCGGTGCCGCCGTGCTGTCCGTTGGGGCAGGGTTCGTGCTCTGGATCACCGTGATGGCACTGATATCCGACCCGGGCGATAACTTCTTCAACGGCCCCTTCGTCTACAGCATCGGCGACTAGGCGGACGCGTCGTCGCCTGTCGGCACTTCACTGATGTCGCCGTCAGTGATGCGGAACGCTCGCACCGCCGGATTGTCCTGATCCTCCAGTGAGACCAGCACGTAGTACGGATCCGGCCAGTTGGTAGCCAGGCGCACGTCCGTCGGCGACGGATAGGCCTCGCTGCGAGTGTGTGAGTGGTACACGGCCAGGAAGTCCCAGCCGTTGTCATCGCAGTCGCGCAGGAACCTGAGCAGCTCGCGATCGTCCACCCGGTACCGGAACTCGCTGTCTTCGGAGTTCGTTGCTCGAACGACCTTGACGGGCTTCCCGTCCACGCCGGCCAGCATTCCGCAGCACTCGTTGGGGAACTGCTCGCGCGCGTGGGCGATCATTTCCGCGCGTACGTCGTCGCCAAGAGGAAGCATCAGTCGTCAACCGGGCCGATATAGCTGGCGTCGATGATCACGCCTAGCTCCTGGTCGCTGCCGAACACGCCTCTGACCCGCACGTCGCGGCCGAGAAGTCCGTCGAGCGAGTCCCCGCCCGCGTGCTCCCGGATGACGACCGCGAAGTTGCCTTCGCCGACCAACTGGTAGCGGTCGTGTTCCTCACTGAATCCGAGGACACCCACGGTTGACACGGGCTTGCCCTCGAAGCGACCGGGGCCGCTCGTCAAATCGTGAACGGAGACGTGCTCTACTGAGGCGATCGACTCACCGCCGTGGTTCAGGAAAAACGTCGCGGAGAGAACCACCACGGCAAGCGCGGTGATCGCAGCGTACATCAGCGTGCGACCCATCAGCGGTGCTCCGTTACCACCAGATCGTGCCCTGCGTCTCTTCGGGCGTCTCGTCGTAGTCTCGGCTCCAGAGCTCGGTCGAGAGGTACTTCCAGCCGCCGTCGGCCAGAAGCGCCACGACGTTGCCGCGCTCCAGCCGCTCCGCCGCGCGAACGGCGACCTTGAGCACGGCGCCGGAGGAGATGCCGGCGAAGATCGCTTCTTTCTGCATCAGTTCTTTCGTCATGTGAAACGAGGACACTGAATCGACTACGATGCGACCGTCCAGGACGGACTCATCGAGCACGGGCGGGATGAACCCTTCCTCGAGCGCGCGCAGCCCCTGCACGAGGTCGCCAGGATGAGGCACGGCGGCGACGACCTTTACGTCGCTGAGGTTGTCCTTGAGGTAGCGCCCGACGCCGGTTAGAGTGCCACCCGTGCCGAGACCGGCAACGAAGACGCTGACGTCGGGCACGTCGCGAAGGATCTCGGGGCCGGTCGTTTCGTAGTGGGCGCGCGGGTTGTTCTCGTTTCCGTACTGGTAAGGCATGAAGTAGCGGCCCGGTTCGTCCTCGACCATCCGTTGAGCCTTGAACACGGCGTCGTTAGTGCTGGTCGCGTTCTCCGCATAGACGACATCAGCGCCGAAGGCGCGGAGCAGCGCCTCTCGCTCGGGCGTTACGTTGTCCGGTAGGACGCAGAGGAGCGGATAGCCCTTCGTGCGGCAGACCATCGCCAGGCTGATGCCGGTATTGCCGCTGGTCGGCTCCAGCACGGTCTGGCCCGGCTGTAGCTCACCGGATTCCTCGGCGGCACGGATCATGAAAAGAGCGATGCGGTCCTTGACGCTGCCGGTCGGGTTGTAGCCTTCCAATTTGACGTAGACGCTAACGTCAGGCCTTGGGCTGAAGTGGTTCAGCCGAACCAGCGGAGTGTTGCCGATAGCGTCAAGGATCGAGTCGAAGGCCATGATGGCTTGCCGCGTCGCCTACGATCCGCCGGCGAGAGCGGGCAGGATCGAGACGACGTCTCCGTCTTTGAGCGCTGTGTCGAGCTTGTCCAGGAAGCGGATGTCTTCGTCGTTGAGGTAGACGTTCACGAAGCGATGTATCTCGCCGTCCGTCATCACCATGTCGTGGAAACCCGGGAAGCGCTCGTCGATGTCGGCCAGCAGGTCGCGTACGTTATCACCATTCGCCTGAATGGAGCGCTCGCCGCCCAGGTGCTTCTGCATGTTCGCCGTCACACGCACATCAATCGCCATTAGCTCTGCGCTCCGATCACGTGCTCCCCCGGGAATGGCGCGCCGCAGAAGCCCTCGTAGTCGATAAGCTCCGTCACCGTGGGGTTGTCGCCGCAGAGCGGGCATTGGGGGTCGCGACGCAGCTTGACGACACGAAACTCCATGCCAAGGGCGTCGACGATGAGCAGACGGCTGACGAGCGACTCACCGATGCCAAGGATCTGTTTGATCGTCTCGATCGCCTGGATCGACCCCATGACGCCTGTTAGCGCGCCGAGCACGCCGGCTTCGGCGCAGCTCGGCACCATACCGGGCGGCGGCGGCGCCGGGAAGAGGCAACGGTAGCACCCCTGGGACGGCACGAAGACGGTGGCCTGGCCGTCGAAGAGGAGGATGCTGCCGTCGACCAGAGTCTTGCCGGCGAAGTAGGCGGCATCGTTGACCAGATAGCGCGTCGTGAAGTTGTCGGCGCCGTTCACGACGATGTCGTACTGGGGGATGATCTCCATCGCGTTATCGGAGGTGATCGGCGTCTCGTGGAGGACGACGTTGACGTCCGGGTTGTAGGCGTTGAGCGTCTCCTTCGCCGACTCGGTCTTGCGCTTGCCCACGTCTGCGTTCTGGTGCAGCACCTGCCGCTGCAGGTTCGAGAGGTCGACCGTATCGAACTCGACGATGCCGATCGTACCAACGCCGGCAAGGGCGAGGTAAAGGGCCGCCGGTCCGCCGAGGCCGCCAGCGCCGATGATCAGGACTTTCGCTTCCATCAGCTTGCGCTGACCGGACGAGCCCACCTGAGGCATGATGATGTGCCGTGAGTAGCGCTCCACCTGATCCGGTGTAAGCGCGCCCACCTGTCCGCCGGCGATAGCCGGTATCACGGCCATCTCGTCCCCGTCTTTCACGGGCGTCTCCTTGCCCTGAAGCGAGTGGATCTCTTGATTGTTCACGTAGACGTTGATGTGACCGGGAATCTCGTCGTTCTCGTCGTAGATCATGTGCTTCAGCGACGGGAACTGCGCCCCCAGCGTGTCCAGCACCTCGCCTACCGTTTCGCCGGCCGTCTTCACGTGCGTCTGATTGCCGGCCAGCTTTCTGAACGGCGTTGGTATGTACACCGTCACCGACATCTCATTCCTCCCCAGCCTTTCTGTCTTCCGCACCACCATCTCAGGCCTCCATCTGTAAGTATCGCTCACCGGTATCGCACAGCACAGTAACGACGCGCCTGCCTTCGCCCAACCGCTTCGCGACCTGGATCGCCCCAACGACGTTGGCTCCGGCCGAGATACCGACGAGGAGTCCTTCTTCGGCGCAGAGACGCCGCGACATGTCGATCGCGTCCTTGTCGCTGATGGCGATGATCTCGTTATAGATTTCGCGGTTCAGGATGCCAGGCACGAAGCTGGCGCCGATGCCCTGGATCGCGTGAACGCCGGCGCGGCCGCCCTGCAGCACCGGTGAGCGCTCTGGCTCCACGGCGGCGATCAGAAGATCCGGCAGCTTCTGGCGCAGCACCTCACCTATCCCCGTAATCGTGCCACCGGTACCGACGCCAGCGACGAAGGCGTCGATGCGGCCTTCCGTCGCCTCCAGGACCTCCTCCGCGGTCGTCCGGCGGTGGACCTCCGGGTTCGCCGGATTTTCGAACTGCTGAGCCATGAAGTGATCTGGCTTGCCGACGATCTCTTGTGCGGCGTAGACGGCGCCGGTCATCCCCTCGATCGCCGGCGTCAGGATCACCTGCGCGCCGTAGCGAGCGAGAAGGTCGCGACGGGCGAGGCTCATGTCCTCCGGCATCGTCACGATCAACTTGTATCCCTTCACAGCAGCGACCATCGCCAGGCCGATCCCGGTGTTGCCGCTGGTGGGCTCAACGATCGTATCGCCGGGCTTAAGCTTGCCCTCGCGCTCGGCGGCTTCGATCATCGCCAGGGCGATACGGTCCTTGACGCTGCCGCCCGGGTTCAGAGACTCCATCTTGCCGACGACTTCGGCCGAGCCTTCGGGTACGACGCGGTTGAGCCGCACCATAGGTGTGCCACCTATGAGGTCGAGAACGTTATCGGCGATCTTCTTGGCCATCACAACTCCTAGATGATATAGCGGGTGCCACCCGGCCGCGCGAGCCTGTCTCGCTCGGCGAGGTCGGCGATAGTAGTGCTCGAGAGCACGTCGACGATGGCGTCCCGCACGGCGGCCCACATCTCGGACTGGGCGCAGCCGCCGTCCTTTGCGCAGCCGTTCGTCTCGTCAAGGCAATCGACGGCCATTATCGGGCCTTCCAGCGCCTCGATCACGTCGCTCACCTGGATCTGCGCCGGCGGCCGGGCGAGCGAGTGACCACCTTGAGGTCCGCGCACGCTACGCAAGAAGCCGGCGCGGCGCAACGTCCCCAGCAGCTGCTCCAGATAGGACTCCGGAATAGCCTGACGGGCAGCGACTTCGCCGCTCTGCGTCGGCTTGCCGTCGCCGTAGCGGTGGGCAAGCTCGATGAGAGCGCGCAGTCCGTAGTCTCCCTTGGTCGAAATCTTCATTGTCTAATGTCGAGTATCTCCATCAAGAATCTTAGCATACCCCGGTGGGGTATAGCGCCCGTTCATACCAGAAAGAGCACCAACGGCACTATGAAGATCGCCGCCATGAAGGTGCCAAACGCGCGCCGGTCGTGCGTGATGTGGTTGGCGGCGTTGATGATCGCCGCACAGTAGGGCTTGTAGAGGAACAGAAGCACCACGAGCGAGATCGCTCCGCCCACCACCATCTGCGTGAAAACGATCGTGAAGGCCCGCGGCGAGTCGAGTAGCAGCGCGGCGACCATCGTGTCGACCCAGGTCGTGATGTTGGCGCCCATTATGTACGGAATGATCGCGTTGCGGCGGATGTACCCCTTGAGTGAGAGCGGGATCAGGAGGGTCAAGGAGATCGAGACGGACAGCGTGATCGCCGTGACCGCCATGCCCAGCCCCAGCATCGGCAGCGGGCGATGGAACCACTCCCGGGCGCGCTCAAGGCGGCCCGTCGAACCACCCGACTCCAGGTTCGGGAGCGCACGGTCAAACACCGTGAACGCCAGCAGCAGGACGCTGATCCCGATAACGAACAGCATCAGGTCCGGTACGACGTCGGCTACGCGGTTGACCAGTGGCTCGTATGCCACCTCTACGAAGGAGGTGACGGCCCCGGGCGTACCAACGCTGATGTCGTCGAACCAGCCGCTCTCCAGCGCGAGGATGCCCAGTGGCAGGGCAGGCAGCCACAGCGTGAAAGCCGTCAGCAGCGCCACGACGCCGATGTACAGACCGTCAGCCGAGCGCTTGTGCGTGACCCACAAAACGAAGCCGACGAAGAGAACGATGAACGAGGCACCCAGGCGCGATCCGTTGATCATCGCAAACGCCTCAAGGTCTGTCGTCGTGTCTGACGCGAAGAGGCTGAGTGAGATCGCCGCGACGGGCGAGCCGCTCATCACGATGTAGGAGCCCAACCAGCCGAAACCAAGCAGGTTCAGCACGCCATCGGCCGAAAAGCGCGAGAGGACAGGCGAGAGGCCCGCCGCGCCAGCCGTCAGTAGCTCCAACGCGAAGATGAAGAGAAACAGTCCCGCCACGCTGTAGGCGACGCGCAGGGCGACGCCAGCGACTGTACGCCAGCGGGGGTGTGGCACGGCCACGGGCAGCGAGGCCGCTGGCAACGCAGCCTCGCCCGGCTCAGATTGCATGCTTCGGCGTTGACCTCTCCTGCATCGCCTCGATCAGCACCCTTGCGACTTCGGGGCGGGAGAACTCGGGCGGCGGGGAGATGCCGCCGGCCAGCATCTCGCGCACCTGCGTGCCGGAAAGGAAGACGCGGTCCTCAGCCTGGTGCGGGCAGGTCTTAGCGCTGCCCATACCCTCGCACTTGTTGCAGAAGAACGAGTGCTCGAACATGAGCGGCGTGATGCCCAGAGCCACCGGATCGATCTCGTTAAAGATGAGCTGAGCGTCGAACGTGCCGTAGTACTTGCCGACGCCAGCGTGGTCACGTCCGACGATGAAGTGCGTGCAGCCGAAGTTCTTTCGGACGAGCGCGTGGAAAACGGCTTCACGCGGCCCGGCGTAGCGCATGGCAGCCGGGTTTACCGACAGCACGACGCGGCCCTGTGGGTAGTAGTTCTCGATCAGGACCTCGTAGCAGCGCATACGCACGTCGGCCGGGATGTCGCCCTCCTTCGTGTCTCCTACGAGCGGGTGCAGGAGGAGGCCGTCCACGATCTCCATCGCGGCTTTCTGGATGTACTCGTGTGCGCGGTGGACAGGGTTTCGCGTCTGAAAGCCAACAACGGTCTTCCAGCCATTCTCAGCGAAGGCGGCGCGGGTCTGCGCCGGCGTCAGGCGATATTGCGGGAAGTCATCGTAGTATGGCCTCTCGATAACGCGCAGCGAGCCGCCCAGCAGCGTGTCGCCCTGCGCGTAAAGGGCCGCGACGCCGGGATGGGCCTCTTCTTCCGTGCGGTAGACGCCGTTCGCCTCCGCCTTCTTGTCGTAGCCGAACTTCTCCCGGACTTCGAAGACGCCGAGGATGCGCCCCGCTTCGTCGGTCAGCGCAACTTCCTCGCCCTCCTTGATCGCCGCCGCCTGCTCGTCGGAAACGGCGAGCGTGATCGGCATCGGCCACGGCAGGCCGCCAGCCAGGTGCATCTCGGCGACGACGGCGCGGTAGTCGTTCTCCGTCATGAATCCGTCGAGCGGGCTGTAACCGCCGGTAGCGAGCAGCTCGAGGTCTGAGAGGCTGCGCGAGTTGAGCGCAACGGTCGTCAGGCCTGCGGCACGTTCGCGCAGGGATTTGGCTTCGTCACCGGTAGCCAGCAGGTCTATAAGCCGCCCTCCGTGGGCGGGGATCGTCTCTCCCGTCGTCATCGCTTCTCCATTTCGGTATGCGTTTGTAGGGACAGGGCCACGGTTATGCGCCGTGGCCCTGTGGTGTCCGTTTCCCGGTCGGGCAGCCTATTCGTGCAGGCCGCACTCCTTGAATTCGGGGTTCTCCCACCACCAGCGACCGGCGCGGATAGGCTCGCCGTCCTTGATGGCGCGCGAACACGGCGCGCAGCCGATGCTCGGGTAGTGCTGGTCGTGGAGCTTGTTGTAGGGGATCTTGTTCGCCTTGATGTAGTCCCAGACGTCGTCAACCGACCACTCGATGATCGGGTTCACCTTGACGATGCCGTTACCTGCGTCCCACTCGACGGCTGGCGTGTCCGTGCGGGTCACGGCCTGGTCGCGGCGGAGGCCTGTCATCCACGCCTCAGCATCAGCCAGCGCACGCTTCAGCGGCTGTACCTTGCGGATGCCGCAGCACTCCTTGCGCAGCTCGACACTCTCGCGGAAGGAGAAGAATCCCTTCTCGCGAGTCAGCGCCTCGACCTTATCGCTGTCGGGAAACATTACCTCGATCGGGATGTTTTCGTAGCGGAGGCGGGTGGCGTCCATCACCTGGTACGTCTCGTCGTTGAGGCGGCCGGTGTCCAGCGTGAAGACGCGGATCTGTGGCGCCGCTTTAGCGATGATGTCCATCAGCGCCACGTCTTCGGCGCCGAAGCTGTTTGCGAACTTGATGCCGCCTCCGAACGCCTCACCGGCCCAGCGGACGATGTCCTCCGCGGACTTGCCAGCGAGCTGGCGGTTGAGGTCCTCGATGTCGGCCTCGCTGTACTTGGTGGCTTCTTTCACTCTTGTGCCCTCCCTGGCTAGGTCTGCTTGGTTCTCGTTCGATTTGGGCGCGGCGAGCGCCACCCCTACCGTATCGTGTCTGTCTCTTGCTGTCTCATGTGCCCGCCTAGACGGAGCATTCGCCCTCTCCGCGGATGACTTCGAACAGCTCCTCCTTGCCCCAGTCCATGTAAACGTCGATGTCCTGGTGGATCGGGCCGACTTCCCTGAACTCATCGAAGAGCGAGTCAAACGACTTCGGCCCGAGGCGGTCGACGAAGGCGACGAACTCCTCGCCCTCGTTCCGGTTGGCGACGTAATGGTCGATCATCTTCTTTACGGCCTGCGGCGTGCGCTTGGACGGTATGCGCGCGACGCGTGTGCCGAACTTTCCGCCGCCAATGTAACTGCCACCGCCGAGGAAGATGTCGAAGCAAGGGATCGTGGCGCCGTTGGCGCTGAACGACGAACCCTGCAGGCCGATCGCCGCGAGGTGGTGCTGGGAGCAGCCGTTGGGGCAGCCGCTGGCCTTGATGTGAATCGCCTGCACGAGCGGGTCGTCCTGGTAGCCCCAACCGTTCATCGCCGCCTCGCGGATCGCCATGCTGACTCCCGTCGAGGAGGTGATACCCATTTTGCAGGAGTCCGTACCGGGGCAGCCGACGACGTCCGCCAGCAGTCCGGCGTCCGGGTCTCCGAATCCGATCTTCTTGAGTTCGGCGTGAAGCGCCGGCAGGCCAGCCTCATGCACCCATCGCAACACCAGGTTCTGGTTCTGCTGCGTGCGCGCGTTGCCGCCGCTGAAGCGACGCATGACGTCGCCGACGGCGCGGAACTGCTCCGGCGAGAGGTTGCCCAGCGGAATCGTCACTGTCACAGCGACGTAGCCGGGCTGTGGCTGCTGGACGACGTTTGTCTTCACCCAGCGCTCGAAATCGGGGCCGGGTTGGACGCTATTGGGCGCCGGGCCCGCCGTCGGACCCTCGGGCGCCAACTGCATAAGCGCCGGCATGTCGAGCGGCTCCCAGGCCCACGGTTGCGCCAGCTCCTCATCGACCTGGTTGCGGAACTCTTCGATGCCAAGCTTCTTGACCAGGAACTTGACGCGGGCCTTGTTCATGTTCTTGCGCAGGAAGTTGGGCAGGCCGCCTTCCTTGTCGAAGACCTTGATCGCGGCCTCGGCGACGCGAATGTACTGTCCGTCGTCAGCGCGGGCGAACTCCCAGAGCGTCTCGGCCGCGCGGACCATCGTTGAGGTGCCGCCGCCAACCACTATCTTGAAGCCGCGCACCTGCTCGCCGTTCTCCTCGCGAACAGCGGCGACGAAGCCCATGTCGTGGAACGGGCTTCCGGCGCAGTCGATGGGGCCGCAGGAGAAGGATGTCTTCCACTTGCGAGGCATGTTCTGGCAGATCGGATTGCGGATCAGGCTGCGGGCGTAGGCAGCCAGGTAGGGCGTGACGTCGAACAGCTGGTGATCGGTGACGCCGGCGTAGGGGCAGCCCGTCACGTTGCGCACGGTGTGCCCGCACGCCTCGCGCGTCGAGAGGCCAGCGTCGGCCAGGATTCGCATGACGCTGCTGGCCTGATCCAGCGGCACGAAGTGGAACTGGATGTTCTCGCGAGTGGTGATGTGGCCGCGGCGCATGCCGGAATGCTTCTCCGCAACTTCGGCGAGGGCGTCCATCTGCTCCGCGGTGACGCCGCCATAGGGAAGCTTGATGCGCATCATCTGCTGGTTTTCCTGGCGCTGGCCGTAAGTGCCCATGCGCAGGCGGTAGGGGACGAAGTCGGACTCGAGGTCGGGACTTTTCTGGTAGACCCTGGTCTCTGTGTCGAAGTTATCGAACTCTTCTTCGAGCGTGACGAAGACGTGCCCGGCCTTAAGCTCTTTCGGCACCTTGGGATGCGCCTGGAACGTATCTGGCTCTTGAACTGTCATGGCCGTCTCCTTCCGGTCTGTAGACGCACGCTGAGCGGTTAAAGTCTAGTATTTCAGTCCGGTAAGTCAAAATTGTATCTGTGGAAGCTCCAACCTGTCAATCATCGAAGCTCTTTGATAGTGTTGCTGTGATCCACGACGGGGCCGGTACATCGCTGTCCGCCGTTCAAGCGGCCATCCTAGCAGGCGCCGCCAGCACTAGATGGGGAGGCTTAGCCGTGCTAACAGCTTTTGGCGCAGTTGCCGTAGGCACCATGTTTACCTCCTATTGGCTTGAGTCTCGCTCCAGATGGTTCGTTCTCGTGTTTGCTATAGCCAGCGCTGCGACTGCCGTCTACAGCGGTCTGTTGGCCGCCTACCCGATTACGGTGATTGAGTTCCTATGGGCTGGTGTCGCGCTGAGGCGGTTTCTAGCCCGATCTCGCACGGAAGTTACCCGGGCCCCAGCGTAAGGGCGACAGTCTCGCTATTTCTCAGGCGGATCGCCGCCGCTGATCTGTTCCTGTAGATACTCGCCGAGGTCGTGCAGGAAGTCGATCGGGTCATCGATGGCGTCTTCGGCGCCTTCGCGCAGTTCGACGGCGAGGTTTAGTAGAGGCAACAGGGCGTCCGAGAAGTCAGGGAATCGCTCGGCGATGAGCTCCGGAGCTTCCCCAGCGCTCAGTAGCGCAAGGGACTCTTCCAGAACGAGCGCAAGCGCCGGATCGTCCAAGTCTTGGTGCCCCCTCCCGCCGGCCGCAGTGACGAGGCTGCTCGCCAGCGCCCACAATAGAGCACACAGTCCGCAGGGCGTCAATACATAAACTAGAAACCAAAGACGAGAATGCCGCACCTTTGGTAAAAGACAGACGTCCTTGCAGTCCGGCGCGTCGGCCGACGCCCGGTTTAGGAGCCGCCGGCGACAGCGGGAACGATGCTTACTTCGTCGCCGCCGGCAAGAGGCGTGGCAAGACCGCCCTGGAAGCGGACATCCTCACCGTTGATGTAGACGTTGACGAAGCGTCGGAGTTCGCCGGTTTCGTCGCACATGCGCTCCTTCATGCCCGGGTAGCGCGCCTCCAGGCCGTCGATGCACTCGGCCAACGTCGATCCTTCCCCCGCGACGACGGACTCTTCGCCGGTCAGCTTGCGCAGCGGCATTGGTATCCGGACGGTAATGGTTAGACCAGCGCTCCCCGTTCCATCGATCGCTTCCGGCTCAGGCTCTCGTTGCATCGCCATCTGTCATTATCCTTCCACAACGTCTTCGTAGACCGGGTCGACACGAACGCCCTGCTCTCTGACCCAATCGAGGCTGCGCCCGATCTCGTCTTGATCGCCTTCAAGCTCGAGAATCACCCACCCGCGCTCGTCCGTGACGTCCGCGCGCCGGATGTTGGTGACGACCTCGAAGTCCTTGGCCAGCTTCCAGATGATGGGCTCCTTGATCAGTTGCTCAACGAAGGTGAACTTGGTGCGTACAGTCGCCATCTCTATACCGCCTTCGTCAAGGGCAACACGCCCTCGCGTTCTTCGAGCGCCTGCTCGAACGACTCAATGTTGGCCTCCACGGCCAGCGCTGGTTTTAGCGCCGGCGCCACGGCTTCCTGCGTTTTCAGGCCGGCGCCCGTGATGAAGGCGACAACGACCTCATCGGGCTCCACGCGGCCTTCCCGGACGAGACGGCGGAGACCGGAGACGACAACACCACCGGCAGTCTCGGCGAAGATGCCTTCCGTCTCAGCCAAGAGCTGGATGCCCTCGACGACCTCTTCGTCGGTGACTGAGATCGCCGATCCGTTCGTGCTCCTCATCGTCTTTAGAGCGTAGTACCCATCGGCCGGATTGCCAATGGCCAGCGACTTGGCGATCGTGTTTGGCTTCTGCGGCCGGATGTTCCACGAGTCGCGATCGTAGGCTTCGGCGATCGGCGAGCAGCCGAGGGCCTGTGCGCCGCTCATGCGCGTCGGGTGCCAGTCGATGAGGCCGAGCCAGGCCAACTCCTTGATGCCTTTGTAGATCTTGGTGAAAAGCGAACCGCTGGCCATCGGCACGATGCAGTGGTCCGGAGCGCGCCAGCCCAACTGCTCGCAGACTTCGTGGCCCAGCGTCTTGCTGCCTTCCGCGTAGTACGGCCGGACGTTGATGTTGACGAACGCCCACGGGTACTTGTCCCCCAGCTCGCTGCACAGGCGGTTGACGTCGTCGTAGCTACCGTTGACGGCCACGAGCGTTGGCGCGTAGACGGCCGAGCCGATGATCTTGCCCCGTTCCAGGTCCGCGGGGATGAAGACGCGGGCCTGCATTCCAGCACGGGCGGCGTGGGCGGCGACGCTGTTCGCCAGATTGCCCGTCGAGGCGCAGGCCAGGGTGTCGAACTCGAAGTCGCGGGCGACGCTGCTGGCAACGGAGACAACGCGGTCCTTGAACGACCACGTGGGGTTCACGCAGTCGTTCTTGATGTAGAGGCGGCTCAGGCCCAGTTCGCGGCCCAGGTTCGGGGCGCGCAGGAGCGGTGTGTAGCCGGTGCCGATGTCGACGGCGTTCTCGGCGTCGACGGGAAGAAGGTCGGCGTAGCGCCACATCGTCGGCGGACCGGCCTCAATGCTTTCACGGGTGACGTGGCCCGCGAGCGCGGCGTAATCGTACACGACCTCAAGGGGGCCGAAGCAGAACTCGCAGACGTTCGAGGGCTCCAGTTCGTATTCACGGCCGCATTCGCGGCATCTGAGTTTCTTGGCGACTGACACGTGGTTCCTCCGGGACGAGATTAGTGATGGACGTTAGCGCAGGCCCGTGGGCCTCCCGAGCCGCCTGTGGCGGACGGAGGCCCGGGCCATCGCCATCTGCGCCCCGGCATGCTGTTGAGTTTCAGTCGTCATACGAAAAAAGCCCCTGCGCAGAGCGTAAGGGCCTGGAAAGCTCTTATCGTTCTCCCGTCAGGGAGTCGGCATTGGCACCGTGTCTCGCGGGACCGGTTGCCGGGCTTCACAGGGCCGTGCCCTCCACCGCTCTGGATAAGGTCTATTGATTTGTAGTCGGAATGCTAACACCGACACGGAGGAAGCGTCAACGAGCCACGCTCGTCAGGCGCTACCCCGTCACGATCACCTGAGAGCCGATCGGCGGGCAGGCGTCCGCCTGCGAGGCGCTTAGACCGGCGTCGAAATGCAGGAGCTAGCACGAATCACAGCACGGTGAATCCCGCCTCGCGGCCGTTGGGGCGGGGCCTAGGCGGGGCTCGTCTGCCGGGCGTCCCGCCGGGGCGAGCGGGCGAATTGCTGAACCAGCTCAGCCATGACGGTGTTCAGGGTGATCCCATCGAGCGTCGGGTGCTTGAACGCAGCCTCGAGGTTCACGGTGTAGTGGTGGCGGCGGCCTTCACGGCGGACCTCAAGCATGTCCGCGCGGCGCAAGTCGCCGATGAGGCCCCAGACCGTGCGTTGCGTGAGCGACATTTCGTCGGCGATCTCCCGGATTGTGCAATCGGGATTTACCGCAATGTAGAAGAGCACGGCGCCGTGACTGGACACGACGTACCAGTGATTGGCTATCGAGTTACCGTGAGTTCCCATAGTTCATCTGTTGAGCCTGGCGTCGACACGTTGAATAATTCCGGCTTCCGCCTTCTAGATATGTTCCAACAGTAGAACAATGGACGTGGACCGCCGTTACAGCGCCTAGCGGAGAAGAATCGCCATGAGCTGCGTCTCATCGATCGGCGCTGCAGCCACCTCTTCGCCATCGACGGCGATCACCGGGATACGCGATCCATATCGTTCATTCGCGGCGGCATCAGCCTCTATGTTTACGTATTCGATCTCGAAACGGGTCTGTTTCCGCAGACGCTTGAGCATCGACTCCGCTTCCTGGCAAAGACCGCAGTCTGCCTTCGTGTAGAGGGTGACTCTCATTCCGCCTGTGGCTCCTCGGCGGGCTGCTGTTTTTCGGGGATCGCACGTTCGTCGCGCGCAAGGCGACGGTCGCGGTCACGCTCGGCCCGCTCCTCTGGAGGCGGTGTGCGCAGCAGGAAGGCGATCCCACCGAGCCCAATAGGCATCGCCGCCAGGGCGATGACCTGCGCCGTCGTCAGGCCGACGAGAATCTCTTCGTCCAGTCGCAAGAAGCTCACCCAGAAACGCAGGAACCCGTACAGGAACATCCATGCGAAGAACGTGACGCCGGCGCGCGGCAACCGGGTGTAGACGACGATGAGCGCCAGAAATATGAAGACGTCGCCGATCAACTCGTACGCCACGGCCGGGTGCTGTGGATCGAGCCGCAGCGGGAACGCCGGGCTGTTCGGATCGGTATAGACGACGCCCCAGGGCAGCCCCGTGGTGTCCGCGAAGTGCTCTCCGTTAATAATGTCGCCGAAGCGGCCGATCGCCATTCCCATGATGGCCCCGATGGCCCCGATATCGATGGCGCGAGTGACGTTGGGTACTTTCGCAAAGTAGCCGTAGCCCAGGCCGCCTATCGCACCACCGATCAGCGCTCCGTAGATCGAGATGCCGCCAGCGTTGAGCGAGAAGACCTGGCCGAAATCGTTCTCGAAGTCGCTCCAGTTCTCAATGACGAAGAGAGCGCGCGCGCCGATGATGCCACCGATGACCAGCGCCAGCGCGGCGTTGTAGATCATGTCCTCTGAATAGCCCATCCGCCGCGCCAGCCAGGCCGCGACGGCGACGCCGGCGATGACGCCGAGCGCCGTGAAGACGCCGTGCCAGGTGACCTCTATGCCGACGATGTCGACCAGCGTCGGGTCGATCCCGATTTCAATCTTGAGGAGCGCGTCAACCATCTTCTTCTGTTTCCTCCGCTAGCTGCGCGCCCGCTTGCTCGGCCAGCCTGCGCATTTCGGATGTGTAGTCTGCCTGCCCCGCAGCCTGCCCCGCCAGGGACGCACCGCCGCGCGTTATCTTAGCCCAGAGCCGCCTCCGCGGCACCCAGAACGTGATCATCAGGCCGATAACGATCGCTGCGGCACCGATCCAGACCAGGTAATCTGAACGGTCGCGCCGAACGTCGATCCCGGAGAACTCCCGCTGACCCTCGAAGGTGTACTCGTATCCGTCGATCAGCAGCGAGCCTCCGGCGATCAGCGTCGCCGTTTGCGACGTCAGCCCCACGATCGTCAACTCCGGCTCGCCTCCGCTGCTTGGCGCGTCGACGTTCGTGCCCTCGGAAGTCGTGTCGGTGCCGTAGACGACGTTGTTCATCTGCACCCGTATCGGTTCGCCGGCCTCTATTGATTCGGGCAGCGGCAGATCCAGCACGAAGCCCGCGGGTATTCGCTCGAGCCTGAGGTACGAGAAGACGAGCCCGCCGGATTCCACGCTCTCGCCGGGTGTCAGGCGCAGGGTCTCCGGACTGTCGCCGAGGTCGAAAACGAGCAGTTCGTCATCGCCGTCCGCGCCTTGAGGCAAGAGCAGCGTCAGGGCCGTGCCGTCATCCAGGCGGATTAGGCCGCCGTGAAACGGCTCGTCGTTGATCTCGAAGGTGTCAGGCAGCACGACCGTGCGATCGATCAGCGCGGCCCCATTCTCGTCGTCGACGCGCAGGCGCGCGGCCGGGCTGCGCATCGCCAGCGCCAACGTCTCTCGGTAGATGACGTTGCCGCTCGCCGTATCACGCACGGCAACTTCGGCGCCAAATCCGAAATAGGCGACCTGATAAAAGCGGTAGCCGTCGTAGCTGCAGGGTGTGTTGACCGTGGACGAGCAGCGCAGCACCTCCTCGCCGCCCCGGTAGATCGCCAGGTCAGAGCGATAGTCCAGTGGCTGCCCGTCCGGGGCGAACTCGGCATACGACTCAACGAGTTCGACCTGCATCTGGTTCTCGTGTCTGACCGGGAAGACCGGCAGCGTCGAACCCTCGGCGAGGAAGAGGCCGGAAGAGAAGGCGTCGACGCGGCTGACGACGGCGGCGAGGATGAAAACGATTACGGCGGCGTGCGTGAGCAGCGTGCCCAGTTGCGCGAACTGAAAACGGTCTGCAAAGAGTAGAGTGGCCTCGCCGTCCTGCCAGCGCTCAACCTTGTAGCGGGAGCGGCGGAGGCCGGCCTCCAATCGCTGGACGTCGACGGCACCCTCGATGTGCAGACGGTGGGGCGCCAGGTCGAAGTAGCGGTCTGGCACGCGCTTGCGCGGCCGCGAGATCGTCGACCAGATGCCCGGGAAACGGCTGACGACGTAGGCCGCCGTCGAAACAACGGTGACGGCCAGCAGCACGCTGAACCAGCTGGCATGGAAGATGTCAAAGAGTCCGACGGCGTCCATGGGCTCTGTAAGGAAGCCGTACGTGCCATCTTTCTCGGCAAGCCAATCAGCCTCCAGGACGGCGTCTCCGCGCACGTTGACCGGCATCTGAGCGATCAGGACGCCGGCCAGGCTGACAAGCGTGAGCACGACGAGTAGCACGATGGCGAAGCGAACGTTGGTGAATAGCCACCAGACCGCGCGCAGCGGGTTGATCAAGCTCAGCGAGCGTGTCCAGCCGCGGGCCGAGCCGCGTCCAGGCTCGGAGGCCGTCCTACCCGCCGCCATCGCCCTCGCCTGATCCGAGGATCGCCGCGATGCGTCCCTCCAGCTCGGACTGTTCGATCGCGCCCTGCACGTTGGTGCCGCGCTCCTCGGCCTGGAACGGGCCGATGAAGGAACTCTCGATCACGCCGTCGCGGTCGATGAAGTAGGTCGCGGGCAAACCCAGCAGCCGATAGTCATCGCCCACCTCGCCGTCACGGTCGATGAGGACCGGAAATTCGATGCCAAAATCGTCGACGAACGGGCGGATGATCGATTCGCTTTCCTGGAGGTTGAGCCCGATGACCACGAGCCCCTCTTCGCGGTGAGCCTCGTAGGCGGCGATGAACTGCGGCATCTCTTTGCGACAAGGGCCGCACCAAGTCGCCCAGAAGTTGAGCACTACGGGCTGGCCGCGGTAATCACTGAGGCGCGTATCCTCGCCGTCCAGCGCCTCCAGAAGGAAGTCCGGCGCCAGCGCACCGTCCTCTGCTTTGACGTTCGCTCCGACTGGAGCAAGCGCCACCGGCAGTTCGGCCGGGCCGTAGCGCTCTCCCATACTGCTAACGCCGCCGTCTCCGCGGGCCTCAAGCCACCAGATGACACCGGCGATGGCGACGAGAACCACCAGCGGATACAGCCAGCGACGGACGATGGTGCGGCGCTTGGGCGCCTGGCGCGGCAGGTCGGCGGCGTTGTCGGTCATGGCCAGTAAGGATACGCCGGTAAGGCGCTGCGGGCATCACTCGCCGAAGAAGGCGTCCGTATAAAGAGCGCGCACGACTTCCGGCGGCTCTCCCTCACCCAGGAACGACGAGCCGATTCGCAGCTCGAAGTGCAGGTGGTTCTCGAATCCCGGGTTCGTTACCGACTCGGGCGTGCCGGAGTCGCCGATGAAACCGATGAGGTCGCCCCGCTCCACGCTCGCGCCTACAAGCAGGTCTTCCGAGACGCCCTCCAGGTGGGCGTAGCGCGTTTTGAAGCCGTCACCATGGTCAATCCAGACCTGGCGCCCGCGGAAGCGGTCGAGGGCACGCGTCGTGCTGTATCCCAGCGCTTCGACCTCCAGCAGAAGCTCGTCCAGTTCGGTCTGCGTCATCGGCTTGTAGATGTGGTCGGCACGAATCACGCGGCCCGCCTGCGAGGCCAGCGCCGGCGTGCCCATCTCAACGTCAACACAGGCGAAGTCGGTGAAGAAGTCGACGCCCTCGTGCACGCCGTTGCGGTATTCGCGCGGCGAGTTCGGCATCTGATTGTCGTCACTCGGTATGCAGGCACCCTCTACGGGGATCAGCCAGCCAGTGCCCGCAGGATTGTCGATCTCGATCGAGGGATCGAGCGTCGGAGCAGAATCGGAGGGCCGAGGAACGGTCGAGCCGACGATGCGCAGAACCTGCCCCACGCTGAGCAGCGATTCCAGCGTCAGTCCGTTCGTCGAAGCCAACGTGTCGAGCGAGATACCGAAGCGGTCGGCGATCCCACCAAGAGTATCGCCGTCCTCCACCGCGTAGTCGAAGTCACGAGGCGTAGCAGTCGGCGCCTCAGTCGGAGGGATCGTGGGCGTAGGCGAAGGGGACGCTGACGGCGTTGGAGTGGGCTCGTCCGCGCCGAAGCCGCCACCACAAGCGGCCGACAGTAAAACGGCGGCCGCGAGGACCGCCGTGGTGGCGAAGCCGATGAGCGTTCGCCTACTTCTTGACGGGATAGCCCTCTTCCTCCAGCGCCGCCTCGATGCCGCCCAGCGGCGTCTGGCCGGGATCATACTCGACGACGACCTGCTTGCCGTCCGGGTCGCCGGAGATGAACTGAACGCCGGGCAGCTTCTCGACCGAAGTCTTTATCGTCTGGACGCAATGATCGCAAGAGATGTCCGGGGCTTCCAGAGTCGCGCGTTCCATAGTCAGCCTCCTCAGTCAACGTCCGCGGCGGATGATGCTCCGCCGTGTCGCCAGACGCAGCGCTTCGGCGTGCGCCTGCTCTTCTACCATATCGTCCAGCGGTGCCAGCCGCACGTCCCCATCTTGCTTTGCCTGCGCAAGCGCGACGAGGTGGTCGGCGAAGCGCGGGTTTTTGGGCAGCAGCGAGCCGTGCAGGTACGTCCCGTAGAGGTTTCGGTAGACGGCGCCCTCGCCACCGTCCTCCCCGTTGTTGCCGAAGCCCGTCACGATGCCGCCGAGAGGACGCGCCCGCGGGCCCAGGTGCGTCCGCCCCCCGTGGTTCTCGAAGCCGACCAGCGTCTCGCCCGCCCACTCGACGACCACGTTGCCGATGAAGCGTTTGGCGTCCGCCCCCGGGTGCTCGGTCCAGAGATCAAGCAGGCCGACGCCCGGGAGCTCCGCGCCGTCCGCCGAGCGATAGTACGCACCCATCAGCTGATAACCGCCACAGACTGCCAGCAACACTCCGTCGCCTTCGACGTACTCCTGGAGCGCCTCGCCCTTTACGTCGCGCAGATCGTCCACCACGCGGCGCTGCTCGGCGTCCTGTGCGCCGCCGATGAAGACGAGATCGTACGCTCCGGGATCGAAGGCGTCGCCGATCGAGAGCTCGTCAAGCACGAACTCGATCTCACGAGCCTTGCAGCGGCGCTCGAAGCACATGATGTTGCCGCGATCACCGTAGATATTCATCAGCTTCGGGTAGAGGTGCGCGAGACGTAGCTTCACCGCCCATCGCCCTCCCAGAACGCGCCCCGCCCGGCCCAGCGGCCCAGGATGTTGCGCACGTCCAGCATGGCCGTGTACGTCGGGATCACGTACAGCGTTCCACCCTCCGGCGTGGCGGCGATCGCCCGCCGCAGCGCCAGCGCCGCGTCGTGCTCGACTTCTGGGCGCTCACCAAGTCCGGCATACTTCAGGCGCAACGCCATGTCCCAGGCGCGACGCCCGGAGACGACGAGCGAAGCTACGCTCCCGGACAGGATCTCGAAGTCGACGTCCCAGATCCAGGAGATGTCCCGTCCATCGGCGATGTCGTCGTTGAGGAAGACGGCCAGGTGCTTCGGTGCGCCGTCCGCGGTGATCGCGCGAATCACCTGGTTCACGCCAGCCGGGTTCTTGGCGAGGATTACCTGCACGGACCGACCGTCGACCGCTAGCCGCTCCTGGCGCCCAAACGCGGCGGTGGCGCCGGAGAGCCCCCGCTCGATCGCCTTCGTGTCGATCCCGAGCGCGACGGCGAGAGCAGTCGCCGCGGCAGCGTTGTACGCGTTGTAGAGACCGACGAACGGCAGGTGCACGCTGACCTCTCCGGCGAGCGTCGTCAGCGTCACGTTCATCCCGTCGTCCGCCGTCGTCAGCGCCGAGACGGCGACGTCCGGCGTTGGCCGCGCGCGGCGGCAGCCAGGGCAGCGCCAGTGACCGAGATGCCCGTAGAACACGACCGTGTACTCCAGCTCGGTGCCGCAGGCGTAACACCAGCGCGCATCCGCGGCGTGCTCCAGCGGCCCGCCGGCCTGCGTCTCGTCGTCGACACCGTAGAGAAGAACTCTGCCGAGCGCGACGTCGGACAGTGAAGCTACGGCTGGATCGTCGGCGTTGAGCGCCAGCGTCACTTCGGACGGAAATGAGCGCACGGCCGTCCGCCAGAGCGTGGCGACGGTCTCGACTTCGCCGTAGCGGTCGAGCTGATCGCGGAAGAGGTTAGTAAAGAGCGCAGCCCGAGGCTCGACGCTGCGGGCGACTAGCGGCATCGTCGCCTCGTCCACCTCGAAGATGCCGATGCGCTTCTCGCGCGCCGGAAAGCTGCCGTCCCAGCGCGCCGATTCGGCGAGGGCCGCGGCGACGCCGCGCATCATGTTCGAGCCCTCGCTGTTCGCCACCGGCCGCAGACCGGCCTCCCGGCAGATGCCGCGCACCAGACGCGCCGTCGTCGTCTTGCCGTTGGTGCCGGTGACGAGCGCGCTGCCCTGCCCCAGGCGACCGGCCAGCGTGGGCACGAGGCCGGGATCGACGCGCTCAGCGATCAGGCCGGGAAGCGCGGTGCCCCCGCCGCGACGCAGGCCACGGCTCAGCGCGGCAACGGCGCGGGCGGCAAGGATGGCGGCAGTGAGTCTCACGTCTGAGATTCTAAACGCTTGCCCTCGCTGACGGTGACGGTGACAATGCGTGAGCATGTCTATCGAATACCGCCACATCAAGGACTCCGAGTTCGACGCGCTAGCGTCGCTGGAGACCGTCGCCTTCTACGGCCGGCCGAATCCGGGCGACGGCGAGTACCTGCGCAAGCTCACGAAGCCGGAGTGGACGCTTGCCGCGTTCGACGACGGCAAGCCGATCGCCTCCGTGCGCTCGATCCCCTCGGCGCGACTAATGCACGGTACGCAGACGCCGTTCGTGCTCATTTCGCCGGTGACGTGCCAGGCCGCGTACAGGCGGCAGGGCCACGTTGCGAAGCTGTTGCGGCAGTCGCTGGAACTGATGAAAGAGCGAGGGCAGCCGATTTCTGGGCTCTACACTCCACACGATGCGCTCTACAGACGCTACGGCTGGGAGCGCGCCGAGGAGAAGCGCCATCTCAACTTCGACCCAGGTCAGATCGAGTTCCGCACGCCCGCACCGCCCGGCAAGACGCGGCCGGCGACGCAGGACGACTGGAAGACGTTCGACGCCATCTACCGTGAGAGCGTCGATCCGCTTAACGGCGCACTCGTACGAGAAGAGGACTGGTGGCGCTTCAGCGTGATGGCCGACTGGGAAGATAAGGACCGGCGCGCGCGCGAAATGGTCGTCTGGGCCGACGAATCAGGCCAGGACCGCGGCTACGTCGTCTACCAGAACCGCCCGACTGGGCTGAAGGAGAACGGCTGGCCTAAGCAAGAGATCTGGGTGCGCGACTTCGTCGCGCTCGACGCCGGCGCCTATCGCGGCCTCTGGCAGCACATCCTGACGCACGACCTGGCATCGAACGTTGTCTACGAGTCGCACCCGGACGACCCGTTCGTAGACCTCTGCGAGGACCCGTTCGTCGTCACGGTGAAGCGGGGCGAAGGGCCGATGATCCGAATCGCTGACGTCGAGGGCGCGATCGCCTCTCGGCCGTACTCTGGCGGCAGGTCGGCGTCGTTCACGATGCGCGTCAGCGACGAAAGCGCGCCCTGGAACGAGGGCGTCTGGCGGGTCGATGCCGCGGAAGGGAAGATGCGGGCGGAGAAGACGGACGCCGCTCCCGACGTTGAGACGAGCGTCAACTTCCTGGCGCCGCTTTTCACGGGATTCCGAACGGCGGAAACGTTGGCGGCCGTCGGCATGATCACGGTGCACCGGGCCGAGGCGCTGGCCGAGATAACGAACGCCTTCGCGGTCACCAACGCGCCGTTCACGCAAGACTACTACTAGCCGCGGCGGCTCCCGAGCAACGCTCGCATCTCGTCGCGCGACAGACCGCTCGCCAGCGACGTCATCGTCCCCGGACCGAGCAGCTCTTCGGCGAGCTTCTTGACTCCGCCCACAGCGGCGTAGAGGAACAGACTTCCGAAGCTCACGCGGGCGACACCCAGCTCCTCCAGCTCGGGCACGCTGGGAGAGCCCGGACCGGCGATCACGCTGACGGGCGCCGGCACTTCCTTCGCGAACGTGCGGATCGTCTCGCTGTCCGTGATCCCCCACGTGAAGACGCACTCAGCGCCGGCTTCGGCGTAGGCCTGCCCGCGACGCACCGCCTCCGCGAGCGCCGCTGGCCTGTCATCGCGTATCGCGAGGAAGGCGTCGGTGCGTGCGTTGAGGACGAACTCGGAGCCCAGCTCCCGGCGGCTCTCCATGAAGGCGGTGATCTTCTCGAGCTGCCGTTCGAGCGGCAGGAGCGAGAGGCGGCCATCCTTGTGAACACCGTCCTCCATATTCATTCCGACGACGCCGCCGGCGACGAACGCGCGCACGGTCTCCCGCACCTCATCAGGGCCACCGAAGCCGTCTTCGCCATCGGCGTTCACAGGCACGTCGACGGCGCCGGCGATTTCGCTCATCAGCGCGACCGTCCGCTCGCGACCGATGTTGAGATCCGGACGTCCGGAGGCGTTCGCGATCGCCGAGCTGCTACCCTGCACCGCCTCGAAGCCGAGGCGCTGGAAGAGGAGCGCGCTGAGGACGTTGAACGCGCCGGGCATGATCAGGATTTCGGGCGCCTCGATCAGGTCGCGCAGGCGGCGGCACTTCTCGTTGGTGGCGGCTATCACTTCAGCGGGAATGTCTGGCACGGGTCACCTCCGCCGCCAGAGTATATCGCGCTGCCGCGGGTCGGCTATACGTTTTCGTCAGTCGCTCGGGCGGGTTCCGTCCCTTGTTACTTCTTCGCGTACTTCTCCGGCTCCGCGTCGAACGACTTTTTGCAGTTGAGGTTGCAGAAGTAGTACTTCTGCCCCTCGTATTCCGAAGATCCCGCGGCTGATGCAGGGTCGATCTCCATACCGCAGACAAGATCTTTGACGAGCTTCTCCAAGACAACCTCCTCTGCAATGCTGGACTCTGACGTTTCCTGGCTCACCCGCCCCCGCAGCAGCGAGGGCACGATAGGCATGAGAATGACCATCAGCAGCAGGAAGACCCATCCTGCACCGCCGATGCGCGCCACCCAGTTGTAGTCGGCAGCAGTCGCCACGCCGAAGAGGACGACCGCGGCGAGGGCCGCACAGGCCGTGTAGACAACGGCCGAGGCCGTGTTGATGTTGTCGTCAGTGATCTTCATCCTGTCGCCTCCACTGCTTGCTCCGCGCGCGCTTCGCGCTCAGCGGGCGTGGACGGTGGTCCGCGCCTGATCGGCGGCGTGTAGCCGCGCATACGAAGGGTGTTCATCGTTACGGAAAAGCTGCTCGTGGCCATGAGGATTCCGGCCAGCTCCGGGCTGACGATCTGCGTGATCCAGGGGTAGAGAATACCCGCGGCCAGCGGCAGCATCGCCGCGTTGTAGCCGAACGCCCAGCCGAGGTTCTGCCGCACGACTCGCATCGTCTGCCGCGACACCTGCACCGCCGCCACCACATCGAGGATATCGTCGCGGATCAGGATCACGTTGCCGGTCTCACGCGCAACGTCCGTACCACCGCCGAGCGCGATACCGACGTCGGCCTGCGCCAGCGCCGGCGCGTCGTTGACGCCGTCGCCGACCATCGCCACGACCTGGCCGGACTCCTGCAGCTTCTTGACCTCGGCTGCCTTGTCGCCCGGCAACACCTCGGCGAGGACGCGGTCGATCCCGAGAGCGCGGCCGATTGCGTCGGCGGTGCACCTGTTGTCGCCGGTGATCATCGCAACCTCCATGCCGAGAGCCTTCAGCTCGCGCACGGCGCGCTCCGACGTCTCCTTCAGAGTGTCCGCGACGGCCACGATTCCGGCGGCTGCGCCGTCTCGGGCGACGAACATCACCGTCTTGCCTTCGGTCTCCAGGCGCTCGACCTCGGCCAGCAACGCATCGATGTCCACGCCGCGGTCAGCCATCAAGCGCCGGTTGCCGAGGAGGACCCGAGCGCCGTCGACGGTCGCCTCGACACCGTGGCCGGGGATCGAGTCGAACGCCTCGGGCGCAGGCACGGAGAGGCCGCGCTCGCGGGCGCCCTGGACGATCGCATCGCCCAGCGGATGTTCGGAGTCGCGTTCGACAGAGGCGGCGAGGGCGAGCACTTCGTCGGACGTGACGTCGGTGACCGACGGTTCGCCTTTCGTCAGCGTGCCGGTCTTGTCGAGGACGACAGTGCGGACGCGTGAGGTGGCCTCGACGGCGTCGGCACCCTTGAAGAGGATGCCGAACTCAGCGCCCTTGCCGGTGCCGGCCATCATCGCCGCCGGCGTCGCCAGACCGACAGCGCAGGGGCAGGAGATGATGAGCACTGTGACGGAGACGAGCAGTGCGAAGCCGAAGACCTCCAGCTCGCTCAGCTCGTAGGGCGTGAGAACGAGGCGGGTCCCTTCATCGAAGAAGAGATCGTAGCCGGCAAAGAACCAGAAGAGGAAGACCACGAGCGCCAGCGCGTGCACGGCGAGGATGAAGTTGCCGGCGACGCGGTCAGCCAGCGCCTGAATCGGCGCCTTCGTCGTCTGCGCCTCCTCGACGAGGCGAATGATCTGGGCGATGGCGGTATCTGCACCGACACGGCTCGCCTCGAAGCGGAAAGCCCCCGTCTTGTTGATCGTGCCGGCGATCACCTGATCGCCCTCGCGCTTTTCGACGGGAATGCTTTCGCCAGTGACGACGGATTCGTCCACCGCCGAGTAGCCTGAGACGACGACGCCGTCGACGGGGATCGCGTCCCCCGGACGGACGACTACGACGTCACCCACCTCGACCTCGTCCGCCGGTATCTCGACCTCTTCGCCTTCGCGAAAGACGGTCGCCCGGCGGGGGCGCAGGTTCATTAGCTTGCGGATCGCCTCGGACGTGCGGCCTCGAGTGATCGCTTCGAGGTAGCGGCCGAGCACGATGAAAGCGATCAAGAGCGCAGCCGCCTCGAAGAAGACGGCCTTTTCGCCGCCGAAGCCGGCGTCGGGGAAGAACGTGTTGACGACGGCGATCCCGTAGGCGGCGCCGATGCCGGTGGCGTACAGCAGGTTCATGTCGGTAACGCCGCGGCGCAGGCCGTTCCACGAATGGACGAAGAACTGGCGCCCCGGCCCCAGCACCAGCGGCGTAGTCAGCGCGAAGAGCAGGTACTTGTTGCCGAGCCAGTCCGGCAAGAAGCTGTCCAGCGGCTCGAACTTCGAGAGCGTAAAGAGCATGACGAGGAGTCCGAGCGGCCAGGCGACGAGCATCGCGCGCGCCTGCCGCTTGATCTCCTCCTGCCGCAGCTTTCTCTCGCGGTCGATGCCTGCTTCACCTTCGCCACGGTCTTCCACTTCGTAGCCGAGGGAGCGAATCGCCTTCTTGATCTGGGCGGCAGAGACTGTAGAGTCGAGGAAGTCGACCGTCACAGTGTCCGTCGCGAAGTTGAACGCAACGTCGCTGACGCCTGGGAGGGCACGAACAGCGGGGCCAATAACGTGCTCGCAGTGGCCTGCAGTCATGCCGAGCACGAGCAGGTCGATCTTCGCGCCCGGGACCTCGTATCCGATCTCCTCGACGCGCTGGACCATCGTCGGCACGTCGCAGGCGGACGGGTCATAGATGATGCCCGCCTTGCCGGCGCTCAGGTTTACGGTCGCCTCCTCAACGCCGGGGACGCTGTTGAGCGCCTTCTCGACCCGGCGCACGCAGGCAGCGCAGGTCATCCCCGCAACGGGGATCGATATCTCTTTGCGATTCGTAGTCGCTTCAGCCATCTCTGTTACCTCGTTGCTCGCAGGAAGATCGCCATGTTGTTCTTAGCGTCCAGCAGCTCGACGTCCGCGATGCCGGCTTCGCGGATCGTCGACTTCAGCTGTTCGCCGTAGTCGCCCGGCAGGCGATGGCCGATCAGGTGCGAGAGGAAGCCGATGATGCCCTTGCCGGGCTTGAGGTCGACCACAACGAGCCTGCCGCCGGGCTTCAGCACGCGTCGCACCTCGGCCAGGCCGCGCAGCTTCAGGTCGTCCGGCAGGTGGTGGATCATGAAGCTGCTGAGAGCGGCGTCGAACGCGCCATCGTCGAACGGCAGGTCCTCAATCGGCGCGACCCGGAAGTCGACGTCGCGGCCCTTCTTCGCCGCCTTGCGACGGGCGACCTTGACCATGTCTGGAGAGGCGTCGATGCCGGCGGCGCGGCCTTCCGGGCCCACCCGGCGCGCGGCCCGCAGCGTCAGGTCACCGGTGCCACAACCGACGTCCAGCACCGCCTCGCCGGCCTTCAGGCGCGCGGCTTTCAGCGTCGACTTGCGAACGCCTGACATCGAACCGAAGCTCACAAGCCAGGTGAAAGCGTCGTAGAGCGGCGCCCACCAAGTAATGGTGGCGCCCTCGGTCTCTGGAACGTGATCGTGTGTATGAGTCGTCACGCGATCCTCCTAGCGGTTCGCCAGCTCGTAGAGGTCGAGCAGCTCGTCGATTACCTGGTCGTCGCGGCCGTCCTTGATGCCCTCGACGACGCAGGTGTGGAGGTGGCCGTCGAGCATCAACTGCTCCATCTTCTCGATCGCGCGGCGGACGGCGAACGTCTGCTTGAGAATGTCGACGCAGTACTTGTCGTCCTCTACCATGCGCCGCACGCCCTGCAGGTGCCCCTCAATGAAGGCGAGCCGCTTGAGCACGTCCTGTTGTTTCTCTGGCTGCATGCACTCTCTCCTGTCACCCATACCCCCCCGGTGGGGGTTTGCGCAGTGATCGTAGCACCCCTCCCCCACCCACTGGAAGTGACGATGATCACAGGCGCTGGCGAAATCTCGCAAGTCTGGCACAATGAGGCCTATTCATGTCAGTCTTCCGTCCGCGCGTACTCGGCCCGCTGGCCGCAGCCACCTTCGTCGGCACCTGGAACATCACGTTCCTGGCTCCGATCCTTCCGGAGGTTGCCGATGGGATCGACGTGTCGGTGACCGCCGCCGGCCAGCTCCTGACCGTGTCGGCAGTATTCACGGTGCTGGCGCTGATCGCGCTGGGACCGCTATCCGACCGCTACGGGCGCAAGACGATGCTGACCGCCGGCCTCACCATCATGGCGCTGGCGTCGTTCGGTGCGGCCGCGACGTCAAACTACCCGCTCCTCATGGCGCTGCGCATCCTGGCCGGCGTCGCCGACGCGCTGGTGATGCCGGTCGCCATCGCCGCCGTTGCCGACTATTTCAAGGAGAAGAACCGTCAAGTCGCGATCAACATCATGATCATCCCCGGCGGCGCCGCGGCGGTCATCGGCCTGCCGCTTGTCGTCGTTGTCGCGGCGCTGGCCGACTGGCACGTGTCGTTCCTCATGCTCGGCGTCACGCTCGGCGCCACGGCGCTGTTCGCGCAGACTCTGCCACACGTGACTCGGCGCGAGCACCGGGCGCCGTTGCGGGAGCATTACCGCGCCAGCTACGGCGAGGTGCTGTCCAGCCGCACCGCATTGCTTGTCCTACTGGCATCCGTTCTCAGCGCGTCAGTCTGGTACGGGATGATCACCTACGCCGGCGCCTTCTTCGAGGACGAACTCGACGCCGGGCCAACGATGCTCTCGCTCCTCTTTGCTGGCCTGGGTGTCGCCTACATCATCGGCGGCGGCTTTGGAGCGCTCTTTGCAAGGCGGGCGAGCCCGCGCTCGATCGCGATCACGTCGACGGTGATGGCGGCGGTGTTGCTCGTTCCGGCCATCACCTCCGCGCCGGTGACGCCAATCTCGGTCGCCCTGGCGTTCGCCTTCGCAGCGTCGCGCGGGCCGGCGATCGCGGCGCTGGCCAACATGATGTTGGAGCTGGCGCCGGGCGCGAGCGGCACAGCGATCTCAACTTACGCGGTCGTCGCCGCCCTGGGCCTTCTCATCGGCGCGGCCAGCGGTGGCGTCGCCATCGCGGCGCTGGGCTTCACGGGCATGGCGGTTGCCTTCACCGTGCTCGCCGTGGGGAGCACAGCCGTCCTCATGTCGCCGACGCGGGCAGCCGCGGGCGCTGAGGCGCGGGCCTAAGGCGCGACTACGCCCAACGCTTCGTTCGCGGCCGTCACCGACAGACCCGGCGTGGGGCCGCCCGAAGGCACGTAGATCAGGCCGCCGCTGACAGCGGCGCCCATGCCGTGACGGGACGTCGGCAAGGAAGGCATTACCAACCAGACGCCAGACCCCGCGTCGTACGCCTCATTCGCATCGAACGTCCCATCGAGGCCCTCCCCGCCCATCACGTAAACGACTCCGTCCAGCGCAGCCATCGCGTGGCCGCTGCGCGCGGTCGGCAGCGGCGCCAGAGCAGTCCACTCATCGGTCGACGGGTCGTACGCCTCGTTCGCATCCAGGTTGAGCCCAAAGTCGATCTCGATCCGCCCGCCGATGGCGTAGATGATGCCATCGACGACGGCGACACCGAGGTGATCGCGGATCGTCGGCAGGGGGGCGGCCGCGGACCACTCTCCGGTCGCCGGGTTCCAGACGTCGACTTCGGAGATGTTCAGGGGGGCGTCGACGGGACCGGGCGTGGCGCCGCCGATCACGTAGATCTTGCCACCGACCTCGGCTACTGCGTGGCCGCCGCGGATGCGCGGCATCTGCGCAACGTCCGCCCACTGATCGGTGGCGGGATCGTATTCGTAGACCGTGCTCGTCGGCGATCGGAAGGAGACGAGGTAGCC
>Ga0255058_10000105_pt1 | contig 49585 bp, 45 predicted proteins | sample Cases_109_9_MG_FD_188637 | JGI IMG/M metagenome (GOLD analysis project Ga0255058, IMG submission 188637) | Seawater microbial communities from Amundsen Gulf, Northwest Territories, Canada - Cases_109_9 | ecosystem: Environmental > Aquatic > Marine > Gulf | place: Canada: Northwest Territories...
GAGCTCGGTGCGGACCTCGTGGTCCATTCAACGACGAAGTACCTCAACGGCCACAGCGACGTCGTCGGCGGCGCGGTCGTCACCCGGTCCGCGGACCAGAACGAGCGGCTCAGGTACCAGCAGATGGCGACCGGTGCCGTCCCGGGCCCGCTCGACTGCTGGCTCGTGCTCCGCGCCACCAAGACACTCCATCTGCGGATGCGGGCTCACTGTGCAGGCGCCAGGGTCATCGCCGCACACCTGGACGAGCACCCGGCTGTGGAACGCGTGCTCTACCCGGGTCTCGCAGATCACCCGCAATACGAGCTGGCCAGCCGCCAGATGAGCGACTTCGGGGGGATGATCACGATCGACTTGGGATCCGCCGCACGGGCCGAAGCGCTGGCGACTGGAACGCGCATCTTCGCGCTGGCCGAGAGCCTCGGGGGCGTGGAGAGCCTGATCTCGGTGCCCGCCCGCATGACACACGCCTCGGTGCCGGCCGAGCGGCGAAGGGCCATGGGCCTGACCGATGGCCTCGTCCGGCTCTCGGTCGGTGTGGAGGACGTCGACGATCTGCTGGCCGACTTGGACCGGGCGCTGGCCTTTATCGACTGACCGGGCGGACCGAACCGCGTACCGCTGAAACCGGCACGACCCCGGTCGCGTAACAGGGGCTGTTGACTGAACCATCACCGACGTCTGGAGCGATATCATGGATGAGAACGGCACCCAGGACGAAGAGACCCAGGACGACGGAGGAAACCTCACCACCTCAGGGAGCGGAGGCTTTCAGCGTCGTATCCTGACCGAGATCAGCCCCCAGTCGTGGGAGCACCCGGCCGACCGAGCCGCTCTCAACGCGCTTCGCAAGGTCCCGGGATTCGACCTCGCGCTACGCAAGATCTTCGGGATGTTCGGGGAACGCGCGATCCGACTGGCGTTCAAGGCGAACGCGGTGCGCGTGTCGGAGAACCAGTACTCATGGATCCACGAGCGGACATTGCGCGTGTGCGAGGTCATGGACCTCAAGGAAATCCCCGAGGTCTACGTCTCGCAGACCCCGATCGTGAACGCGGGCGCGGTGGGGATGAGCGACCCGTTCATCGTCCTCAACTCATCCATGCTCGAGGTGCTGAACCACGACGAGGTTGAGGCGGTCCTGGCACACGAGGTCGGGCACATCCTGAGCGGGCACGTGCTCTATCGCACGTTGCTCCTCCTGATCATGCGTCTAGCGCTGTTCCGCTATCCGATCGCGGGTCTGGCGCTCCTGCCGGTCCTGTGGGCGCTCCTCGAATGGTACCGCAAGTCCGAGCTGTCGTGCGACCGCGCCGCACTTCTCGGCGTGCAGGACAAGGACGTCGTGATGAGCAGCCTCATGAAGCTGGCCGGCGGCACGCGCGGCGAGGATCTCAATCTGCAGGAGTTCATTGATCAGTCCGAGGAGTATCGCGGGGGAGGGGACCTGCTCGACTCCGTTTACAAGGTCCTGAACGCGATTGGCGCCACGCACCCGTTCTCGGTTGTTCGGGTGGCTGAGCTCAGGGACTGGATCGACACCGGAACGTACGAGAAGATCATGGCCGGCGACTACGCGCGCAGGACGGACGAAGACACGCAGCCGTACCGCGAGGATCTTGCGGAAGCCATGAAGGGCTACACGGACGCGGCGCACGAGCTCTTCGACGAGGTCGACGCCGCCGTGGACAAGCTCAAGACACGGTTCACGGAGGCGTGGCGCGGGGGCAAGGAAGGCTGACCGGAGGTCCAGCTGGTCTCAGACTCGGCGTGAGGTTCTGGCAGGCTGCTGAAAAACCCTGCTGGAGGAGGGGCGTGGCGTTCGGCCGCGCCCCTTTTCGCATCTGGCGGCCCGCGGTGCGCGGTGGCATCCTGTCCTCATGAACATACTGATCGTCGGAAGCGGAGGCCGGGAGCACGCGATCGCGGCAAAGCTGCGTCGTGACGATCCCGGGGGCTCGATTTGGGTGGCGCCAGGCAACCCTGGCACGGCCGGGCCGGGCCGGAACGTTCAGATCTCGGCATCAGATCTCGGAGGCCTCGCCGACTTCGCCTCGGAGAAGGCCATCGACCTGACGGTGGTCGGACCGGAGCAACCGCTGGCGGACGGTATCGCCGAAGTGTTCGCGGCCCGGGACCTACCGTTGTTCGGACCGTCGGCGGACGCGGCGCGTCTCGAGTCCTCGAAGAGCTTCGCCAAGCAGCTCATGCGCGACTGCGGGGTGCCCAGCGCCGGCTTCGAGATCTTCACCGACTACGACCGGGCAGCGGCGTATGTATCGAACCTGGAGCCGCCGATAGTGGTCAAGGCTTCGGGGCTGGCGGCCGGCAAGGGCGCGATGGTCGCCGAGTCCGTGGATACGGCTCTCCAGGCCCTGCGGGAGATGCTGGTCGAGGATCGGTTCGGCGAGTCCGGACGGGAAGTCGTGATCGAGGACTTCATGCCGGGAGAGGAGCTCTCGGTGTTCTTCCTCAGCGACGGGGAGAACGCAGTCCCGCTCGTATCGTCCCGCGATCACAAGCGGCGGTTCGAGGGGGACGCGGGTCCCAACACCGGAGGCATGGGCGCTTATGCTCCGGTCGTCGACGGAACACCGGAGCTGATCGAGCGAGTGCGGCGCGAAGTGGCCCTCCCGGTGCTCCAGGGGATGGCCGAGCGAGGCCATCCCTACCGCGGCTTCCTTTACGCCGGGCTGATGCTCACGCCGCAAGGGCCAAAGGTCGTCGAATTCAACTGCAGGCTGGGTGATCCTGAAGCGCAGGTGGTCCTGCCGCTCACTTCAGCAGACCTCGCCGGGCCGATGGCGGCGGTGGCGAGAGGTGAGAGCCTGGGCGATTGGAGCGCTGGCGACTCCCGCGGCGCCGCCCTGGTCACGGTCGTCGTGAGCGGCGGATACCCCGGGTCATATCCGAAGGGCCTTCCGGTAGAGATCCCCGAGGACCTCGAGACGGAGAACGTACACGTGTACCAAGCCGGCACGGAGCGTCATGACGGTCAGCTGGAAACAGCAGGAGGCAGGGTGCTCGGCATCACCGGGCTGGGCGAAGACCTCCGATCCGCGGCCGAACGCAGCCTGGAAGCCGCAGCCCGGGTGCGGTTCGCGGGAGCGGCCTGGCGGAGCGACATCGGACACTCCGAAATCGGTCCCACCGCCGGCTGATACATCCCGTGCCCGAGCTTCCGGAAGTCGAAACGATCCGTCGCGATCTGGAGCCCGAGATCACGGGCCGGATCGTCACTAAGGTCACGATCTACAAGCCGGACATCGTGCTCCCTCCCGGCGATCCGGACTCTCTGCGGCGGCGGGTCCGGGGACGCCGCATCACGAGCGTGGCCAGGCGGGCCAAATACCTGCTGTTTTTCCTCGAGGACGGCCCCGTCCTGCAGGTTCAGCTCCGTATGAGCGGTCGCTTTGCGCTCGGTCGGGAACGGCCCGATCCGGGCGAGTTCCGGCACATCGCGGCCGAGCTCGAGCTCGACGACGGCCGGACTCTGTACTACGACGACGTGCGAAGGCTCGGTGGCTTTCGGCTACTCGACCGGGAGGAATGGGAGCGCGAGGAGGCTCGCCTGGGCCCCGAACCGCTGGAGCCCGAGTACGGTGCCGCCGACCTCGGCGGGGCCCTCCAGACAACGCGGTCCCCCGTGAAGAACGCCCTGATGGACCAGCGTCGGATCGCTGGCATCGGCAACATCTACGCAGCGGAGGCGTTGTACCGGGCCGGCGTGGATCCGCGGCGGCCGGGGCGCGAACTGGACGAGGACGAGGTGGCACTCCTGCACCGGGCCTTGCGGAGCGTGCTGCGGGAGGCACTGCAAGCGGCGGGAACGTCTTTTCAGAACTACCGGGCGGTCAACGGCCGGTCCGGATCGTTCCAGCACAGCCTGCGGGTATACGGGCGCGAGGGTGAGCCCTGCGGAAATTGCGATACACCGATCGAGAAGATCGTGCAGGCGGGCCGCAGCACCTTCTTCTGCCCGTCCTGCCAGGTCTAGAAGAATGGGCCTGTCTCACGAAGCCGCGGACCGCTGTACTTATTCATCTGTACTTCTTCATCAGCCGTCCAGCTCCACGTGCTTCACCGTCGCTCGGCCGGCCACGACCTCCAGCAGCGCGACCATCGGCGAGTAGCCTTTCAGTGCCTTCCCGGCAGCACCCGGATTGACAATCATGACCTCTCCAACGGAGTCGCATCGCGGCACGTGCGTGTGACCGTGTACGATCACCGCAGCGTCCGGGAATCGACCCAGCAGGAGCCGGTAGTCCGGGTGCACCTGGTGCCCGTGGATCAGCGCAATTCGCACTCCGCCCACCTCGAGAGTCGCTTCCTCGGGCACGGCAGCGCGGATCTCTGAGCCGTCGACGTTTCCTGATACCGCCGTGACCGGGGCGATAGCCATGAGATCCGTCAGGATGTCCGGATCCTCGACGTCTCCCGCGTGGAGAATCAGGTCCACTCCATCGAACACGGTGAACACACTCGGCCTGAGATGACCGTGAGTGTCGCTGATCAGGCCGACGAGGCGACCGGCAGTCGGGTGATCACTCACCGACCGACTCCTCCTCACCGGTCCAGCGGTACCCGAGGTCGTGTGAAACGTCCATGTGGTCGAGGACACGGGCCACCACGAAGTCGATCAGGTCGTCGATTCCCCGCGGATCGTGATAAAAGCCCGGCGAAGCCGGCATTATCACGGCGCCCAGGCGGGCGAGATCCAGCATGTTCTCCAGGTGGATGGCCGAAAGCGGGGTTTCCCGCACGACGGCCACGAGCTTCCGCCGTTCCTTGAGAGTCACGTCGGCCGCCCGTTCCATGAGACTGCGCGAGCTGCCGTGCGCGATCGCCGAGAGGGTGGCCGTCGAGCACGGGCAGATCACGAGGCCCGCATAGGGCGCCGAGCCGGAGGCCGGTCGGGCGCCACGATCCTCGTTGTCGAAGAAGCGCAGGTCGCCGGCGCCTCCAATCGACTGCAGCAGATCCTCCTGCCCTGTCACTCCGGTCTCATGGGCGAACAACCTCCACCCGTGCTCCGAGACGATCACGTCTGCGCCTACCCGCAGGTCCACGAGCGCCCGCAGGAGGCGGAGCGCATAGGGCGCGCCCGACGCTCCCGTCACCGCCACAATCCATCGCCTGTCGATCATTCGCCTCGAACTCCGTTCTCGAGTCGGTCAGCCGGCCGGCCGCACATCACAGTATACGATCCACAAGCACCAGAACGGCGAAGACCGCCGCGATCCACACGTTGATCGTGAAGAAGGCGCGGTGGATGGACTCGGGCGAATCGGGATCGACCAGTCCGTGCTCCAACCCGATCAGGGCCGCCGTCACGAGCAGCGCAGCCAGGTAGCCCGCCCCCAGCTCGGGAACCATGATGGGCACCGCGAGGAGGCAGACCAGGGTCCCCACGTGGAACGCACCTGCGAGCCACCGGGCCCACCGCACTCCGTAACGGGCGGGGATGGAGTGCAGGCCGAGGCGGCGATCCACCTCCACATCCTGCAGAGAATACAGGATGTCGAACCCGCCGATCCACAGGCCGACGGCGAGTGTGAGGATGGGCAGGAGCACCCACGGGTCGCTCCACGTGCCGGCGATCGCCAGGTAACCCGCCGAGGGAGCGATCCCGTCGGCAAGGCCGAGGATGATATGTGTCGCCGACGTGTACCGCTTGGCGTAGCTGTAACCGAGAACGGCGGCGAGAGCGACGGGGGACAGGGCCAGGCAGAGCGGGTTCAGCATCGCGGCCGCCCCGATGAACACCGCGGACGAGACTACCACGGCCAGCTTGCCTTCTCGAACCGAGAGCGCCCCACTCGGGATCTCGCGGCCGGCCGTGCGCGGGTTCTTCGCATCGAACTCGCGATCCACGACGCGGTTGAAGGCCATCGCCGCGAACCGGGCAGCCGTGAACGCCACCACGATCCAGAAGACATCCCACACGCTGACCGGATACCGGTACGACGCCAGGATGGCGCCCACGAGGGCGAAGGGAAGCGCGAAGCCCGTATGCTCCAGCTTGACGAACCGGGCGTACAGCGCCGCCCGCGAGAGTACGGCTGTGCTCAACGCAACTCGATCCCGAGCTCGGACCACATCGCATCCACTGCCGCGCGTGTGCCCGAGTCCATCTCGATCACGTCCGGCCAGTTTCGGTCGAAGCCCTCTTCGGGCCACTTCTTCGTCCCGTCGATGCCCATCTTCGAACCGAAGGTGAACCGCCTGGAGGCGTGGTCCAGCACGTCGATCGGACCGCGAGTGAACATCACGTCACGCTCCGGATCGATGTGGTTGAGTGCCACCCACCAGGCTTCCGCCACGTTCCGCACGTCCACCCAGTCGTCCACGACCACGATTACCTTCGCCAGCGACATGAGGCCCTGGCCCCACATTCCCTGCATCACCTTGTAGGCCTGGCCCGGGTAGTCCTTCCGGATCGACACGAAGACGAGATTGTGGAAGATACCTTCCGGAGGCATGTGGTAGTCCACGATCTCGGGTGACGTCATCTGCAGCAGCGGCAGGAATATGCGCTCCGTGGCATACCCCAGCCAGAAATCCTCCATCGGTGGACGGCCGACGATCGTGGCCGGATACACCGGCTTCTCGCGCAGCGTGATCACCTCCACGTGCACCGCCGGATACAGGTCCGCCTCCGAGTAGAAGCCGGTGTGATCGCCGAACGGCCCCTCCACGACCAGGTCCTCCGAGGGGTCGATCCAGCCCTCGATCACGATGTCCGCGTCGGCCGGCACCTCGAGATCGTTCGTGACCGCTGCGGCCAGGGCCACCGGTTCCCTCCGCAGGAAGCCGGTGAACAGGTACTCGTCGATGTTCGGCGGCAGGGGAGCGCTGCCCGAGTAGATCGTGGCGGGATCGCCCCCAAGCGCAATGCATACGGGCATGCGCTCGCCGCGCGCGGCCATCTCCCGCCAATGCGCCGCGCCGCTCTTGTGCCGCTGCCAGTGCATGGCGAGCCGGTCGCTCCCCAGAACCTGGATGCGGTACATCCCGACGTTGCGCCGGCCGGTGCTCGGGTCACGCGATATCACCTGCGGCAGCGTCATGTAACGTCCTCCGTCGTCCGGCCAGCAAAGCAGATGGGGAAGTCGCTCGAGGTCCACGTCCGCCCCTCGCAAGACGGTATGCTGGCACGGCGGGGTCCCACGCACCCGGCGGGGCGGAAACCTGGCGAATTCGGCCAGCTGCGGGATGAGCAGGAGCTTCTCTTTCAGTCCCGAGGGCGGCTTCATCTCCAGCATGTCCCGGATTCGGTCCGAGATGTCCTCGAGCTTCTCCACTCCCAGGGCCATGGCCATACGGCGTTCGCTGCCGAACATGTTGATGATAAGCGGCACTTCTGCGACGCTCCCGTCCGGAAGAACGGGCTGGTCGAAGAACAGGGCCGGCCCTCCACCCGGACTCTTCATGCACCGATCGGCGATCTCCGTTATCACCAGCTCAACGGCCACGGGCCGTGCGATGCGGACAAGCTCGCCCTCGCGCTCGAGGGCCGAGATGAACTCCGACAGATCTCTGAAGGACATGCGACGTCTCGTGTACGGGTCGTGGCCGTGGGGCCTGCCGTTGTCCGGCCGAACCGCCGGACTCTAGCTTGCGCCCACGTTATGATGGGCCAAACGGATCAGCAACGTCGACGAAGAAGGCCGTGAGCTACCAGGAACGCAGCGACCAGGACCTCGTGCGCCTGTGCCTCAGGAACGACGAGCGCGCGGCCCGTGAGCTGGTCGAGCGCTTTCAGCGCCCCGTTTTCTCGCTCGTATACCGAATGGTGCGCGACCGCGAACTCGCCGAAGACCTCACGCAGGAAGTGTTCGTCCGCACGTTCAACAACCTCCGCCGCTACGACCGGTCGTACAAGTTCTCCTCCTGGCTGTTCAAGATAGCATACAACCTCACTGTGGATCACCTGCGCAAGAAGCAGGTGAAGACGATCTCGATGCACGGAGCGCCCGACGCGGTGACGGCGGAGCGGCAGGAGGCGACCTCTCTGACGCTCGAATCGAGGGAGGAGAGCCCTGCCGCCCTGGTGGAAGGGCGGGAGCTCGCCGGCTACTTGGAGGATGCGATCGCGGAGCTGCGCCCTGAGTACCGCACGGCCATCCTGCTGCGGCACGTAGAGGGCAGAGCTTACGAGGAGATCTCGGACATCATGGGCGTGCCGCTCGGTACCGTGAAGACTTACATCTTCCGGGCCCGTCGGGAACTCCGAGACCTGCTGGAGGACCTGCGGGACGAGGACGACGTCAGCTGAAACTCCATGACCCCGGGCCCCGTAGGGCTGAGGGACTGAAGGAGTCGAACCAACGATGAACGCGAACAAGCACGACAAGGTGAGGCACCTGCGGCCCGAAGAGCTGGAAGCGCTCGCGATGCCGGGCGACCGGAAGCTCTCGGCGCGGAGTTCCGCCCACGCGGTGGACTGCGCGCGCTGTTTGAAAGAGGCCGAGGAGCTGCGGGCTTTGCACAGCCTGCTCCAGGCGCTGGCGCCGCTGCAGCCAATGGTCGGGTTTTCCGACCGGGTGATGCGCCGGGTCCGGCTGCCCGTGTCGTGGCGCGTTCGCGTGCTCGAGACGATTCGCGCGCACTGGGTCTCGACGACCGCCGCGCTCGCGGGCGTGGTTGCCGCAGTCGGCGTGGGCTTCACGTTCATCGCGCGGTATCCCGAGCTGACTCCCCTGACTGTTGCGGCGTTCATCGTCGAGCGCTCCACCGCCCTGCTGTGGGGAGCCGTGATGGATGTCGGACGACTCGTGTACGGGACAGGAATCGTGCAGACGGCCGAGGGTATCGCCGGGCAGCTCACGCTGCTCACTGCGTTTGTAGCCGTGGCAACCGTGACGCTCGTTGGCCTGGCCTCATTACGGATCATGCTTTCCCTGATGGACGTGCCCGCCGGCTCGCGGCCGGCCAACGCCGGCTGAGGCGGGAGGTACCCGAGATGACTTCGAACATGCGAACCGGGAGCTCAAGAACGATGCGACGGGTGTGGATGGTAGCGATAGCGATAGCGGTGGCATTGTGGCCCGCCGCGTCAGGGTTGACCGCCCAGGAAGCCGTGACCGGCAGCACGGTCTCGCTGGCGGCCGGGGCGGCGAGCCTGGAGCTGGCGCTCGCGGATGGGGAGTCACGCATCATTTCGCTGCGTGAGGGAGAACTGCTCATCGACGGCGAGGTCCAGGGCAGCTACGAGCCTGGAGGGACCCTCGACAGCTCGTGGCGGTCGTTGCTCACGAGCCCGGCGCTCTTCGAGGGCTCGGGGCTGGCCGATCGACTGGCCGAGTGGATTCCGGATGCGAGTGGCGATGCGGACGCGGCTTCGGGCAGCGCCCTTGAGGCCCTGTTCGACCGGCTCGCGGAGAGCTCGAACCGGACCGCGGTAGCCGCGCTTCCCGAGACGGCGACCATCACTGTCTCGGGCAGCCAGGTGGCCATCGCGCCCAGCACGATCGTGTCACTCGGGGAACTCACACGTGGCGTGGAGCTCCTTGGTCGTCAGCTGGAAGTTCTGGGCGGCCAGGTAGCCGGGTTGGAGGACAACCTCGCGCTGGTAGTGCACGATGATTACACCGTGGACGCCGATCAGCTGGTGGAGGGGAGCCTGGCGCTTCTGTCAGGAGACCTGAACCTGGAAGGCACGGTGGACGGTGACGTTCTCGTGCTCGACGGCGTGCTCACTCTGGCTCGGTCGGCGCGTGTGTCAGGTGACATCCTGCAGGTGGGCGGCGAGGTGATCGACGCCGGCGGCCGCGTATCGGGAGAGATGGTGTCGCTCCTGGCCGGAGCGCTGGGTGGCCTGATTGCGGGCGACATCGCGGTCGACCTCGTTGACGAGATCGATGTACCCGTCCGGGTGCACGTGCGCTCAAATCAGCGTGGCTTCATCGGCTCCATCGGCCACAACATCGGACGCGCGTTCGGCGGACTCATGGCGTCGGTCATGTGGCTACTCGCCCTGTCCGCCCTCGGGTTCGTCGTGGTCTACTTCTTCCGCTCCCGCCTCGAAGTCGTGGCGCAGGTGGTCCGCGCGGACACCGTGCGGTCGTTCGGAGTCGGGCTGGCGGGACAGCTGCTCGTAGTACCGGTCCTGCTCCTGCTCGTCGTCGGAATCATCACCTGGCTGGTCATTCCGGTGTACGCGCTAGCGGTAGCGCTGGCGATTCCGGCGGGATACCTGGCGGTGGCGCACGCGGTCGGAGAAGCAGCGCAGGAACAGCGATTCGACTGGATGGACAGGTTCAAGCTGAGGCGGGCGAGCTCGTATCACTACGTGTTCAACGGACTCTTCTTCCTCCTCGCACCGTTCGCGATCGGGTCCGCCCTCTACCTCTTCGGCGGGATGCTGGGATTCGTGCGCGGCCTGATGTTCTTTGCGGCCGGTGTTCTGACCTGGGCGGCGGTGACCTCCGGGTTCGGAGCGATCATCCTCACACGCGGAGGCGGTCGTAAGGGCCACGCTTCGCAGGCGGATTTCGATGATCTGTTCTCTGGGCCTGACTCGTTCAATTCCGATGCGGAGGACGAAGCCAGTGCTTAGAACGACGCTGGCGGTCGCCGCCCTGCTCGTGGCGGCCGCACCGGTGGTGGCGCAGGAAACCGACTGGACAGAGGTCCGGGCTCGCCGCCAGGCAGACGGCGTAGCATCGCTGACGATCGACGTCGAGTACTTCGCTGGAGAGCTCAGGGTCGCCGCCGCCGATGCCGGCCTCCTGTACGACACGCACCTAAAGTACGACGCCGCCCGGATGCAGCCGGAGCGGAAGTGGTCCGTCGACGGCGATGCCGCCCGGCTCGTTATCGGCTTCGAGGGCATCGGAGATGACGGAGATATCGACTTCGATCTCGACATGGACGAAGAGGATCATGGATTTCTCAACCTGGGTCTGAGCCCTGATGTGCCCACGGACCTCCGGATGAAGGTCGGGGCCGCCCTCAGCGTAGTGGATCTCGGCGGGCTTCCCCTGACGGGTCTCGTATACAAGACCGGCGCATCGGACACCGAGATCACGTTCGGTTCCGTCAATCCGGCGAGCATGGAAACGCTCGAGCTGGCGGTCGGCGTCGCCGAGTTCACGGCAACGGGTCTCGGGAACGCGCAATTCGATGAGCTCGAGTTCACGGGCGGTCTGGGAGACGTGCGGTTGGATTTCACCGGCGAGTGGTCCGCCGACGCATCCGCGACGATTGAAATGGGACTCGGCAGCCTCACGCTTGTCGTGCCACCTGATCTCGGTGTGCGGATCAACAAGAAGGGCTTCCTGGCGTCTCTCGACGCGCCGGGATTCACGAAGGTGGACGGCGCCTGGCAATCACCCGGCTGGGAGTCCGCGTCACACCGGCTGGACATTCACCTGCGAGCCGCCCTCGGAAGCATCGAGGTGCGTCAGGCGCGCTGAGCCGGACTGCTTCGCACCGTACAGGCGACAGGCGTGCGTAAGGCAGGCCCTTCTCACGGTTCCACACATCAGATGGTGCGGTCCATCCACCGACCGCGTCGCCAGATCCAGGCCGCCGCGATCCCTCGCGCAACACCCGTTCCGCTGATCGTCCACCAGATCCCCGCGAGGCCCATCGAACGGCTCAGAAGGGGTGCAAGGGGCAGACGCAGCAGCGTCAGGATACTGGACGGAATCCACGGCACCAGTGAGTAGCCGGCTCCTTCCATCGACATCTGGAGAACGATCTCCAGGGCCATGAAGACCTGCGCCACGGCCACGATCCTCAGATAGCTTGTGCCGGCCGCAATCACCTCTGGATCCGAGCTGAACACGCTCATCAGGTGCTCCGGAACGAGCAGGAACGCCAGGCCTGCCAGGCCCGTCAGGGCGGCAGCGTACATCGTGGCCACACGCCCAGACGCCACAGCCCGTTCCTTCGAACCCGCTCCGAGATTCTGCCCGACTGCCGTGGCGGCAGCCAGTCCGAACCCGATGCACGCCATGTAGCTGAGGGACTCCACCTTGTGGCCGACACCCAGTGCCGCCAGCGCGGCCGTCCCGAACTTGCTCGTGAAACGCGTGAGCACGATGTACACGAACGAGAACAGGGCCCCACCCGCCGCTACGGGCAGGCCGATCCACGCCATCTGCAGGATGGGGCGGAGGGATGGCATGGCTCTCTTCACCAGTCCTCGCTGGACCAGCCACCGGTAACCCACGAGGCAACCGGCCGCCCGTGTGACGAGAGTTGCGAGTGCCGCCCCCTGGATCCCGAGCCGTGGAAACGGGCCGATCCCGAGGATGAGCAGCGGATCCAGCACCGTGTTCAAGCCGAGAGACACCGCGAGCAATACGAGCGGTGTGCGGGTGTCGCCCGCCGAGCGAAATGCCGCCTCCATCACGAAATACGTGAACACGATAGGGGCGCCCGCCAGGTAGACCGCCAGGTAGCTGCTCCCTTGGACCGTCACCTCCGACGGAGTGGCCATGAGCTGGAACAGGGGCCACAGCATGAGGAGACCGGCCACGCCGATTACGACCGAGAGGCTGAGACCGAGCCAGAAAGCCCGATATACGGTAATGGCCGCGCGATCGGGACGGCGCTCGCCGTGCCGGCGGCTCGCCACCGCGGTCAGACCGACCGACGCGAGCTCCGCCATCGAGAGGAGGATCCACACGGTGAAGCCGGCAGTGCTGACGCCAGCCAGGGCCGCCGGACCCAGTCCCCGGCCGACCCAGAACGTGTCGACAACGTTGAACAGACCCTGCAGCAGGCTTGCCCCGACGGCCGGTCCGGCCAGGCGCCGGATCGCCCGCTGGACCGAGCCGGAGGTGGGATCGACCCGCAGGGCCGCGCTCAGGAGATTTCCGCGCTCCTGGCGAGATCCCCGACGCGAGTTTCCACCAGCTCCGCGATCGCTTCGAGAGCCTGCCCTTCGGGCGAGTCGGCGCGGCCGATCACCGTCGGCGTCCCCCGGTCGCCCTCCTGTCTGACGGCGAGCCCGAGCGGTACGGCCCCGAGGAACGGGATCTCCAGGGAGGCGGCGAGGGCCTCTGCTCCTCCCGACCCGAACAGGTCGTGCGTCGATCCGCATTCAGGGCAGGCGAAGCCGCGCATGTTCTCGACGATCCCGAGCACCGGGACGTCTACGTTCTCGAACATGCGAATGCCCTTGAGCACGCCGCTGACCGAGACGTCCTGCGGGGTGCTCACCATCACCGCACCGTCGACTTTCACGAGCTGCACGAGGGACAACTGCGCATCACCGGTGCCCGGCGGAAGGTCCACGACCAGGTAGTCGAGCTCGCCCCACACGACCTGGTGCAGGAACTGCCGCACGATCCCCATGATGATCGGGCCCCGCCAGATCGCCGGCGTATCCTCGTCAACCAGGAAGCCCAGACTCATGAGCTTGACGCCGTGCGCCTCGACGGGCACAACCTGGTCGTCCTGGATCCGCGGACGCTCGGTGGCCCCGAACATCGTGGGGATGTCGGGCCCGTAGACGTCCGCGTCCATCAACCCGACGCGATACCCCTTCTTCGCCCACGCCGCTGCCAGATTGGCGGCGACTGTCGACTTCCCGACACCACCCTTCCCCGAGCTGACGGCCACGACGTGGCGCACGCCAGCCAGCGGCTCGGCCTCCGAGGGGTGCCGCGAGGCTTCTTCGCGGCTCACCTGCCCCGCCGACCGTGGGGCAGCTCCAGCTGCTGCCCCGGCCGCCGGACCGGCGGGCTCCATCACGGGCAGCGAGCGTCTCGCCTTCCCCCGCTCGCGCGGCTTCGGCGCGGTGGGGACAGAGTCCGCCGGGAGCGGAGCGGCTGCCGCCATGGTGCGGACCTCGACAGTGTTCACCCCCTCGACACCCAGAAGCACGAGCCGCGCGGTATCAGCGACCGATGGATTATCTGAGGGACGGAGGCCGAGGACGACTGCTACGCCACCCGTGCCATCGACCTGTATGTCGTCGACCAGGCCGAGGGCGACGAGGTCCTCGCCCCCTGCGGTGGGGCTGACACGACTGAGAGCGGATTCGACACGATCTCGTATGGACTGCACATCCATGGTTCAGACTTCCGTTTCTATTCGGGTCACGTAAGTGCGGAGTCCGGGGCGCGACGGCCCCGAAGGGTCGGTCGTATCGTCAGACCGACTCGACCGAGCGGACTTCCGGCACCTGCATCCGAAGACGCTGCTCGATACCGGCTTTCAGGGTAAGCATGGACATCGGGCAGGCGTAGCAAGCCCCGACCATCCGGATCCGGACGATTCCGTCCATCTCTTCGAAACCCACCAGTTCGATGTCCCCGCCGTCCGCTCGAATCGCGGGCCGGATGGAATCGAGAATTTCCTCGATGCGCTCCCTGACGGGGGCGTTCCGGGTGGCAGCGCTGCTTTCGTTCATCGGCACTTCGAGTGTTGGATATGTCGGCCCCTTGGGCCGCTCTCCCTGTCGCTGAACAAGCTATTCCCAGTATAAAACACCGTCAACGACGGCGGGTTTCGGATCGGCCCCACGTCAAGCGTCCTCGACCCGGCCGGACTCCGCCTTCCGATCCTCGACGAACCTTTGCACGATTCGGGCTCCGTGTTCCCGCCCGTTCTCGATGAAGATTCGATTCGCGTCGAACCCGGCCGCCAGGACGCCGGCGATATACACCCCCGGAACCTCGGTTTCCATGCTCGCCGGGTCGTGACGCGGGATGCCCGTCTGGTCGTCCACCGGCACATCCAGACCGCGCAGCAGTTCCGGTTCCGGGCGAAAACCCGTCATCGCCAGCACGAAGTCGTTGGCGAGGCAGATCTCGTGGCCATCGTCCAGGCCCCGCAGAAGCACACTCGCGGGATCGATGCGCTCGACCCTGTGTTTCCACAGGACCCTGATTTCGTCTGCCTCGACGCGGTTCTGGATGTCGGGCAGCACCCACGGTTTGACCCCCCGATCGAAGCCGTCGAACAGGTGAGCGAGCGTGACGCGGGCCCCGGCGCGCCACGTGGTCAGCGCCGCCTCCACTGCCGAATTGCCGCCCCCCACGACGAGGACGTCCTGGTTGAAGTAGAGGTGAGGATCTCGGAAGTAATGCGTGACCTTCGGCAGCTCTTCGCCCGGCACCTCAAGCAGATTCGGCGTGTCGAAATATCCGGTGGCCACGACTACTGCGTCGGCCCGGTACGATCGCGCTGCCCCCGAAAGATGCCGGGCGTCCACCCGGAACGAGCCATTCGACCGGGCCACCGCTTTCACTGTCTCGTACTGGCGCACATCGAGATCGAAGTGCGAGGCCACCCGGCGATAGTACTTGAGCGCCTCCGAGCGCGTGGGCTTGTCCCGCTCGACTACGAACGGCACGCCCTCCACCTCGAGGCGATCGGCCGTGCTGAAGAACGTCATGCCGATCGGGTAGCGCTCGATGGAGCTCACGATCGGGCCCTTGTCCAGGAGGATGCAGTCCACGCCGGCTCGCCTGGCGGCCGCTCCGACCGCCATGCCGCACGGTCCGGCGCCGACCACGAGCATCTCGGTTCTCGAGTCTGCGCTCATTCGGAATCTCTCGTTCTGGCCGGCACGAGTCGGATCTGGCGGACGGCCCGGCTGACGAATCGCTCCCTGTCGAGCGGTACCGGTACGAGGTCGCCGGCCCGCCACCGATCATTGAGATCGCGGTAGTTGCGGCTGAACGGATTCCCGCTCTGGCCGGTGGGAATCAGGAACCAGGCCTCCAGTCCTTCTGGGCCCACGTGTGCCACGTAGCGCTCCGAGGGCCCGTACTCGGCGAGCCACGGAGGTGACCACGACGTCGAGTCGAGCACCGACCATTTGCGGTAGTCGTCCGGCCGCACCGTGTTCGGGCCCCCGGGAGAGGGATACGGTCCCACGTTGAACCCGAACATCCGCTGCAGCCAGCGGCTCTGTCCCATCGGATGCGTGTGCCGTTCCCGGTGCAGCTCGCCCCACGTCGCCTCGCCCACAACCAGCAGGGCGTCGTCCAGCGCGCGTTCGGCCAGCTGGTCCAGGGTCTCGCGCCCGGGCGTGGAGATGTCATCGATCCACGGGCTCGAATCGCCTTCCTCGAGAACAGCCACGAACGATTTCAGGGGGAAGAACGTCCAGCCCGGTCCCGAGGCGTATTCGTCGCCCGCTATCAGGGCGCGGAGCCGGTACATCCACGAATAGAACAGCGGAGCACCGTGCGAATCCGTGTCGACGCGACGATCCCACGCTTCGAGGCGCTCCACCGCCTCAATGCGCCCCATGCGCCGGGCCGTCGACACGGCAAGCGGGAGGAATCGGTCAGCGAGGAGGCTGTGTGTATCGCGCTGCAGATCGGCCACGGCCTCGATCGTCCAGTCGTCCCGCGACCGGAGGAGATCCGAGATCCTCTGCGCTCTGAGCGGCGCCGCGTAGTCCGTGCTGACGGCCGTGCCCAGACCCGGCGCCTGAAGGTTGTTCGCCGTCGCGAAGAACCCTGAAGCGGGATCCGTACCGGACGGCTGCATTGCAGGCGGCCATGTTCCCCGGAAGCCGTCTCCCATCCGGGCGGCCTCCACGGGAATCGATCCGTCCCAGTCACCGCGGATGGGCACCCGGCCCCCGAGCCGGTACCCGATGTGCCCCTCGGTCGACGCGAACACCACGTTCTGGTTCGGCTGCGAAAAGGCGCTAAGCGCCCGATCGAATTCCCGGATGCCTCCGGCTTGATTCATCTCCCACAGGCCGAGGCTGCGCGCATCGGACGTCGCCGCCGTCCACACGGCCGAGATGTCGGCGCCAAGCCCGGCCAGGGCATCGCTGATGACCGGGCCGCGCACGCTCTCCCGTACATTCATTATCTTGGGCTCTCCACCCCGCACCCGTATCGTCTCAGCCCGAACCGCGTACTCGACCCACCGGCCTCCCTCCAGGTATCGCGAGCCGTCGTCCGACGACCGCTCCACCGCGAAGTCCATGTCGTCGACCATGCCGTTCGTATAGCCCCACGCGACGGCGCGATTGTGCCCGACGACGATCCCGGGCACTCCGGGCAAAGTGAATCCGACCGCGTGATAGTCAATCGAGTCGGCATGGAGGGCCGCCAGGTACCATATCGAGGGCGCTCGCAAAGAAAGGTGCATGTCGTTCGCGAGGATCGGATCCCCGGACGCCGTGCGGCTCCCGGATATGACCCACGCGTTGGATGCCGAGCGCGCAGACAAGGTCTCGAGGAGCCGGAAGGCCTGCCAGGCTATCGGTCCGTCCGACGACGCGGGAAACCCGACCCCGGCCGTCATCGAATCCGCTCCGGCCTCACCGGAAGCCGGCGGCGGAGCCGTGTGCACGCCGGCCGGCAACGTGACCGGCCCGTCCAGGGTGGTGACGCCCGATTCCGGGTACGGGAGTGAGAGATACGCGGTCTTCTCGGCCGGCATGTGTCGGGACGCCCAGAACCGGGACAGGTCCCGGCGCCAGTGGGACAGGTCCAGGTTCATCACCATCCCCACCGCGAGCGTCGAGACAGGATCCCACGGCTCGGGCTTGAGCCTGAGGAGAGTGAATTCCGGAGCCAGCGGTCTGCGCACGTCGTCCAGGCGCGCGTTCACGCCCGCCGCGTAGACCAGCAGACGTTCGTGTTCCTCTGGATCGAGGTTCCCGGCCGCGCGCTCGGCTGCCCCCCAGAGATCGAGAGTGCGCAGGAAGCGATCGGTGTCCACCATGTCACGCCCGAAGATCTCGGACAGGCGCCCCGCGGCGACGTGGCGGAAGAACTCCATCTGCCACAGCCGGTCCGTGGCATGCAGATATCCCAGCGCCATGAGCAAGTCCGTTTCGGCGGCGGCCGTAACCTGGGGAATGCCGAATGTGTCAATCTGAACCTCAACTGGCTGCAGCAACCCCGCGACACGTACAGTGCCGCGCGTTGGCAGAGCCGAACCGGACAGCCGGAACCAGCCGATCGTGATGAGGAGCCCGGCAACGCACAGAAGGGCGCAGGCACCGATCGTGAGCCTGCGGATCGTGCGGCGGCGACTCATTCCCGCCCGGAAGGAGATGCGCCTTCGCGATCATCGGGAACGCGCCCTTTCCCAACGCGCTCCGCTTCGGCGAACGTGTAGAACAGCGAGTGATATGCCTGCCCAGCCCGGCGAAGAAGGCGCCTGGCGCACATGCGGTCCAGCAGACGGCCACAGTCCCGCGGATCCATCCCGAGCTCCGGAGCGAGTTCGTCGAGCTTCGCGTGCCCGGCCTCGCACACCGCCAGCCATAGTCGGGAGGCCGCCGGGTCGACTTCACCGATCAGGAATGGCTCGCCACCGGGGCCCTGCGCCGCGGCGGCCAGTCCCCGACGCCTGAGAGCCGAGTCCATCGGGTCCACGTGGTGCTGACGGACCCCGCGAAACAGGTAGAACCGCTCGGTATCGGCCGCCTGCTCGTCCACCGCTCGGAGGACCAGCTTGGCCACAACTTCGTCCGCGCAACTGAAGTCGATCACTGCGACGTCGCCGAAGTCGAGGATGGTGAGGGAGGTCGTCCCGAGCTCACCGACGAGTCCTTCGACGGAGAGGCGGACGGCACGCCCGGTATGACGCGTTACCAGGTTTCGCTGGTACAGACTGGCTACGGCGATTTCGGGCATCCGGAGAGCTTCTCCCTGGTTCGCCATCGTCACTCGTTCTCCAGGCGTGCGGGCATAACAACAAGTATCTGTGCTCCCGGGAAAAATTCAAGACCCGTGCGCATCGCGGAGAGGTCCCCCCAGTCCTGCGTCGGCGACGCGATCATGGCGTCCCCACTGCGAATCGCGAGCTCGCCCTCCCAGCGCTCGACCTGGCGGCGGATCGCCTGCAGCCCCTGCCCGCGCCCCGGATCCCGGTGGCGGGACTCGCCGTGGAGCAGAGCCCTCTCCAGGGCCATACCAGCCGACCACCTTTCGCCGTGTCTGCGCGAGTGCTCCGCCGACAGCGAACCCTCGAAGCCGATACCCACATCCATCACCGCCAGCATCACTACGTCCCTGCCCAGGCGCTCCCGGTAATTGTACGTCTGCGCACACACCCAGCCATCGGCTTCCGCGTGCTCGATGATGTTCTGACACACCTCGGACAGCAGCACGCTGAACTGGATGACCGAGGGCCTCGGGTAGTGCAGCTTGTTCAGGAGAATCGTCGCGGCCCGCTCCCTCACTCGCTCGACCACGGCGTGTACGTCGTGGTGGGAGCGGATCGGCGTCAGCTCGAGGAGCGCGTCGGAAACACCGTGCACACGCGCGGGAACAGACTCGACATCGTATACCTCGTGGGCCACCTGCCAGAAGTCCATCCGCTCCCAATACCTTCGCACTTCCCGGTTGTCCGGCGCCTCGATTCTCGGCGCCAGCCCGGTGCGCTCGCGGGCCACTCGCCCTGCGGCCAGAAGCCCGATCAGACCATACGGCGACGTCCAGCGCACGTGCTTCGCATTGAACACGACGCGCGCAGCGTCGTCTTCAGTGACCCGATTCAGCTCCACGACCAGGGCCTCGAATCCCTTGTGGTCGAGTACGTCCGGAACCTCGATGACGAGGCTCATCCGATTATTCTCATCTTCTCAGATCCGCCCCGCTCATCCCACTCATGACAGTCGCCAGCTTGCTCGCGAGGCCGATCGTGCCCCTGCCCGTCGCCGTCTCCGCCGCAAATCGGTTGGCGCGACGCACGGCTTCCGGAATCCCCGCCCCACCGAGAAGCGCTCCAAAACAGGTCAGGCCCCACACGTCACCACATCCCGTCGGATCGGTCGCTCCCTCGGGGGCGATCGTCTCCACGGCCGCGGAACCGGCCACTACCGCCCGCGTGGTGCCGTCAGCGGGTGTCGGCGCCCACCTCGTCTCCGCACGCGCGACCCATTCCGCGCCGGCCGGCCCCAGGGTCACGAATACCGCCTCCGCTCCATCCGACAGCAGATCCGCGAGTCGATCGCTCCGCAGCGGTCCGGCCACCGAAAGGACCTCGAGCTCGTCCTCGTTCACCTGCACGAGATCGAACGACCCCAGCCAATCCGCGCGGCCTTCCAGGGGACGCGGCTCGCGCACCCCGTCCTCCGCTACCCCGAAGATCAAGGAGTGCACGTCGCACCAGGTCGGACCGTGGAACTCGCTCCTCAAAGCTGCAGCCGCGGCCGGGTCCAGCTCCCAGCCCGATATAAAGTTGACGTAAAGGGCGTCGCCCGACAGGCCTCCCCGCAGGATCTCCTCTGCGGTCCAACCGGGTACGCCGCCCGTGAGCCTCTCGCAGCGCCGGGAGTGATCGTGGTAGAACAGCCCGACCCGGTTGTTCGGCTCCGGGACCGTCACGACGAAGTCGAGACAGGCAACACCTTCGAGCGTCGAGAGGAACTCGTCCGCGCTCTCCCTCAGATCCGCTCCCACCTTGATGATGGGAACCATGGTCCAGCCGGGTGGCGCGCTGGCTTCCCACGCGGCGAGCGAGTAGGCGATACCGCCCCAGTCCATGACCGGCTCGCCCCCATCGGGACCGTGGATCGTGTCCCACACAAGCGTGCCTACGATGCCGAGGCGGGGCATCGCTCAATCAGCTCCGTCTCGCTCGACCCGGAACATGTAGGCGGCGCCGATCACACCGGCCATGCCGCCAAGCGTAGATGACACGATGCGGCAGTTCTCTTCCGCGTGACGGAACGCGCGGCGGCGGATCTGGGCCCGGAGCGGCTCGAACAGGTGCTCACCCGCCCGGGTGACACCGCCCGAGATCACGACCATCTCCGGATTCAGGATGTTGATCAGGTTCGCCAGCCCGACGCCCAGGAACTTGGCGGTCTCGTGCATGACTTCCTTGGCGTACAGGTCACCCGCGATGATGGCCTCGTACACGGTCTCGGCCGTCAGCCGACTCAGATCACCTTCCACCAGCGAGGGCAGTATGCTGGGCTCGCCGGTCTCCAGACCCTCGATCGCCCGGGCCGCGATCGCGGGCCCCGACGCGTAGGCCTCGAGACACCCGTAGTTGCCGCATTTGCACTTGCGACCCGTCGAGTCGATGGTCATGTGTCCCACCTCGCCGGCCACGTCGGCCACGCCGTGGAACACCTTTCCGTCGAGCACGATGCCTCCCCCGATGCCGGTACCGAGCGTCACCCCGACAAGGGTGCGGATTCCCTGTGCGGCTCCCATCCACCACTCGCCGATCGTGGCGCAGTTGGCGTCGTTGTCGAGCTCGGCGGGGAGCCCGATCGAGTTCGAGATCAGGTCGCGAAGCGGAAAGTTGCGCCACCCCAGGTTCGGGGTCTCGATGACCGTTCCCGTCTTCCGGTCCAGCGGGCCTGGCGAGCCGAGCCCGACGCCGATGAACCCGTCATCCGGGATATCCGCCTCGCGCGCCGCGTCCCGCATGCAGCCACGGATCATCTCGACCATCCGATCCACGACGAACTTCGCTCCGTGATCCAGATCTGTCGGCATGGAGCGCATGCCGAGCACCTTGCCGCCCTCGTACGGAACGACTCCCACGTTGATCGACGTACCGCCGAGATCCACGCCGACGATGTATCTGTTGTCACTCACCTGGTCCCCCAGTCCAGCAGTTCTTCGACTACCCGCTCCACCTCGTCCACTTCAATCAGCCACATGCACTCATTATACGATTTCGTCAGCTCCGTGCCGGGACCCTTCCTCGGGCACCGATTACGAACGCACGGCACGCACGGCAGGTCGAACCGGCCCACGAGCCGGACCCGCGGCCCCAGCGGCCGGGTCTGGCGCACGTCCGCCGGTCCCTCCAGTGCTACCACGGCGGTACCCAGAGCGGCCGCGAGGTGCATCGGGCCGGTGTCGTTCGTCACCAGCGCGTCGCAGCCCGCGAGGACCGTGGCAAGATCCCGGATGCTGGTGCGACCGCCGAGGTCCTCGCACTCCCCCGCGGCCGATCCCGCCGCCGCGACGATTTCTGTCAGCCCCTCCTCGCCCGGCCCACCGAGCACCAGCACCCGCCTGCCGCTGGCCGCCAGGCGGCCTGCCAGGGCCGAGAACCTGCCCGCCGGCCAGCGCCGTGAGTCGCCGTTCGCGCCCGGGAACAGCCCGACCATCTTGTCGCCGGCCGCACGGCTCGGACCAGACCCACCGTCCGGTGCATGGAGACGCGGTGCGGGCGGTTCACCCTCTGTGTTCCCCCCGACCAGGGCCAGGAACTCGTGCACCCTGTGGCCCTCGAGGAGCGGTCCCCGTGGGACCGGATCCGTGAGGAGCCACGTGCGCATGCCGCCGGCCGTTCCCCGGCGCTCCCGCAGGCCGGCCAGGCGAAAAATGATCGCGCTGGACGCCGAGGGGGTCAGCAGGATGCCCCGCTTCGCCTCCGTTCCAGCCACCTGCCGGGCCGCCTGACGGAGGGCCCGGCGATCATCGAGCGGCAGGATGTCTACATCGAGGTCTGCCAGCTCGAGGATCGGCGTCAACCACGCGGCCACCTGCACCCACATTCGCCGGCCCGCCCTGGCTTCCACGGACGCCGCGTGTCGGATGGCCGGGAGGGCGAGGATCAGCTCGCCGAGGTGGTTCGGCGCCCGGATCACCAGGCGGCCGCCCCCCGCCCCGTCGTCAGTCACCGACCTGAAGCACGGCGAGAAACGCCTCCTGCGGGATCTCGACCGACCCCACCTGTTTCATCCGCCGCTTCCCTGCCTTCTGCTTCTCCAGGAGCTTCCGTTTCCTCGTGATGTCTCCACCGTAGCACTTGGCGGTCACGTTCTTCCGGAGCGCCTTCACGTTCGTGCGCGAGATCACGTCGCGCCCGATCGTGGCCTGGATAGCCACATCGAAAAGCTGGCGCGGAATCAGCTCCTTCAGCTTACTGGCCACCTTTCTGCCGTACTCGTACGACTCGTCGCGGTGTACGATCACGCTCAGCGCGTCGACCGACTCGCCGTTCAGCATGATGTCGAGCTTCACGAGATCCGATTCCCTGTGACCGGCCATTTCATAGTCGAGGGCGGCGTAACCACGCGACACGGACTTCAACTTGTCGTAGAAGTCGAGCACGATCTCGGCGAGCGGAATGTCGTAGCGCAGCTCGACCCGTTCCGTGTCCAGGTACTCGAGATTCAGGTACTCTCCCCTCCGGTCGTGGCACAGCTTCTGGATCCCACCGATGTACTCGGAGGGCGACACGATGTGCACGCGCACGTACGGTTCGTGGATCGACTCGATCCGCCCCCTATCCGGCATCTTGCTCGGGTTCTCCACGGAGAGCTTGTCGCCGTTCGTGAGCGTGACGCGGTACTCCACGTTCGGGATCGTCGTCACGAGGTCCAGGTCGAATTCGCGCTCCAGCCGCTCCTGCACGATCTCCATGTGCAGCAGCCCCAGGAACCCGCACCGGAACCCGAAACCGAGAGCGATCGAGGTCTCGGGCTCCCAGTGAAGACTCGCGTCGCTGAGATGGAGCTTGGCAAGCGCGTCCCGCAGCTCCTCGAACTGGTCTGTGTCGGTCGGATAGAGCCCCGCGAACACGACGGGCTGCGCCTCCTGGTAGCCCGGCAGCAGCTCATCCGCCCGGTTCCCGGCATCGAGGATCGTATCGCCAACCCGAGTATCCGAGATCCGCTTGATCTGCGCCGCCAGGTAGCCGACTTCGCCGGCTCGGAGCTCTCCGGCCGGCTGGAAGCCGAGACGCATGAAGCCGGCCTCGTCGACCTCGTACTCGGCGTCGCTCGCCCCGAAACCCACGGTCATGCCCGTCCTGATGGTGCCGTCCACCACCCGCAGGAACGGGATGGCTCCGCGGTACTTGTCATACATCGAGTCGAAGATGAGGGCCCGGAGCGGCCCGTCCGGATCGCCTGACGGCGGCGGCACACGCCGGACGATCGCCTCGAGAATATCGGATATGCCGGTCCCCATCTTGGCCGACGCCAGGAGAACGTCGTCCGGCTCGACACCGAGGAGTTCGCAGATCTCATCGCGCCGCCGCTCGGGCTCTGCCGCCGGAAGATCGATCTTGTTGATCACGGGGATGATCTCAAGCCCGGCATTGAGCGCGAGGAAGAGGTTCGAGATCGTCTGCGCCTCGATCCCCTGGCTCGCGTCCACCACGAGCAACGCCCCCTCGCACGCCTCGAGGCTCCGGCTCACCTCGTAAGTAAAATCCACGTGTCCCGGTGTGTCGATCAGGTTGAACTGGTATTCGCGCCCGTCCGCCGCACGATACCGCAGTCGGACCGCGTTCAGCTTGATCGTGATTCCACGCTCCCGCTCCAGGTCCATCGAATCGAGGACCTGTTCCTTCATCTGTCGGGTCTCCACCGCGCCCGTGGCTTCCAGAAGCCGATCGGCGAGCGTCGATTTGCCGTGGTCGATGTGGGCCACGATGGAGAAATTGCGTATCAAGCTCTGCGGCACGGTTACCTCTGTCGCGGGTGGTTCGCGCGGCGAATATAGCAGGTTGCTGAAGAACCCTGATAGACGCTCATATCTCGATCGTCAGCCCGTCCACGGCCGGATGCACTCCCCGTGGAAGACGGCCCTCGAGCTCCGCGTGGTCCAGCCGATGCGTCAGGTGCGTCAGGTAGGTGGTTCGCGCCTCGAGCATCTCCGCCACGGCCACGGCTTCCTCGACGTTGAAGTGGGTCGGGTGCGGATTGCCGAACCACAGGGCGTTGATGACGAGGACCTCGACCCCGCGGAGCAGGGACACGGCATCGTCCGGCACGCGCTTGGCGTCGACGATCACGGCGAGGTCACCGACCCGGAACCCGTAGCTCCGGAACCAGCCGTGCGGGAACGCGACGACGTCCAGGTCGAAGCCCGCCGCCCGGACGCGGTCTCGGTCCTCGAATGTGATCAGGTCCAGGCCTGGCACGCTGCTGCCCGGCTCTGACCTCGCGTCCGGTCCCCAGATGTAGGAGAACCGTGCGCGCAGATCGTCCGCGTACTCGGCCGGCACCCACACCGGGAGCCGCTGATCGACCCGCGTCGTGAAGGCGCGCAGGTCATCGATGCCGTGCACGTGGTCCGCATGCGAGTGCGTGATGAACACGGCGTCGAGCCGGTCCACTCGGGCGGCGACGAGCTGCAGGCGGAGCTCGGGAGGAGTGTCCACCAGGAGTTGCCTGCCCCCCTCCTCCAGGAGGAGCCCATGCCGGGTGCGCCGGTTCCTGGGATCGTCCGACGTGCACACGTCACAACCGCAACCCGGTACCGGGACACCGAACGAAGTGCCGGTGCCCAGAAACGTCAGTCTCATGATTTCACAGCATCTCTATGCGCATGTAGTTCGTGGTGCCCGGCACGTCGAACGGCATGCCCGCGGTGACCACGCAGTGCCGGCCCGGCTCGGCGAGACCATGGTCGAACGCGTACCGTCGCGCCCTGTCCAGCATGCCGTCGTAGGACACCTCCTCCTCAAGGTGGATCGGCACGACACCCCAGGCCATAGCGAGCTGCCGGTACGTGCGCTCCTTGTCCGTAACGGCGAGGATCGGCACCCGCGGCCGCTGAGCCGCGAGAAGCCGGGCCGTGAACCCGCTCGTCGTGAGCGTAATCAGGAACGGCGCCCCGAGCCGGTGCGTCGCCTCGACCGCGGCCCCGGCGATCGCTCCGGACACTGTGCGGTGGACCCCCGACTGCACGAGCGGTGGAGCAAAGTCGGAAGGGTCCTCCAGGAAGCCGAGCTCGGCTTCGATCCGACGGGCTACCCGGTCCATCGCCTCCACGGCTTCGGCCGGGTAGTCGCCGACGGCCGTTTCGCCCGAGAGCATCACCGCATCCGTACCGTCGAGCAGCGCGTTCGCCACATCCGACACTTCGGCCCTCGTGGGACGCGAGGAAGAGGTCATGGACTCGAGCATCTGCGTCGCCGTGATTCCGATCGAAACCGATTCCCGGCTCAGGCGAAGCACCCGTTTCTGGACGATCGGGACTTCTTCAAAATCCAGCTCCACGCCCAGATCACCCCGGGCCACCATCACCCCGTCCGCGAGCGACAGGATCTCGACCAGGTTCTGGACCGCCTGCTCCTTTTCGATCTTCGCGATGATCAACACGCTGTCATCCACGAGATCCCGAAGCTCGGCCAGATCGGCGGCACGGCGCACGAAGCTGAGGGCGATGTAGTCGACGCCCTGTTCGAGGGCGAACGCCAGGTCGTCCCGGTCCTTGTCGGTCAGGCTCGGCACGTGAAGCGCCTTGCCGGGCAGATTGAGGCCCTTGCGGGACAGGAGCCTGCCGTTCGTGATGGCGCGCGCGGTCACACGAGTGCCCTGCACTTGCTCCACCTTGAAGGCGATGCGTCCATCGTCGAACAGGAGTCGATCGCCCGGCTCGAGCTCGGTCGCCAGGTCAGGATAAGTGATCGGGATCGCGCCATCCTCGCCGCCGGCATCGGCATCGTGCAGGGCCTCGAAGGTGTACACCTCACCCAGGTCGATGTCGAGTGGCCGGGGGAGAACTCCCACTCGGATCTTCGGGCCCTGGAGGTCCGCCATCACCGCGAGCGGTCGGCCGACTTCTCGAGATACCTCTCGAGCCATCCGAATCGTGCGAGCCGCTTCCTCGTGCGAACTGTGCGAGAAGTTGACCCGGACGGCATCCATGCCGGCGTCCAAGAGACGGCGGAACGTCTCGGGATCCTGCGAAGCCGGTCCGATCGTGCAGATGATCTTGGCGCGACGAATCACTCGGGCGTCCTCGTAAACAGGTTGCTGAAGAACCCTGTCAGTATTCGCGGGTTCACAATTCGTCCCGGCGAGCCGGTCCGGTGAAGCTTCAACAAGATAACGCCGGGAACGATCCCGGCGTCCATCGACAAAAAAAAGGCCCGGCCCCATACCCACGGGAGCCGGGCCTCTTCGTGCACCTCAATCAGGCGTGGACCGGCCTGTCCAGCGTGAGCTCCGGTCGGTGATCCAGCAACCAGCGGTGCAGACCCAGCAATCCGCCCAGAGTTACGCCTTCGAGAGCGCTCGGTTCCAGGCCCGGAATGATGCACGCGGCCGCCCGACAGAAGAAGTACGTCTTCTGCCTCGTTCGCTGTTCGATCGAGAGGTGCGCGCCACCTGGAATGTCCGGAATCGGCTCGAGCAGTCGGCGGTAGCTGAACACTTCCCGGGGAGAAAAATGATTCGGGATACAATAGAACTTCCCGTCAAGCTCGAAAGATCCGTCTCCGGCGATGGAAAAAAGATCCGGCATCGCTGTAGCCATAGCACCAACTCCTTACCACGATCGGCGCCTCCGCCCGGGGCAGGAGGCGAGGACATGAGAGGCTTGCGTCTCTATCATCCAGACGACCTTTCGGCCGCCATAGTACCGCGTGTGGGGCTATACAAGCAAAAAAAACAGCTGCTGACCGGGTTCCAGACGCGGCTCGGCGCCCTCGCACATTGGCGAAGCGCAACTGACGGGCCGAAATCCTGACACTGCTGCCCGCCGGGCGCCGGCCGCACTGCAACCACCCGATATCCGACCCGGAGAAACCCCGAAGCCACAATATCTGGTGTCGCCCGAAACTACGACCGCTAGATGTTGTGGTCAAGTTTCGGGTGTGATCTCATGGCCACGGCTGCCTTGTATCACGGGCGCGTGGTTCCGTATCTTCCAGCGACAGTTTCGTTTCGCCCGCCGGGGGCGCGGAGCGAGCGGGTGGATCATTGCGGAGCGATCGATGGCACGCGAAAAGGGCGTCGTGAAGTGGTTCTCGACGGACAAGGGCTACGGCTTCATCCGTCGCGAGAGTGGCGAAGAGATCTTCGTGCACCACACGGATATCGAAGTGGAAGGATACGCATCGCTCAAGAACGGCGAGACGGTGGAATTCGACGTTTTTGAGTCCGACCGCGGACCCAAGGCCCGGAACCTGGTCCCACTCGACATTGGCGCAACCCACTCGACCACTGGAGAACCAGCGGCGGAAGGCAGCAAGCCGGCCCGGAGCAAGGCCGGAACGGGTGGCCCGAAGGGTCGAGGAAGAAACGCCTCGCGGGCATCGCGAGATCGCCGGCCCCGCAACGACTCTGCGCAAGGCGCCGCGGACGCGAAGAAGCCACTCGCGGTACAGCTTCGAGAGCGCCTCAGCAAGCGATTCCCGGGTCTGGGAGGCTGAGTCACAAAGCGGCTCTGTACCTCTCCAACAGCCTTCGAAACTCCGCTCTTGAGATTCGGGCCATCATCGCACTATCTTTCGAGGCTTAAATGGAACGTGCGACGAGCGGCGCGAACGCTGTACACGATACAAGGGAGACAGACCGTTGGAGATCCAAATTGCGGAGGGCCAGAATCTGGAGAAGGCTCTCCGGCAGTTCCGGCGCAAGGTTCAGCGCGCGGGCATCCTGGCCGACATGCGCAAGAATCGCCGGTACGCGAAGCCAAGCGAGGCGAAGCGACGCAAGGCCAAGGCGGCCGAACGACGACGCATTCGCAGCGCCCGACGTCGCGAGCAGCGTAGCTAGTCCTCTTCTGCTATCGGCGGGCGCGGAGCACTTCTGCCCTTCCGGCCCCGAGACCATACATCTCTGTCGCAACCTGACCGCGCCGGTTCCTCGTGGACCGGCGCTCGTGTTTCCAGCCCGAGTGGCCCCGGAATGAACTCTTCACTACACCTGTGCTGGGCTCGGGGCGCTCTCCGGCCGCGCACCGACGTGCGACCTGCCCTCGACGAACGCGCGTTCCGCTACGGCGACGGCGTATTCACCACGCTGTCCCTGAGCCGAGGCCTGCTGCTCGACGCGGCCCTGCACATGAAGCGCCTGCGCCGATCCGCTTCGGCAATCGGCCTGAGTGTTCCGGACTCCGTGGACACTGCCTCGAGCCTAGCCCGCATCCTCGCGTCGATGGGCGTCGACGGCTCCACGGACGGCGTCGTACGGATCCAGCTGAGCGCAGGCGCCGGCGGTCGAGGGTATGGCCGTGACCGCAGCGCCGATGCGTGGGAGCTGGTCGAGGTGCACGCGCCCGCGGGTGAGCGTCGTCTCACGGTGGCGATCCTCGCCGAGGAGGAGGCCCCCGTCCCGGCACTTCCTCACGTGAAGAGCTGCAGCTCGCTGGCCCACGTGATGTGCGCCATGGCTGCCGATCGGCGGGGCGTCGTCGAGGCCGTGCGCACCACCGGCAATTGTCTTCTCGAAGCCGCGGCGGGCAACCTGTTCTGGCTGGCGGACGGAGACCTGTTCACTCCCTCGGCTACCCTTCCGATCTACCCGGGAGTTACGCGCTCCGTCGTGCTCGAGACCGCGCGCGAACTGGAATGGACGGTGCACGAGGGCGAGTTCGGCGCCGCCGGCCTCACGGGAGCCGCAGGAGCCTTCCTGGTGAACGCCGCTCGGGGCGTCGAGGCGATCGCCGAACTGGATGGTTCTCCGCTCGACTGGCCCGAGAAGCTGGAGGCCCTGCGTGAAGCCATCGACGAGGCCCGCGTGCGTGGCTCCACGCCCGTGGCCGGGCCCTCGGATAGGAGACCATCGGTTTCGTGAGCACGGTTCTCCACCTCGGAGGATTCGAGCGGGTCGCCCCCGGGTGTCAGCGCGCGGTCGTGCCGTCGCCATGGCCCCCACGGGCCGTCGCCGTGTTTCTCCTCGAGTCCGACGGCGAGTGGCTGGTCGACACGGGAGCGAGCACTCTCGAGTCGATCGGCGCGGTGCGCTCCGCACTCGACTCTGTGCTCGGACCGCGCGGAGTGCCACGCGGCTTGATCCTCACGCACTCTCACCTCGACCATGCCGGCGGTGTGGAGGCCCTGCGACCGGTGACCGTAGTCGCCCATCGCGACGCGGCCGCGGCGTTCCGGGCCGACGAGTGGACCCCCGAGGACATTTCGTTCCGCGAGGTCGAAGGCTCGGCCGACTCGCTCCCCGACGTGGGCGGCTGGGAGTGGATGCTCGGAGAGGGACACGCTCCTGGCCATCTTCTGCTGTGGCAACCGGAGAGCGGGACGGTGCTCGTCGGCGACCAGTTCCTTCTCGGGCTCAAGACACCGCTCCGCACGGCGGATGAGACCGAGGATTCGTTCGGGCGCTACCTCGCCACCATCGATCGCGTGGCCGCCGTCGAGCCTCGGATCATGTTCTCGAGTCACACGGAGCCGATCGTTGAGCCGCTGAAGTGGCTGGCGCACGAGCGCCGGCGCCTGGAAAGACAGCTCGGGCGGACCCGAAACGCGGTCCGGGCAGGAGCGCGCACCGCGGAGGAGGTCACGGCCGCGGCCTACCGGTCGATCCCTGGAGCAGGTGCGCGGGAGCTGCTGGCGAGGGAACAGCTGGCGGCCCTCCGGCACCTGGCTTTTCAGGATGCGATCAAAAGGCGAGTCACGGACGGGCTGGAGATCTTCGAGGCGCCCTAGCCGGCACCCCAAGCTGGCCCGACTGCCTCCCCTGCCCGACCGCAATCCGCCATCTAACTAGTTGCGGGCTGGCCGGAGATAGATGCTCTCGACCACCCAGCCGACACCCGCGACGAACCGCTGCGTCTCCGAATAGTGGATCTTGCGGCCGGTAGCGAGTTCCGTCAGACGACCCTGCGCGTGCCGTCCCCACGAGTTGCGGCGAGGACCGGCAGCATACACGTCGTTGTCGCCAAGCCGGAGACACCTTGCGTCGCCTACATTGCCGAAATTCGGATATCTGGCGAGCTTTGCTCGGTTGCCCGACAATCAGGACTCGCTCGAAAGCCCAGGGAATGCCCCGGAATCTGCCGCCGCAGGTCGAAGCGCTTCTGGAAGCACCACCGGGGCCGTTTCGCGACCGGGCGTGGTCGGCCTTCCTTCGTCACTATCATCGGTACATCCTGGGAACGGCTCGGTATCTGAGTCGTGACTACGACGGTGCGATGGATCGATACAGGTTCGTACTCGAGGAGCTACAACTTGACGACTTCCGCCGGCTGCGAGGCTACGTCGTAGACCCGCGAAGCCGGTTCTCGACCTGGCTCGTGGTGGTCGTGAGGCGATTGTGTCGCGACTTCGAGCGCCGCAAGTACGGCCGCTCGCGGCCGGACTCAGGGCCGGAAGCTCACCAGACCCGCGCTGTGCGGAGGCGCCTCGTGGACCTGGTGGCAGAGGATATCGACTCCCACCCCATCCTGGACGGGACGACCGCGGACCCCCAGCTGAGGCTGGAGAGAGACGAGCGGCAGGCGGCGCTCCGAGTCGCCATGAAGGGTTTGTCGGCAGAAGATCGCCTGATACTGAAGCTGCGGTTCGAAGACGACCTCCCGGCGAGCCAGATCGCTCGCGTGGTGCAGTTACCGTCTGTGTTCCACGTGTACCGAAGACTCAAGAAGCTCCAGGCATACATCCGGGCACAGCTCGAAGACGGAGGAGTCGTGGAATGAGCGGTCGAATCCCGTGTGGCGCGAGGGCAACAGGCGAACCCGTTGTCCGTTTCATCCATTGAAGGCGCGAACCCACAGCGTTAGCACAGACGCAAGCGACATTCCCGTCGAGGGATAGCCATGACGATAGAGACCGAAGCTCGAACCGAGCACCTGGACGCAGCGACGACTGCTTCCTATCTCGACGGGCGGCTGGAGGCCCGTGAGACCGAGCGAGTGCGCTCCCATCTCGCCGATTGCGACGAATGCCGAGCGGAGGTCGTGGAAGTCGCGGGCGCGGCAGAGAGAATCACGAGTACGAAGCGTCGTCGGTTATACGTCCCTGCCGCCGCTGCCGCGGTCGCTGCCCTGGTGCTGATCGGCGGACCCCTGACCCGAGATGCCGATCGGGGCGACGTTCTCCGTGCCCCGGATCGGATCGGCACGCAGGGTGCCGCGGATGCCATAGCAGCAGTGACGCCCTCGGCGGGGGCGACGGTCGATCCGAGTGGGCTCGTTCTCACGTGGCGGGCTGTCGGTCCTCAAACCATGTACCGCGTTACGGTCACCGATTCCGGGGGAGATCCGCTGTGGAGCCGAGAGACCCGCGACACGGCCGTGCTGCTCCCTGCGCAAGTGGTGTTGGAACGTGGAGCGCCGTACCGCTGGTACGTGGATGCCCTGTTCCCCGACGGTCGAACCGCGACGACCGGCGTCCAGAGCTTCCGCACGGCGCGTTAGCAAGTGCCGCAGCCTCAGCTTCGGCCCGGTCGGTCGAGTCAAATCAGCTCGATCCGCGGCCGGATGATCTTCCGTTCGTCGGCTCTCGGTCTGGTGATCCTGGCCGCGGCATGTTCCGAAGGCTCGTCGGGGGCGTCGCAAGCTGATTCGAAAAAAGCGGTCTCCTCCCCGATCTCCGATCCCGCGAATTCAACTGCCTCCGTCAACGCCCTCCAGCGACAGGGCGAGCAGACATACGCGGCCGGTGATATCGAGAGTGCGCGAGCTCTCTTCCAGCAGGCGCTCACGGGGGCGGAAACGCTGGGCGAATCCGCCGCGATGGCGCGTAGTCTTACCTGGCTCGCGCAGACCGCGTGGCGTCTCGGAGACTACCAGGCGACCCGGGAGGAAGGTGAGAAGGCTCTCGCAATCAAATTGCGCTCGGTCAACCCTGACGATTTGTTCCGGTCCTACAACGTCCTTGGCTTGCTCGCCTGGAACGAGAGCCGGCCGCTGGATGCCATCCGCCTGTTCGAGCGGGCCGCCGCTGAAGCCGCGAGCGACACGACCAACCTGGCAAAGGTCTGGAACAACCTGGGCCTCGTGGCCATGAGCCTGGGCAACTTTGAGGAGGCGCGTACCGGCTTCGAAGCAGCACGAGGGGCTGCGGCCGCTCTCGGCGAACCTCTGATCGAAGGACGCACCCTGATCAACCTCGGGACCCTCGATCTCGAGGTAGGCAATCCGCGCAGTGCCATCGCCTACCTCGAGGCGTCGGCCCCTCTGCTCGAAGTCGCTGGCGACGTCATAGGAGAGCAGGTCCTGCTCGGACACCTGGGCACGGCGCACGGCGCGCTCGGTGAGCCTGGCCGTGCGATGGCCTACCTGGACAGCGCGCTGCACAGGGCACGCACCAACGGCCTGCGTCAGGAAGAGGCGATCAACTTGGAGCAGCTTGCAGAGCTGCACCGGGAAGCGGGCGATCATCGCGGGGCGCTGATGCTCTTCGCCGAGGCTCGGCAGATCAACCTGGAGATGGGACTGGCGGACGAGGTAGCGATCGACCTCCGCAGCGAATCGGAGATCCACGCGGAGCTCGGCGACATGACGCTGGCCCTCGAGAAGGTCAGGCGGGCGTTGACCACTCACCGTGAGATCGGGTCTCGCCTCCAGGAGATTCATGACCTGGTGCAGTTGGCAGAGCTCGCGGCTCGCGAAGGCCTGACGGACAGCACCCGGGCGCTCTTCACTGAAGCGGAGATTCTCGGCTCTGTAATGGATGCCCGCAGCGTACGCCTCTCCATCGCCCTCGGCCGGGCACGCGTGGCCAGGCAGTGGGCCCAACCTCGTGAAGCTCTGGCCGCTCTCAAGGCAGTCCAGGAGGACCTGGATGCCGGTGGCTACGCCAGTGAATGGGAAGTGGAAGCCTTACGGGCCTGGGCCTTCGCAGCGATCGGCGACCTGGATTCAGCATCCAGCGCGGGAGTCCGGGCGCTAGCCGCCGCCGAGCGAGTCCGGCACAGGTATGGCTCCGGATCGCTACGTGCAGCCCACCTGGCAGCCCGAGAGGAAGCCTACTCCGACCAGGTGATGGTGCTCCTGCGCATGGGCCGCGTGGGTGAGGCCTTCGAGACGGCGGACCGGGCACGCGGCCGATCGCTGCTCGAGCAACTGCTCGCGAGTCGCGGAGAGAACGAGACCGGAAGAGTGGCAGGCGACCTGTTCGTGGGCGAGGAACTGCTGCGGCGGATCAATGAGCTCGCCGACCGGATGGATGAAATCGAAGCGAATCCACCCGAATCCCGCAGCCCGGACTTGAAACGGCAGGCATCTCTTCTTCGGCAGGCGCTCGAGGAGGCCCGGGCCGCGTACACGGCAGCACTTGTGCGAGCGGGCGACGTCGACCCTCGAGGCACGACCCTCCTCGGGGGAGCCCCCATGGACCGTCGGAGCGTTGGAAAGGCCCTCCGGCCAGACGAGGCGCTTCTCGAGTACCACGTCACTGGAGAGGGAGTGCTACTGTTCGTGGTCACGCCAGACTCGATCCGCTATTTCAGCGCCGAAGTACCACGCACCACGCTGGCCAGTCGCGTGCGCGTGGCACGAGCCGCCACGGGATCAGGGGAGTGGGACCCCGAGAATCGACCTCTCGCCCTCGAGCGCCTGTTCGACACCCTGATCGAGCCCGCTGTCCGCTCCGGGGTCCTTCAAAACACCACTCGGCTGCTGATCGTGCCTCACGGTGAGCTCACTTACCTCCCATTCGCCGCTCTGTGGAACGAGTCTACGGGTCGCTATCTGGTTCAGGACTACGTGATCACCCACCTTCCATCCGCAGCGATACTGCCGGTGCTGCGCGTGCCCAGTGAGGCAGGTCACCTGACAGCTTCCGGCCTGGCACCGTTCCCCGAGGAGCTTCCTGCCACACGAACGGAGCTCGTGGCCCTGAACCGGGCGGTTCCTGGTACGCGGACGAGCTATGGAGGTGAAGCAACGGAAGCTCGCCTGCGCGAGGACCTGGCCTCCGGTCGGAGCGTCCACGTCGCCACCCATGGCTTACTGAACCCGCGGAATCCGATGTTTTCGCGGATCGCACTGGCACGGGGAACCGCAGTGCCGCACGACGACGGTCGGCTCGAAGTACACGAGCTGCTGGGTCTCAGAATAAACAGCCCCATCGTCTACCTCTCCGGCTGCGAGACGGGAGTGGGCGCCGAGTGGTCGACCAGCTTCGCGCGGGGAGACGACTTCGCGAACCTGTCGCAAGCTTTCCTATACGCCGGTGCCCGGACCGTGATCGCAACGCTGTGGCCCGTGCAGGACGAGGGGGCCTCCCGTTTCGCTGAATTGTTTTACCTTGGAGTGCCGAGGCTGGATGTCGGTGAGGCACTCGCCCAGACTCAGCGGGCCATGATTGCCGACCCGAGGTATGCTGCGCCTTATTACTGGGCCGCTTACCGCCTGAGTGGAAGCAGCGATCTGTTGCTGACCGCGCAAACGGCGCCCGGGGCGTCCGTTTCATCCTCCAGCGGCCAGACTATCAATGACGGGAGCACAAGATGATGCGCACAGCCCTCTCGCGACGGATCTCGCCTTTCCTCGTGCTTCTGGCGACTGCTGTGTTGGGCGCGTGCGACCAGGATCCCGTCTCCGTGGACGGAGTAGCGCTCATGAAACGGGGAGGTGGCGGCAGCAAGGTTTCTGTGGTCGCCACGGACCCGAGCGCAGGGGATGCGGGCGCCGTGGCGATCGACGTCCGCGTGTTCGGATCGGGCTTCGATGACGGGTCAAAGGTGGAGTTCCTGATCGATCGAAGTGCCGAAGCGATCCAGACGAATAGCACGTCGTTCGTCGACGAAACGGAGTTGGTCGCGAACATCACGATTGACCCGGAGGCGTTCAGCGACCAATACGACGTGGAGGTCCAGACTCGACGCGGCCGCAAGGGAATTGGAATCGAGCTGTTCGAGGTCTTCGGCAAGCAGCAGTGCCAGGTCGAGTTCGACCTGGACCTGGTCGACGGTCCGGTCGGCAGCGACTTAGGCGGGACGTACGAGAGCGGCACTCAGAAAGTGCTCGTGTTCACGGGCAGCAGCGGAGACGGTTTCCGCTTCGATACCAACGGCTCCCAGCAGCTGGAGGGACGAAAGGACAAGCGTCACATCTGGCTGGACTTCAGGGGCACCGCGTGGACTCACCTCGCCGGTGTCGGCGAGGACAAGGGCGTCGACTTCCGCTTCGCCGCCGGGCTCGACCTGTGCGCGATGACGATCGACGAATCGGCCACCGTGCCCGTGCCCGTGAACCTTCCTTTCCTGTCGTCGTTCGACGGCGAAACCATAGGGCTCAAGTACGGTGGCGTCACGTGGTCCGGTAACGCCTGCAACACCCCGGAGGCCAGCGTGACTCGCACGGCCCAGAACCAGTGGCAGGTCTCAGGCGGCGAGGCATGCGTGGTCAGGGAAGGCGAGATCCTCAACCCATCGCCGGTCGTCATGCCTTTCTCGTTCACCCTCACGGCTCAGGGAACAGTTCCCTAGGCCGCTGGGGAACGCAGGCTGAAGAGGGGCTCGACGGCGAGCGCTGTCGGCCCCCGCCCTCAAGAACAGCAACCAGGTCGCCCTCTCCCCGACCGATAAGACGGACTCACTAGATCAGTTGGTGGGCGAATTGCGCCCGCAGGACACGGGTCGAGCGGTCGGGGACCGCGCGCGGAGAGCGTCCATGCTCCGCGGGAGAGCGCGAATCCCCGCCGCCGACCTCACCGGGAAGGGAGCGGTATCATGATGAAAGCAGGATTTTCGGCAGGCCTGGCTCTCGTAGCGGCCGGCATGATGCTCGGGTGTTCCGAGACACCATCGGACCCCGTTGCCACCGCGGACTCCGAGGCGGTGTTCAAGCCGGGGAACAAACCGGGCGGCGGCGGTGGACCGGGTGGCGGAGAAGGCTGCCAGGTCGAGTTCGATCTGGACCTGGTCGACGGTCCGGTCGGCAGCGACTTAGGCGGGACGTACGAGAGCGGCACTCAGAAAGTGCTCGTGTTCACGGGCAGCAGCGGAGACGGTTTCCGCTTCGATACCAACGGCTCCCAGCAGCTGGAGGGACGAAAGGACAAGCGTCACATCTGGCTGGACTTCAGGGGCACCGCGTGGACTCACCTCGCCGGTGTCGGCGAGGACAAGGGCGTCGACTTCCGCTTCGCCGCCGGGCTCGACCTGTGCGCGATGACGATCGACGAATCGGCCACCGTGCCCGTGCCCGTGAACCTTCCTTTCCTGTCGTCGTTCGACGGCGAAACCATAGGGCTCAAGTACGGTGGCGTCACGTGGTCCGGTAACGCCTGCAACACCCCGGAGGCCAGCGTGACTCGCACGGCCCAGAACCAGTGGCAGGTCTCAGGCGGCGAGGCATGCGTGGTCAGGGAAGGCGAGATCCTCAACCCATCGCCGGTCGTCATGCCTTTCTCGTTCACCCTCACGGCTCAGGGAACAGTTCCCTAAGCGTCCGCGTTCCCCGGATCCCAGCGGGACGTGGACCTCCGCGTCCCGCTGCCCCGGGATCACTAATGGCGCGAGCTATCAGGCGACGCCGAACCGCCGATCGACGTAGTCCTCCAGGATAGCGATGAACTGGGGCACGATGTCGTCGCCGCGCAGGGTGGAGTGGTGCTCACCATCGACGTAGACCGGTGCGCTCGGCTCCTCGAAGGTGCCGGGAAGCGAGATCCCGACGTCTGCATGGCGTGACTCACCCGGTCCGTTCACCACACACCCCATCACAGCAACCGACAGGTCCTCCACTCCCGTGTGGCTCTCCTTCCAGGCCGGCATGCGCTCGCGAAGCCATGTCTCGATGTCCTGGGCCATCTCCTGGAAGAAGCTGCTCGTCGTGCGCCCGCAACCCGGACACGCCGTGACCTGCGGCTCGAAGCTCCTGAGTCCGAGCGACTGCAGGAGCTGACGGGCGACGAGGACCTCCTCACGCCGGTCGCCCCCGGGCGTCGGCGTGAGGGAGACACGAATCGTGTCGCCGATGCCCTCGGCGAGCAGGATGCCGATTCCGGCGGCGCTCGCCACCGTGCCCTTCCGGGCCATTCCCGCCTCGGTGAGTCCGAGATGAAGCGGGTACTCCGACAGCGGCGCCAGGGCCCGGTACACCCGCAGGAGGTCGGGCACGGCTGACACCTTGGCGCTGAGGATGATGGCGTCGTGCGGAAGGCCAATCTCCTCAGCTACGCGGGCCGAGCCCATGGCGCTCTCCACAACGGCCGCGATCATCACCGCGTCGGCGCCCAGCGGCTCGGGCAGGGCCGCATTCTCGTCCATCAGCCGCGTGAGCACCGCCGAGTCGAGGGATCCCCAGTTTACCCCGATCCGCACCGGCTTCCCGTTCTCTATCGCGCACTCGACGATGGTGGCGAAGTGGGCGTCCCACTTCTTGGTGCCGACGTTGCCGGGGTTGATCCGGTACTTGGCAAGGGCTGCCGCGCACTCCGGGTGGCCGGGCAGAAGGATGTGGCCGTTGAAGTGGAAGTCGCCGATGATGGGAACGCCGATCCCCATCTCGTCGAGTCGTCCGACGATTGTCGGCACCGCAGCGGCGGCCGCGGACGTGTTGACGGTGACGCGAACCAGCTCACTCCCCGCTTCCGCCAGCTCCGCCACTTGGCGCACCGTGCCTTCGACGTCCGCCGTGTCCGTGTTCGTCATCGACTGGATGACGATCGGATGAGCGCCACCGACCGCCACCTCTCCCACGCGCACCGTGGTCGTGTGCCGGCGGCTCAGCAGGCCTGTCTCTGGCACCGCACAGGGTGGATTCGAGTCTCGGATCTCCATGTCGCTCCACAGCGGGCGGTACCGGGTCCTTCCGACGAGGCTGGACCCACGTTTCTACGGCGCCCCGGGGTCGCGCTAAGCTATGGGCCGTCCGTCCCGCCTACCAGTAGGACGGACCACAACGAGGGCACAAAGAAAGACCCCCGGATCGCTCCGGGGGCCGCGCCCGCCGGTCGGTCCGCGCGGGGGCGGGGCCGACCTACGTTGGGTACATCGCTTCGCTGTACGTCTTCGCTCACGCTTGGCGGGCGCTGATCTCCTTCCAGAAGGCGTCGAACCGTGAATCCAGCAGGCGATGCCTCCCTCGCTTCATTTCCACCTCGAATGCCGAGCGGTTCGCCACGACCGCATCCCGCAGCCATCTCCTGGACAGCACGGGACGTTTCAGCCGCGAGCGTTCCGACTTCGCCCCGACGACCCCGATATCTTCGTCGACCTTGGACATAGTCGTCCTCCTCGATCCTGCGCAGCGGTTCGGCCGCGGGTCCTACCCCGCCGACCTTGCGTGGGGCCGCTCAAGTATCCGTCAACAACCGGTTTCCAGCGAAGCTGCTCGCGCCGTCTGCTGGAGCTATCCACCGGGGCGCACCGGTTATCCACCGCAAATCCACGGAATCCGTGGATTTTTCCACATCAACCGCAACATCTTGGGGCACATATAAAGTAAGACCACAAGATATAGTGGTCAAGGTCACGGCTCCCGGTCCAGAATCATGTATGGGCCGAGTCCGCCAGGAGGTGTGCAGGAAACGCCTTAGCGCTCCACGACGGGGCTGAATCCGAGGTATTTCCGGACGAATCCCATCTGCCCGACGTGGTACGCCTCGTGGAAGGCGAGGAATGCGATGCCGCCCAGCATCGAACGGTCCTGAGTCGGGAAGCTGGCCGCAGACTCGGCGTCGAGGTCCACGGTCGGCATGTCCGCCAGGTGCTCGAGCGTCGCCTCGTGCAGCTCGTCCCACTCCGCCAGCAGCTCGTACAGCGGGGGATATTCCTTCATCGTCGTGACATCCGTGGCCGCGTCGAACAACGCCTGCCACGGATTCGTCCTCTCGTGCCCGGAAAGCTTCATCAGGTAGAACCGCGCACCGAGCACGTGGCAGGCGATGAACGCGAGGCTGTTGGTATGGTCGTTCGGGCGGCGCTCGGCCGCTGCCTGGTCCACTCTATCGAGGGCGCGGCGAAACAGGTCTGAATTGAGCTCCAGGATTGCCGTGACGGGCTGCAGGCGCGGATCCATGTTGCCGTCCTCCTCCATGCGCGTGACCGGGTGTCGATCGAAGCCTCTACCAGAAACGGGCCAGTGGGATTTCATGTAGAGGGTCGCGACATCCCCCTGTGTACTACCCTCGTGATGACAGTCGATCCAAACCGGCGAGGCCTGCTCGCTCAGGTCCTGACGACGCGCAGTCGCTCGACGGCCTCTCTCAGCAGCTCTTCAGTCTTGCAGAAGGCGAAGCGCACCAGATGGCGGCCGTCCGCCGGGTCGAGGAAGAAGCTCGACCCCGGCACCGATGCCACTCCGTGCTCGGCCGTCAGCCACACGGCGAACTCGGTGTCCGGCAGATCGCTGAGGTCACTGAATTCCGCCATCACGTAGTACGATCCCTCCGGCGGCTCGCATCGGAACCCGGACTCGTTCAGACCGGCGGTCAGGATGTCGCGGCGAGCCTCGTAGCGCCTCGCCATGTCGGTGTAATAGTCCGGCCCGAGGGTCTCCATCGCGACCGCCACGGCCTCCTGAAGGGGTGCGGGAGCGCCCACGGTCAGGAAGTCGTGCACCTTCCGGATCGCACCGGTTACCTCGGGGGACGCGACGATCGTGCCGACCCGCCACCCAGTGACGGCGAACGTCTTCGAGGCCCCGCTAACGGTGATCGTGCGATCTCGCATTCCCTCGAGCGTGGCCATCGGGACGTGCTCGCCCTCGTAGTAGATGTGCTCGTAGATCTCGTCCGTGACCGCGTACGAGTCGTAGCGACGGCAGAGCTCAGCGATCCCCTCGAGGTCTCGCCTCGACACTACGCGGCCGGTCGGATTGTTCGGAGTGTTGATGATGATGGCTCGCGTGCGATCCGAGAAAACGGCGGTGAGTCGATCGAGATCAAGCTCCTCCCTGCCCCACATGGGCACGTATACGGGCTCGGCGTCGCACAGCAATGTGTCGCGGTCGTAGTTTTCGTAGAACGGCTCGAACACGATCACTTCGTCACCCGGGTCCACGATCGCGAGCAGAATCGAGACCATGGCCTCGGTGGCTCCGCACGTGACCGTGACTTCGGTCTCCGGGTTCACGTCCATCCCGTACCAGTCGTAGTACTTCACGGCGATCGCATCGCGAAGACGCTTGGCACCCCACGTGATGGCGTACTGGTTGATGTCGGAGTGGATGGCCGCGGCCGCGGCTTCCTTCAGGAGGTCAGGGGCCGGAAAATCCGGGAAACCCTGCGCCAGGTTGATCGCGTCGTGCTCCTGGGCGACCCGGGTCATCTCCCGGATGACGGACTCCGTGAAGAGCTGCGTGCGCCTTGAGGTATGCATGGGAAGATGTTAGCCGCCGGTGCGCAGGAGGAGCATCACGATGTAAGTCACGTACGCGATCACGAACGACACTCCGGCCACTCGTCCGATGGGGCGACGCAACCACACGAACGCGCTGAGCAGGACCGCCGTGCCGATCATCACCGGGAAGTCGACGGTGAAGAAGCCTGGCGCCACGGCGATCGGCGACGGGCTGACCACGGCGCCCACGCCCATGATGGCCAGGACGTTGAAGATGTTGCTCCCGATGATCGTTCCCACAGCCACTTCGGTGCGCTTGTGCAGCGCCGCCATCAGCGTGGTGGCTAGCTCGGGCAGAGAGGTGCCGAAGGCGAGGATCGTCAGGCCGACCACAGATTCGCTTATGCCGAGCTCGGCGGCGATCTCGACGGAAGCGCCTACGACAAGCTTCGCACCGACAGGCAATCCGATGGCGCCGACCACGATGAACAGCACGATCGTCCCTGTCTTTCCTGGCAGCCCGAGAACCCACTCCATCGGTGTTTTGAGGTCGGCATTCCGATAGGCCTCGGCGGCTTCGCGTGCGGTGACGGCCATCACGACCACGAGGCCGGCGAGCAGGACCCCACCCCCGAGGCGAGTGAGGACGCCGCCAAAGCACAACACGATCAGCAGCACGCTCGCGGCAATCATGACGACGCTGTCGCGCCGGACCGATCGCTCGCCGTAAGTGAGCGGGTAGACAGCGGCCGCCGCGCCCGCCACGAAGAGCACGTTGGCGATGTTGCTGCCGACCACGTTGCCGAGCACCAGACCCGGGGACCCGGTGAGCGACGCCTGCAGCACGACCACCATCTCCGGCAGGGAGGTTCCGAACGCGACTACCGTGAGCGCGATCACCATCGGCGATACGTGATACCGACGGGCGAGGGCTACGGCCCCCCGCACGAGCAGGTCGCCGCCCCACAGGAGGTATACGAGGCCACCCGCGAGCTGGATGTAGAGGGTAGAGCTCATCAGCTCGCCTGCGGGTCCTCTATCTCGCGAGCGATCGCGTACAGCAGGCCGGTCTCGGGCTCCGGATAGGAGTTCCAGCGGAGGCGCTTGTAGCTGCCGTCCTCGCATCGGAACCGGTTCACGAACGAGATCGTGGGAATGCCCCGGGACAACTTATCGATCTCCTGCTGCGTAGCCTCGAGATCGTCGGGGTGTACGAGGTCATAGAACGGGCTGCCCAGTAGCTGCTCGTCTCCCCACCCCAGGACTCTCGAGAACGCTGGGTTCGCACGCTTGAAGTAGCCGTCCGTGCCCGCGATGCACAGCATTTCAGGCGAGACCTCGAAGAACTTCTTGAATTCGTGGAGCTCGGCCACGCGCTCCTCGAGCTCGTCGGCCATCCTGTTGAAAGTCTCCGCGAGAAGCCCGATCTCGTCCTCTCTCAGCACCTCCGCCCTGGCTTCCAGGTCTCCTTCACGAATCCGGTTTGCCGCCTCGGCGAGATTGTGAATCGGGCCGGCGAACCGGAAACCGAGCACGACGGCGACGAGGATGGCGATGCCGGCCAGGGACAGCGCGAGGGCGATCAGGGAATCCCGGAACTCGACGATCACGTCTCGCTTCTCGGCCGCGTCGAATTTGACCACGAGACCCCACTGCGTCTCGGGGATGAATCGGGTCGCAGCCCACACCGCCTCGCCCCGATAGTCGATGAGGCCCTCCGTGTATATGCCTTCCTGTGCCCTCAGGGCCAGGAGGGAGGGATCCTGCGGTCCGTCCAGCAGGATGGCTCCGGGTTGCTCAAGGTCGTCCTCTTCATGCCGGACCGGGTGGAGAGTGCGCGCGCCTGCCGGGGCCCGTTCGACAAGCAACACCTCCCCGGTCTCGCCCAGTCCCGTGTAGTCTTGCGTCAGCTCCACGAGTCTGCCGCCATTCAGGAGGACGAAGAGCGTCCCGAGGCGTTCGCCCTCCAGACTCAGAGACCTCGAGTAGGCGACCCGGGGGAAACCGCCCGGTGTGATCGACACGCCCCGAAAAGCGATCTCGTTCGCCGTCCCGGGAGAGGACCGCGTCGACATCCCAGCGAGCACGGAATCCGCCTCACCGACCCCGTCCGCGACGAGGCGGCCCTCGACATCGTACACGGCGAGCCCGGCCACGCTACTGGTCGAAGACCCCGCGTCCCGCAGAATCTGTCGAATGCGCCGGGCGGCCTCGGGATCGCCGGTCTGGATGTGGTCCCGGAGGCTCATGCGGAGCTGGGTTCGGCTGGCGATCAGCTGAACGTGCTCCCGCCACCCCTCGATGATGCTCTCGACCGCTTCGGCTTCAGATTCGGCCAGGCTCTCGAGCTGCGCACGCGTGCCATCGTCGACCATGCCACGGGCCTCAGCGTACATGAAGGCGCCGAACGCCGTCATGCTTCCCAGGGCAACCGCGACGAGCGCGAAGACGAGCTTGGTTCGAATGTCCACGGATCGAGGATAGGCGATCCGGGGGCGTTCGGCCACCGGATTCGGCAGATGGCGAGCACGACAGGCGGGTTGCTGTGCGCGCCACGCCCGGTCCGAGGCGCTCGAACCTAGCGGATCGCGACTCCCGATATGTGGGGCTGGAACGGCGTGCGCCGCGGTCCGTCGAAGCTCTCGAGGTGGAGTTGGCCGAAGCCCGCGTTCTCTATCGTGGAGGCCGTATCCCGGCTCAGGTGGCAGCCCTCGCCGAGCCAGCGCCACGGGCGGTGGATCGCGTCCTGTACCTTGCGGAGACGGGATCCGGGCGCAGCGGCCACATGCTCCAGGAAGGCGAACCGCCCGCCAGGCTTCAGCACGCGCTGGACCTCGGACACAACCTGCTCCGGATCGTGCACCGTGCACAGGACAAGCGTGGAAACGACCAGATCGGCGCTGTCGGATTCCACCTCCATCCCCTCGGCGCCCGCGTGCCGGAGATCGATCTCGACGCCGTACTTGTGCGCCTGCGCATACATGCGCTTCAGCATCATCGGGTTCGGCTCGACGGCGACCACGCGTGTGCCGCGAGGATAGTAGCGGAAGTTGGCCCCCGAGCCCGGCCCGAGCTCTACGATTACGGGAGGCAGGTCGCCGAAGATGCCTAGCTTCCGCCTGCCGTACTCGCGGTGCATCGGCTCGTCGGCGGCGGCGAGGAACCACGAGTTCAGGCGGCCGCGGATCGGGTGGCGTTTGTGGCTCATGGAGTAGAGTATGGGCTGGCAACGGCTTGGAGGCGAGGCCTCGTAGCCGAAACCGTGCCTTTCCGCCGCAGGGCAGTCTTCCTGGCGGAAGGCTCCACCGGAACTCGGCGCCGGTGGCAATCCCCGGGTCAGGAGCAGAGATTCCTTCATGCCACGTAAGAAGAAGCGAAAGAAGACCAGGAAGATGCCTGCCTCCCAACCCGAGCTCACCGGCATCGCTCGCCTCCTCGTGGAGTCACCCGTGGAAACGCTGGATCTCCACGGGATGAACGCAGGCCAGGCCGAGACTCGAGTTCGGTTCTTTTTCCAGCGTCACGCCACGACGTCGCGGGGACGGGTGGTCCATGTCATCACTGGTAAGGGGACCCGGTCGCAGGGTGCGCCAGTCCTGCCCGACCTGGTACGCGAGATGCTCCAGCGCGACCTGAGCCGGATAGTGTCGGAGTGGGCGGGGCTCCACGGCGGGGGCGGGTTCGCCGCGCGGATCGCGGGGAACTGAGCGAGCGCAAACGATCGTCCCGGTCTCCAACCCTGCGCGGGAACCGGCACCGTGGCCGATCCTCCGGGACACGGCAGAGCTGTCTCACTGCTTCCCGAGCTGGCGGGAGCGGTGTGAGGCGGGCCGTGGTCACAAACCGACCTGTTGGGCGACACACAAGTACGAGATCGTACGTGACTACGTCCGGGGAGGGTTGTGGGCGGAAGCGGGGAGCGGTCTTCCCCGCCCTTCTTCTTCATCGGTTCACGGGTTACTACCGGCGCGACACACCCAGAAACTTTTCCGCGGAAACGCCTCGGCACCCTGTCAAGGAGTCTTGTGACAGTTTGCTTCCACAGACGTGGTCGCCTTTGTGACTCGCAGCGCGCCGCATTCCGCTACCCTGATCTGCCTCACACGAGGGAAAACGGAGAGGGGCGAAGTCAGTCAAGGTTCGATCTCCTGCGTCTGGGTCGCGACCTTCCGTACACACAGAATCTAACCCGAGTACCTCAACACGGGATCAACGCACGCCCCGCCGCACCTCGCCTGAATAGCCCGACCGCATCACCCCCGCAGTTGACAACCCACCAACCCTTTGGCGTTACTGGTCGCGGCGGCCACGCCGGGCGAGGCCTGTCCGCAACCGAGACTGCACGGCCACCGAGGCGGCCGACTTCATCAGACAATGAACGACTGATTTTCGATCCGGGAGAGTTGCCACTTTGCTGTTCAACTCCCTGACGTTCTTCGCGTTCTTCGCGGTGGTGCTGGCGCTCCATAACGCGCCGCTGCCGTGGAAGGTGAAGAAGACGAACCTCCTCCTGGCCAGTTATCTGTTCTACGCGGCCTGGAACCCACCGTTCGTGATTCTGCTGTGGATCTCGACGATCGTCGACTGGCACGTCGCGAAGAAGATCTTCACCGAAGACAGGCAGGGGCGCCGGCGCGGCTGGGTCATTGTCAGCATCCTCGTGAACCTCGGTCTGCTGGGATACTTCAAGTACGGCGGCTTCCTGCTCGAGAACTGGCAGGCCCTGATGTCGACGATCGGGGTGACGTGGACGGCGCCGGGCTGGAGTATCGTGCTCCCGGTCGGGATCTCGTTCTACACGTTCCAGACGATGGCCTACTCGCTGGACGTGTACCTGCGCCGCGCGAAGCCGGCCGACTCCCTGCTCGACTTCGCCCTGTTCGTCACGTTCTTCCCGCAACTGGTGGCCGGACCGATCGTGCGTCCGACTCAGCTGATCCCCCAGTTTCGGAAGCCGGTGCGTGCGACGCGAGACCAGCTGCTCTGGGGCCTGGGGCTGATCACGCTCGGCCTGTTCCAGAAGATCGTGATCGCTGACGGCGCGCTGGGCCCGGCGGCCGACGCCGTGTTCGGGGCGGAGGCGGTGGTCCCGTTCTCTGACGCGTGGCTGGGAACTCTTGCGTTCGCGGGTCAGATCTTCTCTGATTTCGCCGGCTACTCGACGGCTGCCATCGGGATCGCCCTGTGCCTCGGGTTCTCGCTCCCCGACAATTTCCGGTTCCCGTACGCGGCGATCGGCTTCTCTGACTTCTGGCGCCGCTGGCACATCTCGCTCTCCACCTGGCTCCGCGACTACCTGTACATCCCGCTCGGCGGGAACCGAAAGGGCTGGCATCGCACCCAGGTGAACCTGGCGGTGACCATGCTGCTAGGCGGGCTGTGGCACGGGGCGGCGTGGACTTTCGTGGTGTGGGGGGGGCTGCACGGCCTCTACCTCGGGGTCGAGCGCTTCCTGAGCGAGCGATTCGGCGAGGCGAAGATCGCCAGCACCTTCGGCTTCAAGCTGTTCCTTGGCCTGCTCACGTATTTTCTGGTGAACCTCACCTGGGTGTTCTTCCGGGCACAGAGCTTCCCGCAGGCCTGGACCATGACGAAGACGATGCTGGGCTTCGGGGTGGAGGGCAGCGTACTGGCCCTCTCAACCTACCTCGTGGTCACCGTCTTGACGGTCACCGTGGGGATGCTCGTCGTGCACTGGTTCATGCGGAATCGTCGCCTCGAGGAGGTGGTGGCCCGCACCCCGTGGTGGCTCACGGGCCTCATTTGGGCCGGAATGATCTTCCTGATCGTGATTACTCAAGGATCTGGTGATGCCTTCATCTACTTCCAGTTCTGAGTCCGAGCCGGTCTTCCACCGGCGGATTCCCGAGATGAAGTGGCCGCGTGTCGCAGTGCTGGCCGTCGTGCTGGCCGCGGTGGGCGTGGGTGCTTGGGAAGCCTACTGGAGGGGACCGCAGCAATACGAAGCCTCCTATCGGAACAGCGACTCACAGTGGGCCGAGGCGCGACGCAGGGTCGACGCCGGCGAGCGGAATGCGACCGTGTTCATCGGCTCCTCCCGCACCCAGTTCGACATCGACCTGGACGTCTGGGAAGAAGAGACCGGCGTCCACGGAATCCAGCTCGCGCTCGAGGGCTCGAACGCGCTGCCCATTCTCACGGACATCGCGGCCGACGAGGACTTCCGGGGCCTCCTGGTGGTCGGGCTCACCCCTCCCCTGGTATTCTTGCCAGGAATCGGACTTCGGGCCGACGCGGTTCAGCGCTACTACGACGAGACGCCCTCTCAGTGGATGGGGAACAAGCTTTCCTACCCGCTGGAGCGGACCTTCGCCTTCTACACCATCGACACGAAGCTCTTCACCGTGCTGGTCCGCCAGGCCTGGTGGCCTGATCGGCCTGGGCTCCCGTTCCAACAGCCGGAAGTGCGCAAGATCGAGCACATGCGACGCGACCGGCAGGCGAATCTGTGGAACCGGGTCGAGGACGATCCTGAATTCAACGCGATCGTCACGGGCACGTGGCAGGTGATCCTGGAGAACCTGCCGCCGCCACCGCCCGAAGATATCGCACAGGCCGCGTTCGAGGCGCTGCTGGAGCAGGTGGCGGGCGATGTCGCAAAGATTCGGGAGCGCGGCGGTGAGGTCGTGTTCATCCGACCGCCGTCCAGCGATTGGTTCCGCGAGTTCGAGAGGCAGGCGAGCCCACGCGACCGGGTGTGGGAGCCGATCGTGGGCGTGGCCGAAGCGGTGGGCGTCCACTTCGAGGACTACCCCGAGCTGTCGGATGTCCGCACTCCCGAGTGGTCCCACATCAGCTCGCGCGACAAGGCGCGGTGGACGCGGGCTCTCGTCCATATCTTGAAGCAGCAGATAACGGAGCGCGGAATCCACCGATCGGAGATGGGATCGTGAGCCTACTCGTCGCCGTAGACTTCTCGAGTGTTTCGGATAGCCAGCTGGAGATCGTGGGCCGGCTGGCGCGGCCCAACCGCGAGATCTTCTTGCTGCACGTTGCGGAACCTGACCCGACCTTCGTGGGGATGGAGGCGGGCCCGGAGGAGGTGCGCCACCAGGTGGCGGTGGAGTTCAAGCAGGAGCACGACCAGATCCATGATCTCGCCGACCGCCTGCGCGAACAGGGACACGAGGTCAACGCCCTGCTGATTCAGGGGCCGACGGTCCAGACCATCCTCGAGCAGGCCGAGAAGCTGGAGGCCGAAGTGATCGTGGTGGGCTCACACGGTCGCGGGAAGCTGTTCGACGTGGTCGTGGGCAGCGTCTCGGCGGGCGTGATCCGAAAGTCGACGGTGCCGGTGCTGGTGGTGCCGTCGCGCTGATCGTACGGGCGGGCGCGCGACCATGGAGGCGCAACCCATCATACCCCCTAACACGAAAGCCCGGCCTTTCGACCGGGCTTTCGCTGTCCTGTCCGTCAGTTGTAGTGGCGGAACGCACCGTTCAGGCCACGCTTCCGCCGCCCCGGAACAGGACCTCCGGAGGACCCAGCGCCATTCGGAAAGAGGTTCGAGCCTCCGCCCGAGCGCCGGTGGAATTCGGGGTCCACACCGGGCCGGACGGAGACTCTTCCCGCTCTTATGAGAGCGGTTTTTCCCTTTTTCAATCGAGAGGCGTCAGCCGCACTCGCTGTAGCCGCAGGCGTGGCACTTCACACACCCCTCGGCAAACTCGAGCCCCGAGCCGCAGTCGGGGCAGGTGCCGATGAACGTCAGCGCCGCCTGTTCCTCGAACCGGTGGATATCCGGCCTCTGAGCCGTCTGCGTGCCGCCGTTGGTGGCCTTGGCAGCGCCGGGATCCTGGATCGGCAGCGTGGTCTGGATGCCTTCCTTCTCCTCGAGGTACTTCTCGACCACCTGAGCGATTGCGTCGGGGCTCGAGAGCACCTTGTTCGGCCCGAACCCGACGGCACGATCGGACGATATCCCGCGCAGCTGTTTGTGGATCGCCCGCATCGAGATGCCGCTCCTGAGCGAGAGGCTGATCAGGCGCCCGATCGCTTCGGCATCGGCCATCGCGGGACCGCCGGCCTTGCCGAGTGCCACGAACACCTCGAACGCGCGGCCATCCTCATCCTCGTTGATCGTCACGTACATGTCGCCGAGCGGTGAATCGATCTTCCGCGTTACGCCGCGCAGCATGGCCGGTCGAGAGCGTACGGCCGGCTGCTTCATCATCCCGCCCTCGAGCATTGCGATCTGGTCTTCCCGGCCCTCCAGGCTCTCCTCCAGTTCCGCGATTCGTCCCAGCGCCCCGATGAGCTCCTGTGCGAGCTCGCTGTCGCTGATCATCTCGAGGCTCTCGCCGTTCGCAGCCGCCACGACTTCCCTGGCCGTCTTGCCGGTCGACAGAACCTGTGCATCGCGGGAGCCGTCCCGGTACACCGTCACGCCCTTGCACTTGAGCTGGTAGGCCAACTCGAAGATCTCGCGGACGTCTTCCTTCGTGGCCTCTCTAGAGAAGTTGCACGTCTTCGAGATCGCCGAGTCCGTGTTGGCCTGGAAGGCGGCCTGCATCCGGATGTGCTGCTCGGGGGTGACGTCATGCGCCGTGACGAACGTGTTCTGTACGTCCTCGGGCACCTCGTCGAAGTGGATGTGACCCTCGTCGGCGATGCGCCGCATCAGGTCCTCCGAGTACCAGCCCTGCTCCTCGGCCATGCGCACGAACTCAGGGTTCACGTCCGGCATCAGCACGCCGGCCTGGTTCCGCATGAACGCGACCGCGAACAACGGCTCGATTCCGCTCGCGCATCCGGCGATGATCGAGATCGTCCCCG